>Ga0247842_10009053_pt1 | contig 10265 bp, 6 predicted proteins | sample LaCruzMarch2015__3_FD_192411 | JGI IMG/M metagenome (GOLD analysis project Ga0247842, IMG submission 192411) | Freshwater microbial communities from meromictic Lake La Cruz, Castile-La Mancha, Spain - LaCruzMarch2015_19m | ecosystem: Environmental > Aquatic > Freshwater > Lake | place: Spain... | reverse complement strand
AACTTGCTCTTCAACAGGGGTTCAAAGAACGAGGTGTAGAGCCGGTCGCCAAGATGGGTACGGATGTAGGTCTCTGCCGGGATCTCGTCCAGTGCCAGGAGGTCGATTTTTTTCGCATGGAGCGTGAGTTTTGCAAGTTTTGCTTTGTCTATGAGCGAGAGTTCGGGATACCGCAGGATTTGCATCGGTGTGTTCAGGGGATAGATGGTATTCCGGCTGAAATACCCGGTGGTGCCGTTATGCCATTCGAGCCGGTCAGACAGACCCAGGTCCTTTATGAGTGAGAAGAGATGATGGTCATCGGAGAAGCAATGATGATAGTATTGTTCGATCCAGTAGTCATTGATCTGGTACGAGGAGAGGCAACCCCCGAGTACAGGCATCTTTTCAAAGATTTCCACCTCGTGCTCGCGCCCAAGGGCATGTGCTGCCACAAGCCCGGTCAAACCACCGCCAATGATTCCGATCTTCATAGTACGTTACTTGTATAATTATCAGGGGAGAAATGAAAAAGCCTCCGGAACCTGTTTTTTCGCAAAATTGTGACTGATTATCGGCGTAATTCATGGGAAGGTTTTTGTACTGTAGGGATGTAAGTTCTTAAAAGCAAAAGGACTTAAAAGAATTAAAAGGAAATAGTTATCTGTTAGCCCATTGGATGGTGTCACCGGATGCGGGTATTTTTTATAGGATTTGGTCAGGCGGGCGGCAAAATCGTTGATATGTTCATCGAGCAGGACAAGAAGCTCGGGACACACAGCTTCCGCGGGATTGTAGTGAATACCGCCCGCACGGATCTCATGGGACTTAAAAACATCGAGATGAAGGACCGCATCCTTATCGGGCAGACCCTGGTCAAAGGTCACGGTGTGGGAACCGATAACGTCACCGGGGCACGTGTCACGGCGGATGAGATTGACAGTATCATCAACGCGATCGACATCCGTGGTACCCATGATGTGGATGCTTTTGTAATCGTAGCCGGACTCGGCGGGGGTACCGGTTCCGGTGGATCGCCTGTCCTCGCACGGCATCTCAAACGGATCTACCGCGAGCCGGTCTATGCTCTCGGGATCATTCCGGCACCGGAAGAAGGCAGGCTCTATTCCTACAATGCAGCCCGGAGCCTTACAACGCTCGTGAATGAAGCGGATAATACGTTTATTTTTGATAACAGCGCGTGGAAGAACGAGGGAGAGACGGTCAAGAGTGCCTTCCAGCGCCTGAATAATGAAGTGGTCCGGCGGTTTTCGATCCTGTTCCGGGCTGGCGAAGTGGGCAAGTTTGGCGTCGGTGAGATGGTTGTCGATTCCAGTGAGATCATCAATACGCTGCGGGGCGGCGGTATCACCTCAGTCGGGTATGCAGTGAGCGAAGTATTGAGTAAAAACTCAAAAATGAAACGCGGACTGATCGGCGGGTTGAAAGACCGGTTCGGTCATAAGCGGGAGACGAATGAAGAAGTGCTCATGGGTGAAGACAAATCCGCGAAAGTGGTGGCGCTCGTGCGTCGGGCGATGCTCGGCAGACTGACCCTGCCCTGTGATTATTCCACTGCCGAGCGGGCACTCGTCCTTATTGCGGGACCTCCTGACCAGATGGATAGGAAGGGCGTGGAAAAAGCGAAGAGCTGGGTGGAGGAGAACATCGCGGGCGTTGAAGTCCGTGGCGGCGATTATCCGGTGAACAGTGAGTACATTGCCGCAGTGGTGATGCTTGCGACGGTGGGGAACGCTCCCCGGATCAAGGAACTCCTCGATATTGCCAAGGAGACAAAAGAAGATGTTATTAAGTCAAAAGAGAAAAAATCCACTATGTTCGAGGAGGGCATTGAGCCTTTATTTGAGTGAGGTTGAAGATGAATGGGTTTGTTAAGTGCTTAATTCTGGGGATCGCTCTTGCCTTCTGTGTTTCGGCAGTGTCGGCATTTTCGGTCTCGACTGTATCGATCGATCCATCCGGTGACCTGATACCGGGCACTTCTGTTATTGTGTCATTTAAGGCTGATTTTTCCGCAACCGGGGGTGAGACGTTTCCCTCATCGAATTCGTTGCAGATGATCACCGATCTTGAGTCGCCGAAATGGACATGGACCTTGTTGTTGAACGGTGTTGAGAATGCCCGTCCGCAGGCGGGAGGGAAAATGCTCGAATTGAGCGGGTGGGATCTCGCGTACCCCTCTGATGTTGAGGAGTCCATCCGGGTCACCCTTGAGGGGAAAACCCCGTCCGTGACCAAGACGTCCAATAAGACCATCATCAAGATCCAGGAAGTGGACAGCCGAAACAATATCCTGACCAGTTCTCTGGTTTCTTATTCCCGGCTCATTGTCAATACCGGTGAGGTATCGACCTTGACCTCGTCACGGAACAGCGAACTCCAGACGTTCCGGGCACATATCGAGGAGAAAGTGGCGATGGACATCGACACTTCTGCCGCTGAAGGGAAATACAATGAAGCCAAGCAGAAGATCGATGCCGCCCAGGCGCTCCCCTCCACCCAGTTCACGACAGCGTTGAACTATCTCAATGCCGCCCAGTCATCGATTACCGATGGAGAAAAACTTCTGGACAAAGCCTGGGCTGAGAGTGAAGTGACCAATGCACAAATCCCGATCAACAATGTGGATGTCCTGATCGGGTACTTCATGGGTAACCAGAGCACAGCAAACGATGCAAAACTGGTGCTCATCAAGACCAAGCGGGAATCTGCCGCGGGATATATCTCAACGGCAAATGACGACATTGCCAACGGGAACTATGCAAATGCCCGGACAAAGGCACAGGAAGCGTTTACCAAAGGAAACGAGTCCTATACTGATGCGCTCGATTTCAAGAAATCCGTTGAGTCCGGATGGAATCCTCTGGGGGGTCTCGGGGGTATCGGGAAAGCGTTCAGTTCGAGTGTCATTCTGATCGTTGTTGGTGTGATCGTTGTTGTCCTGATCATTGTCGGGGTCGTCATCTACCGTAAGCGTTCACGGTGGGATGAACTGGGATAATAACGGTTTTTCATATCATTTTTCACATTCGTTTTCCTGTTCTTCTGCGTTCGGCAGGGTACCCGGCGATCTGTCTACAGCTGTTTTCCAGCCGTTTCTGCACGAAGAATATTTACGGATTTTTTGTTCATAGAGCGGACGTACGGATTGCCGATCCGGAAAAAGACCGTCAAATCTGATAATAGTACCTGAACTAAAATGCGTCCGGTATCGGGTCGTAACTGTTTGTTTGCCTGAAGTCGAGTTTTACCCTTGATGAATGCAGGTTAAGGGATCCCACATCGTACATGCCTCCGGAATCCGGGGGTGGACGGCTCAATCTGTTCTTCGTGTTCGGGATCTTTCATCAACACGTGGGGCATGTCCACAACCTGGAACCCTTTTTCCCGCAAGCCCTGCGGTTCACACTCCCCTAACACCATATGTGAGGAGTCGGACTGGAATCTATTGCACACGGAAGGATTCACCTTAATGGAGCATCATCCTGTCAGGAAATCCAGACGTTTACGGGCGATGAGGGGCGGGCTAAAACCCAAATGTCCCCATCCGACCCCCCACATGCCCCCTGGAAAAATCGCTAAAAAAGTGACATTTTTACGTCGCAGATTGATTTATCTGAATGAATATATGCATGTGGGGGGTCGGATGGGGATTTAATCAACATGGGTGACCCCCCCTCCCCTACCCCTTTGGGGGGGGTGCCCCTTGTACCCACCCGGATACTGTAGTATTGCAGCAGCATGCGATCCTTCACACCAAATCAGTATCCTTCCGGGAGGGTCCACGCGTGTACCCTTTGGACTCCGGGCTAAACCAATGATGTACGACCCTCGCGGGGAATACCCGAAAGATCAAAAAAGCCGATAAGATGAAATGAGTGGGAGGAGTAAGCCTCCTTCTGTTTTAGCGGCATTCAGCTATGCGCCATACCCGGGCGGATACCGAGCGATCCACTAGCCCTGTTCTGGCTTGCACCCGCAGGGATTCGCCGTTTCATCGTATCCTGTTCCTCTCGTTCAGCGAGTTACTCACGCACACATGCGCTTCTCGCCGTAAGGCTCTGTCGCATCATCACTAAGAACAGGGCGTGTCGTTTCTGTGCCATTGCCGTGACTCTCGCCACCCATACGTATGTATGGCTGCGTGCCCGGTGGGTGGGGGGACTTTCCTCAGCAGCTCTTCGCTACCGTCAGCCGCTCTCTCCCTCTCATCCTATTATATGTGAAATCAGTTGATAAGTCCAGCGCAGGGGGCAAAGGCGGGAGCAGGTGTCTCTTTGACCACGCGGCAGAAACGGATCCCGTGCTGACACTGCCAGGTGCAATCTGCGGACAGTTCGACAGGTAATTAAAGGAACCTGACTTAAACTGGCACAAGTGAGGTGTAATAAAGGATGGAGAAACTTACCGCAGAGGAAGGACGACTGGCAATTGGGCTTGCCCGTGGGATCATCGAATATACGATCGCAAAAAAACCCCGACCGATGATCACCCTCACACCGGTCTTTCACGAGAAACGGGGTGTCTTTGTCACACTCACGAAAGACGGCACCCTCCGGGGGTGCATCGGTTTTCCCTATCCGGTCATGCCTCTTGGCGATGCTATTGAACATGCCGCAGTTGCTGCCGCACTGGAAGACCCGCGATTCCCGCAGGTACGAAAAGACGAAATCGCCGGACTCGCACTTGAGGTCACGGTGCTGTCCGTGCCTGAACCTCTCACCTGCGAGTCCGAGGATCGACCGGCTCATGTGATCGTCGGGCGGCATGGGCTTGTCGTGCGGGGCATGGGCACAAGCGGGCTTCTGCTCCCGCAGGTGGCGACCGACTATCACTGGGACAGCCGGACGTTCCTTGACCATACCTGTGAGAAAGCCGGGCTGCCCGCCCACAGCTGGATGAAGAAAACTGTTGAAGTACTCACGTTTGAAGGTCAGATCTTTTCAGAGCAGGAGAACCGTTAACCCCAGATACAGCATAAAAGATCACCACAGGAGTCCCTCTACTGCATGGCGATCGCATTTGAAAGTCTGTATAGTGATATAGCAAGCCGGAACGGGAGGCTTGTGGTCGGGAAAAAGACGATCAAAACCCCGGCACTCCTCCCTGTGATCAACCCGCATCTCCAGCTGGTCAGCCCAAAGGAGATGCAGCAGATGGGCGTTTGTGCGTTGATTACAAACGCTTACATCTTCTCGCAGAGCAAGGAGTACCGCGATCAGGTCCTTTCGCGAGGGCTGCATTCGGTCCTCGATTTTGATGGGGTCATCATGACCGACTCCGGGTCGTTCCAGTTGTCGGTGTATGGCGATGTTGCGATCACAAATATCGAGACCCTGACGTTCCAGCGGGACATCGGGAGTGATATCTGGGTACCGCTCGATATTCCCACTTCGCCGATGGCAGACCGGGCGACTGCTGCGTCGGATCTCGCGACCACGATGGACCGTTTGCGGGAAGCAAAAGACGTGTTCGGCGCGGATGCGCCGATTGCCGGACCGGTGCAGGGCGGCATCTATACCGATCTCCGGGAACAGGCAGGGAGTGCGGTAAAAGACCTGAACTTCTCGTTCTGTCCCATAGGTGCAGTGGTTCCGCTCATGGAATCCTACCGGTACAAGGAGCTCGTGCAGGTCGTCCTTGCGGCGAAACGCACACTCCCGTCTTCCGCTTGTGTCCATCTCTTTGGCGCCGGGCACCCCTCGATGTTCGCGCTTGCGGCGGCGATGGGCTGCGACCTCTTTGACTCTGCCGCCTATGCCCTCTATGCGAAAGAGGGCAGGTATCTCACGACGCATGGCAGCTTCCGGGTGGATGAGCTCACCGAACTCCCCTGCGCCTGTGCGGTCTGCCGGACGCACACCGCTGACGAGATCCGCACGGCAAAAGATCGCACCCGTCTTCTTGCACTCCATAACCTTGCCGTCACCCTCGCCGAGATCGCCCGCATCCGCCAGGCAATCATTGACGGGACGCTCTGGGAGCTGGTCGATGAGCGGTGCAGGAACCACCCGCTGTTGCTATCAGGCTACCGCGAACTCTTACACCACACCGGCACGCTGGAAGCCCATGACCGGGTCTCAAAACGGCGGTTCTTCTACCGGGGCGACGAGAGCTGCGCCCGGACCGAGATCCTCCGGTACCAGCGGTCGCTCGACCGCCTCCGCCTCGGGGCGCAGGTGCTTGTCGCAGGTGACGGCAGGGTGAGGGAAGGTTACGATGACGTGCTCCTCTACAAACCCCCGTTTGGTCCGTATCCGCCCGAACTTTCCGAGACGTTTCCCATTGGGCAGAGCGAGATCCCGGACTGGGATCCGTCGATGGTGCGGCAGGGTTGCCGGGGCATTTTGGCACTTGTAAACGGTCACCCGGAGAGTCAGGTCACGGTCGCCGGGTTGCAGGACTATAGAACGATCCTTTCGGACGTGTGTGGCGATACGATTGAGGTGATCGAATGATCCGCGTGGAGATCCGGCGACGTGACGGACTCGCCCGGACCGGTATGCTGACAGTCGATGACACTACGATACCCTTTCCGGCTGCCGTTGATGCGGAAACCATTTTTCCCCATCTGACCACCCGGAACGGTACCAATATCCCCCTCTCGGCACCCCCGCAATTTGTCCGGGCGTTCTGCACGAACACCGGAGATCAACCGGTGACGATCCACCCGGCGCTCGACAACCCGGCAAAGAGCGGGGACTGCGTGATCGTCCCGGGCTGGCATACAGCGTTCTTCAATCCCCGTTTGTATGTTACCTGGCTCATCGCGTTAAAAGAGAAAACTCCGGCGGATACTGCCTGGTATGCACCCGGTTCGGCACTTCCCTCGAATGTTTTTGCGTTATCGTACTCGGGCTTTGACCTCTTTGACTTCCTTGCCGTGGATCTCAAATCTGCCCAAGGCATCTTCTGCACCCCGGAAGGCGAGTTCCCGCGTGATACGATGAAGAGTGGGATCTGTACTTGTGACGGGTGCCGGAACGGGGATCTCAATGTCCACAACCGGCAGGCGCTCCTGCGGGAAATCGCGCTTGTCCGCCGGTTCATTGACAACTCCCGGTTACGCGAGCTCGCCGAGTCCCGGTGCCGGATGAATGCCAACCACGTGGCGATCCTGCGGCACATTGACCAGCAGTATGCATTTACCGAACGGTATGCCCCGATTGCCCGGAGCGGCGTTTTACGGGCAAACTCCGGGGAATCGATGCAGCGCGTCGAGATGCGCCGGTTTGCCGAACGGCTGATCTCACGGTATGAGCCGCCCAGGACCGGTGTCGCGGTGCTCCTGCCCTGCTCTGCGAAAAAACCCTATTCCCTCTCGCAAAGTCACCGCCGGTTCCAAGCGGCGATTGCCGGGCGGGCACATGAGCTCATCGTCACCTCCCCTCTTGGTCTGGTACCCCGCGAGCTCGAATGCTGTTACCCGGCGGGACACTACGATGTCCCGGTCACGGGCTATTGGGATGCTGAAGAGTGTGCGGTCATCTCCGGGATCCTGTCCCGGTACTTTGCCCGGCACCAGTACGACCGTGTCATCGCACACCTCGAAGGTGGCGCGCTCAAAGTTGCCAAACTGGCAGCGGAGGAATGCGGGATCACGCTTGAGTATTCCTGCAGGGAACATCCTACCGGAGATGCAGCTCTTGTGCACCTGAACGAGGCACTTGCAGGAGAACGTCGGGTCAAGGATGACCGGCTGCACGGCATGGCATCCTGGCAGTTCGGGGTGCACATGGACACACGGGGGATCACCTCACGCGGACACTTCCCTGAACTTTTCTACAGCAAAGGCAACACGCAGCTCTTCTCCATCGATACCGGAACCGGCATGCTGCGTCCTACGTTCGATGGCTGGAACCTCATCCCGACCGGATACCGGGTCTATATTGATGATTTCATTCCGGAAGGAGACGTTCTTGCGCCGGGTGTCACGCGAGCCGACCCGGAGATCCGGGAAGGGGATGAAGTGCTCGTTATTGGCGCACGGGCATTAGCGACCGGGAGGGCAGCGATGCCCGCGTGGGAGATGGAAGAGTCAAAGCGCGGGGTCGCGGTGCGGGTGCGTAAAATAAAGAGGCTTGACGGCTAAGATCTACGATACATTGCGAATTTTTTTTGAGGAGTGAACAAGTTGTACCGGGTAGAAAAAAGTGAACAACTTGCCGATCGGGTGTACCAGATGTGGGTGCGGGCACCGCACGTCGCCCACCATGCACAGGCAGGACAGTTTGTAATTTTCCGGATCGATGAACGCGGGGAGCGTATTCCCCTCACGATCTCCGCAGTTGACGGAGACTCGATCCGCGTCATCTTCATGACTATCGGAAAGACGACCACGCATCTCGCGTCACTTGCGGCAGGCATGCACATCCGGGATGTGGTCGGACCGCTGGGAAAGCCCAGCGAGATCCGGCACTACGGGACGTGCGTGCTCGTCGGCGGCGGGGTCGGCAGCGCGAATCTTCCGATCATCGCACGTGCGGCAAAAGCCTGCGGCAACCGGGTCATCGGTATCATCGGCGCCCGTACGGCATCGCTGGTCATCGTTGAGGATGAGATGAAGAATGCCTGCGACGAATTTTTCCTTGCCACTGATGACGGTACCCGGGGTTTCCACGGGTTTGCCGCCGATGTGTTGAAGCAGGTGATGGCAAAGGAACAGGTCGATTGTGTCTGGATCATCGGACCGGCGATCATGATGAAGGTGACGGCTGAGTGCACACGGGCAGCCGGCACGAGGACGTTTGTCTCTGTAAACCCGATCATGGTGGATGGGACCGGCATGTGCGGTTCCTGCCGGGTCACAGTTGACGGGGCGACAAAGTTCGCCTGCGTTGACGGACCGGAATTTGATGCCCACAAGGTGGACTTCAATGCCCTGATGCAGAGGCTCCGGATCTACCAGGCGGAAGAGAAAGTGTCGCTCGAGAGGTTTGAGAAGCACCGCTGTAGGTGCGGGTGTGAGGGGGGTGACCGGCATGCATGACCGTGCGGTCACAGACCGTCTCCGCGATTTTGGGGAAGTGGACGGGGGACTCACTCCCGATGATGCGATGCGGGAAGCGGAGCGTTGCCTGCAATGCAAAAAACCGCTCTGCGTGAAGGGGTGCCCGGTGGGAATTGACATCCCGTCGTTTGTCCGGGAGATCGCGACCGGGAATTTCCGGCGGGCTGCCGTGATCATCAAGGAACAGAACATGCTCCCCTCGATCTGCGGGCGGGTCTGCCCCCAGGAAGTCCAATGTGAAGGAGCATGTCTTCTCGGGAAGAAGGAGACCCCGGTTGCCATCGGTTCCCTTGAGCGTTTCACGGCGGACTGGGAACGGGCGCACGGGGCAGTGCTCCCGCAGAAGAAACCTTCCACCGGGCGCCGGATGGCGGTGGTCGGGGCAGGTCCTGCAGGTCTCACTGCGGCGGGAGAACTCGCACGCATGGGATATCATGTGACTCTCTATGAGTCGCTGCACGCTGCCGGGGGGGTTCTTATGTACGGGATCCCCGCCTTCCGGCTCCCGAAGACGATTGTGCAGGCAGAGATCGAGACGGTGATAGCACTCGGTGTGGACCTGAAACTGAACCACCTTGTCGGGCGGAGCGTGCCGGTGAAGGAACTCCTGAACTTCGATGCGGTGTTCATCGGGACCGGCGCCGGGTTGCCCTACTTCATGGGACTCCCCGGCGAGAACCTGCCTGGTGTCTATTCCGCGAACGAGTTTCTCACCCGTGTCAACCTGATGCATGCCGACCAGTTCCCGACGTTCGATACCCCGGTGAAACGCGGCAGCCGGGTGGTTGTGGTGGGCGGCGGGAATGTCGCGATGGATGCCGCCCGTGTTGCCCGACGGTTCGGGGGCGAGGTGACGCTCGTGTACCGTCGCCGCAAAGAGGATCTCCCGGCACGCCAGGCGGAGATTGCCCGTGCAGAAGAGGAGGGTGTGGCGTTTGTCATGTGCACAAACCCGGTCCGAATTCTCGGCGAGCAGTCAGTGACCGGTGTCGAATGCGTCAGGCAGGAGATGGGTGCCGAGGATGCGACGAAGCGCCCGGAACCAACGCCCATCGCGGGCAGCGAGTTTATCATCGAGGCGGATGTCTGCGTCGAAGCGATCGGGCAGGGTCCAAACCCGCTTCTCATCCATGAACTCCCGGCACTGGCACGAGGCAAACGGGGCAACATCATCGTCGATGAGAACGGGCGTTCCTCCATCCGTCATGTCTATGCCGGGGGCGATGTGGCAACCGGAGCAGCGACCGTGATCCTC
>Ga0247842_10009048_pt1 | contig 10270 bp, 6 predicted proteins | sample LaCruzMarch2015__3_FD_192411 | JGI IMG/M metagenome (GOLD analysis project Ga0247842, IMG submission 192411) | Freshwater microbial communities from meromictic Lake La Cruz, Castile-La Mancha, Spain - LaCruzMarch2015_19m | ecosystem: Environmental > Aquatic > Freshwater > Lake | place: Spain... | reverse complement strand
GTGTAAATACAGCCATCCCTTTCACATTCATATAGACCGTATCGTAGTTTTTTCCATAAAATGGAAAACTGAAAGGGAGCGCGATTTTTGCATAAGGAATGGCCGCGCTGACCGGTACAGCCTGATGTTCCGATATCAGCGGGAAGGTGGATTGGATCAGTTGTTTTTTATAATTTTTCCGCAATTGCCACCGGTAGGCTGGATAGCCCCCTTCGGCATGAAGTTGAACAGAATAAGGTTTTCCCGGGGTATACGAGGGAAGTTGCTCCCTGATCATTTTCACCTTCAGGAAAATATCCTTGCTGATGGCTGAAAAAATGTTGTACTGGTTGTCGCGGAATTCCCATTCCTGCGGATTTGCCACTGTTTCCTTGATGCCGTAAAAATGATTGAGGAAGGAAACCTTATGGACGCGGCCATGACCTGCCTTTGCAGAATCCCGTTCGTAAATCATCAGGAATAACCGGTAGGGTATCTGAGGCTCAACGTAACTCAACAATGGAGAGATATCCAATCCGAATTCAAATCCTTCATTGACGGAATCCGGCGTACCCTGCATGGGATGATTGCCTCCCTGGAAATTGAAGATCGGGAATTCCATTGTCTGGGTTGGGAATTCCTGCGTTGTATCCGGGTTTATACCGGCTACAAACCGGAGATTGTCCCGGTCATTATAATCCAGGTTGACCTTCACGGTTTGCAGGGGCTGATAGTTCAGGGCAGGTTCCAGGACATAGACGCAGCCATTCCAGATACCGCCATTTCCATACACCTTTGCCATGGCACTGTATAAAACATAACAGCATCCCTGGTTGCCCCACCATGCCCCGAATGTATTGGCATATTTGAATCCACCGATTTCCCGGTCCCTGACATCCACCACGCCATCGCCAGTAATATCGAGGTTATTGGCATATTTCCCATCTCCATTCAAATCGTAACGGATCGAATCGTTGTATCCCACTATGGTCATTCCGTGGGTAGCTTCCCCGGTAAAGGTGATCGTGACATATTTCCCTGCTTCCGGAGTATTTTCAGGCAATGTGTTATTGAGGATAAACCAGTTGGGCAGGGTGCAACTGAAAACTGCTACTCCCCCGGCGGAGGAGCCATCCAGATGATCGTACAAATAATTCCTGAGGGTAAGAATTCCCTCTTCGGTATTGACCGGGATGGCATGGATGGCCTTCAGCCGGTTCGACATCCCCTGTAAATAGTTTTCATAACCTGAAACCCAACGCGTGGTTCCATTTACAGTATCGGTTCCGAAACCGGTCGTATTCATATGGCCCTGTGCCTTCACGACATCAAAACTGGAAAAGTAACTTATTCCCACGTTGGCGCCATTGTTCAGTAAGCTCCAGGTGTATCTGGCAGGATACTGGTTTTCGGCGAGCAGCGAGGATTGGTTTTTCAATCGGTTGATTTCATATGCAAAATCATAGCTGATGGCAGAAACCTGCTGGCAATCGGCATAGGGAAACTGATTTTCATTGGGAAGGAAATAATTCAGAAGAGAATTATCGACGATCTGTGGCAGTATCCTGAACCGGTATGCTTCCGGCAGGGTCAATACCGGAATATTCTGTGCCCGGGAAACGTCGTATTCGGTAGGAATATAGGGCGTAAAGGTTGGTCTTCCCGGAATATTGATTTGCTGGGCTGTGAGGTTTTCCAGGAGCGAAAAAAGAATTCCCAAGGCAAGCAGACTACGCATGGCAGAATTTCCTTCAAAAGTACGAAAGTAAATAATCTGAGTGGGAATCGGGCAATGCAATCGGCAAAACAGTTCATTTCAACGGTAAAATCCTGTCCGCCACAACACCTGCAGATTGTCCCTCCCCCTTGTCTTCCGTTTCGTGTCACGATTTCTCACATTGGCCAAACCCACCATATTAATCATCCGGGAAGCAGTACATTTTTTATTCATTCGAAAAATATTCGGGAAATATTGCGTTATAATCAGGAATGAATTGTTCGTTGTCCGGTTTTTTTTTTAATCTTTGACGCCGCTTTTCATCCCTTGTGCAATTTCATGATACGTTTTATTCTTACTCTTCTCGTTTTTACCTTCAGCTGCTTTTCCTGTCGTAACGGAGATGCGGATAAGCAGAATAACGCTACGAAAGCCACTTTAAAGCCGGAACAAAATCAGGACTATAAAGCGCTTCTTGCCGAACTGGAGCAGCTTAAAAAGGACAGGCTTCTCGAAGGCACATCCCTGGGATACCTGATCATTGACTGTACCGATAAAGATCCTTTGCTGGTAGCCGATTATAATCCGCTCCAGCCCCTGATCCCTGCATCTACCCTGAAAATTTTCGTAACCGGTGCAGCGCTTGAACTGCTGGGACCCAGGATCATTCCGGAGGTTACCATCACCAACCAGATGAGCGTGAACTGGAGATCATCAAAACTGTTGCGTAAGATCGGCGGGAAGGTTTACGAAAAAAATACCACTACCGCGGGAGCAAAAGCCATCATGGAATTCTGGAAAGCCAAAGGAATCGATACTGACCACATGAATTTCGATGATGGGAACGGGCTCTCACGCCACAATGCCATCTCGCCAAAGCAGTTGGTAGATGCTCTTTTCGCGATGGAGAAATCACAATATTTCAAGGTTTTTTACGAATCACTCCCCCTTGCCGGTCTCACAGGCACCCTGCGCAAAGCGATGAAAGATACCCCTGCCCAGGGACGAATCCGTGCGAAAACCGGAACCATTGCCGGGGTAAAGAGTTTTGCCGGTTATGTTCATACCCTCTCCGGTAAGCGCTTCATTTTCGCGATCATCGTGAACAACTTTTCCTGCCGTGCCAAGAAAATGAAAAAGAAGATTGAGCAGGTGATGGTGAAGATGGCAGAGATGTGATGATAAACATCCGGTTGGATCTCCCCCGCGATGATCAGGAGAAGGATTGCAATTCATATAATTTCCGGTAAACCCCGTTACGTTCGAGAAGGTCAATGTGTGTCCCACGCTCAACAAGTGCTCCATTCTGCATGACGATGATCTCATCGGCAAACTGGATGGTTGAAAGCCGGTGGGCGATCACGATGGAGGTACGGTTGCGCATAAGATTTTCAAGCGCCTGCTGAACAAGACGTTCTGATTCGGTGTCGAGGGCCGATGTGGCCTCATCGAGAATCAGGATCGGGGGATTTTTCAGCACTGCACGGGCAATGCTCAGCCGCTGACGCTGACCCCCGGAAAGTTTGGTGCCGCGATCACCGATATTGGTTTGGTAGCCGAGTGGCATGCGTTCGATGAATTCATGGGCATTGGCCACCTTGGCCGCAGCAATCACCTCCTCTTCACCCACATGATGCATCCCGAAGGCAATGTTGCTGAAAACGGTATCGTTGAAGAGAATGGTTTCCTGTGAAACAATTCCCATCAAACCACGCAGGTCGTTGATGATCAGGTCACGGATATCAATGCCATCGATCAATATTTGTCCTTCAACGCAATCGTAAAAACGGGGAAGCAGATCCACCATGGTCGATTTTCCGCCACCCGACGGTCCAACCACCGCGATCATTCTTCCTTTCGGGATGGTGAGTGAAACATTCTTCAACACCGGTTCATTGACATAGGAGAAGGAGACCCCGCGATACTCTATTTCCGATTGGAAATCTTTTTTCGAAATGGCATTCATCCTCTCCTCAATCACCTCCGGTTCAGCAAGCACCTGCTCAATCCGTTCAACGGAGGCCACCCCTTTCTTAATGTTGTAAAAGGCCTGGGTAATGGCCTTTGCCGGTGGCATAAGCTGTGAGAATACGGCGAGATAGATGAGGAATGTAGCAGCATCCAAATAATTTCCGGGAGTAAAGACCAGCTTGCCGCCGTACCACAGAACGATGGTAAGCACGCAGGCACTCAGGAATTCGCTCAGCGGAGAGGCCAGGTCTCTCTTCCTGTATAACCTGACCATCAGCCTGTTGTATTCACTGTTCGTATTCCGGAACCGTTTATCGGCAAAATCGATGGCGTTGAAAGCTTTGATGATTCTCAAACCCGAGATGGTCTCTTCGATCATGGAAAGGATGTATCCCATCTTCTTTTGCCCTTTGTCGGAAGTTCGCTTAAGGCTCTTTCCGATCCTGCCAATGAAAAAACCGCTCACGGGCAACAGGATCAGGACAAAAATCGTAAGCGGCGGACTGCTGATGAAAAGGAATATCAGGTAGGTGATCATGGTGATCGGATCACGGAAAGCCATTTCAAGTGAACTCATGATCGACCATTCCACCTCCTGGACATCGTTCGTCATGCGGGCGATGATATCACCCTTCCGCTTCTCATTGAAGTACGACAAGGGTAAGATCAGAATCTTCACGTAAAGTTCATTGCGAAGGTCTTTGACTACGCCGTTCCTCAATACGGCCAGGAAATACATGGCCATATAGCGAAAGAAGTTCTTTAAGAAAAACAGGACGATGATGGCGACCCCGATGTAAATCAGCATCCTTTCGTTCCCGAATTTTTGAAGCATCTGGCCTGAAAAAAAATAAAAATTTTCGCGCAGGGAATCGATATCCAGTTGAAGCGGAGGAGCTGACTGCGGAATGGCCATCTGGTTGAAAAGCATCTGCAGCAAAGGGATGAACAAGGCGAAGGAGACCAGCGAAAAAAGAACAGCCAGAATATTGAATATGACATTAAGCAGCGCGTAGACCCAGTAAGGTCCTGCAAACCGGAGTATTTTGAAAAAACTCTTCACGCATGCAAAGATAGAAGTTTATTCTGATCCCTGATTTCTGATTCCGAATTTCAAAAAATCAGAACCCCGATTTTTTGTACTTTTGTACCATGGAATCAACCCGTCAGCAGAAAATTTCACGCCTGATTCAAAAGGATCTGGGTGTGATCTTCCAGCAGGAAAGCCGGAACTTATTCGAAGGAGCAATGATCACGGTGACAAAAGTCATGGTTTCCAAAGACCTGGCCGTTACCAAGGTCTATCTGAGTCTGTTTGCCACTAAAGACAAGCATGTTTTATTGGAGAAGATTCAGAAGCATGCGCGTGAAATCCGTCACCACCTTGCCCGACGTGAGCACAACCAACTCCGGATCATGCCTGAGTTGCATTTTTTCCTCGATGATTCACTCGATTATATTGAGAATATTGATCATTTGCTGAAAAATGAATGATGGGAAGTTACTTCGGCCTTCGGCCTCGCAATGACAAATTTTGAGTTTTGACATTTGATTTTTGAGTTTTATGCAGTACGACCCCATCAAAAAAACCCTGGGAAAACTTTTTAACAGGACCCCGTTTCTCCGGATCCTTTTCTATAAGCTTCTCGATTTGCTGCTGCTTCGGGCATGGCATGTAAAAAAGGAAATAAAAATGTGGGCCAGGGGGAGCGCTAAGGACAAACTTTCCAAAGACCGGCGGTACATTCTTGATGCAGGATCGGGATTCGGTCAGTATACCTATTTTCTCTCGGGCCTTGATTCCCGTTGGTTTGTGGATGCTATTGATGTAAAAGAGGAACAGGTTGCCGATTGCAACGCGTTTTTCACCCGCATCAAAAGAATGAATGTTTTGTTTGAGAAGGCCGACCTGACTACCCTGGTGAGATCCGACAGGTTCGATCTCATCCTTTCGGTGGATGTAATGGAACATATAACCGACGACGAGCATGTTTTCCGGAATTTCTACGATTCCCTCACCCAGGATGGTATGCTCCTGATCTCCACCCCTTCCGACGAGGGTGGCTCGGATGTGCATGACCACGATGACGACGAATCATTCATCGATGAACATGTAAGGGATGGCTATAACATCGTTGAGATCGGGGAAAAGCTCAAACGGGCCGGCTTTACGCGTACAGAAGCCCGTTTCACCTACGGAGTGCCCGGACAAATCGCATGGCGGCTTTCCATGAAATACCCGATCAGGCTGCTGAATGTCTCCAAGATCTTTTTCATGGTGTTGCCGTTTTATTACCTGATTGCCTTTCCTGTTTCTTGCCTTTTTAATTACCTGGATACCCGTCAACATCACGTAACCGGTACAGGTCTAATGGTGAAAGCCTGGAAATGATGAATGTCTCCCTATACATTGCCCGCCGGTACCTGGTTTCCAGGAAGTCGCACAACATCATCAATGTGATTTCCGGTATTTCCATCGTCGGAGTAACCATGGGAACCATGGCACTCATCATTGTTTTATCGGTATTCAATGGATTTGAAAAACTCGTTATCTCCCTGTTCAATTCCTTCGATCCCGATCTCCGGATCACAGCCCTGCATGGCAAAACCTTCTCCACGCTTGATTTTCCTGAAGAAAAGCTCCGGAAGATACCGGGAGTACTTTATCTTTCGGAGGTCATCGAGGAAAATGCCCTTCTGAAGTTCAAGGAAAAGCAGTGTTATGTTACGCTGAAAGGGGTAAGCGAAGAATTTACCCGCATGACAGGAATCGATACCATGATGGCCGAAGGAGAATTCGCCCTGCAAAAAGGCGACCTGGATATGGCCGTATTGGGTTATGGGGTGGCTGGATTTCTGAATGCCAACCTCAACGACTATAAAAATCCAATTGCCATTTATGTACCTAACCGGATGTCATCCTTTTCAGGCGGTTTTGAAAATGCTTTTTCCACCGAGGTTATTTTTCCCTCCGGGGCATTTGCGATACAAAAAGAATTCGATGTCAAATATGTCATCCTGCCCCTGCGATTCATTAAAAAACTTTTGCATTATGACCGGGAGGTCACAGCCATTGAACTGGGACTGGATCAAGGAACCAACACTCAAGAGGTCCAGAAAAAAGTACAGTCGCTGCTTGGGAGTCAATTTGTGGTTAAAAACCGTTTCCAGCAACAGGAGGTCATCTATAAAATCATGAAAACCGAGAAATGGGGAGTTTTCCTGATTGTTGGATTCATCCTGTTTATTGCCACATTCAACATGGTCGGATCCCTGTCGATGCTCATCCTCGACAAGAAAAAGGACATTGCCGTGTTGAAAAGCATGGGGGCAAGCGACAAACTGATCAGGAGAATCTTCATGATGGAAGGGATGCTGATTTCCCTTACCGGCGCCATGGCCGGATTGATCCTCGGTGCAGTGATCTGCTGGGCTCAGTTGCAGTTCGGTTTGATTAAATTGGGATCCGATGAGAGTACCTTCGTGGTGAGCACTTACCCGGTTCAAATGCAGCTCCTTGATTTCCTGCTTGTCCTGGCAACCGTCCTGGGGATTGGAATGCTGGCGGCCTGGTATCCTGTTTACAATATCCGTAAGATTCATACTGCCATCGTGCACCTCGATTGATTCGCTTGTTCTTCCAAGCAACCATAACAGGTTATTAACTGTCTTTAGTTCATAAAATTCATATTTGAATACCTGTATTTATGTATCTTTGTTTGCTTTTTTACTTCGGCTGTTCGAGTTTGCAATGAACTGCCGGTTCAAATTTTTGGTATTCATGATGCATTTTTTCATTTTTATAAAGATTCAGTACAGCACTAAATTTAAACGCCAACTCCTTCCACGTATGAAAAAATTGCCCTTGTTTCTCCTGATTCTTGCAGTAAGCGCGTTGTTTTGGTCCGTTCCGGTGACAGCCGGTGAGATCGTGATCAACAACGGAAAAACCGAAATCAGTTATACTGCCGGCTCCTATCAGCAACTTGCTTTTACCTCCACCGTTTCCTCCCTGCTTTTCCGGGATGTGCAAACCGAAAAGGGAATGTTTACCGAACTCTTCATTAAAAACTATTCCTTCGCCAACGAAGCAGGAGATCCCAAACTCCCGGTTTTCAGGAAACTCATAGAAGTTCCTTCCGGAGCAGATTTTGAAATCCAGATCACCCGGATGACCTACGAAGAATACGATATGGCTGCCATAGGTATTGAACATCGCATCATTCCGGCACAAGCCCCGCTTTCCAAACACATCACCGATCCCAGCCAGATCCCTTTCGTGATCAATGAGGCCACATACCAGAAGGATCAGTTCCTTGGATCCCCATTGGTGAAGGTTACTTCCGTGGGCTCCATGCGGGCCACTCACATGGCACGCCTCGACATCTCACCGGTTCAATATAACCCGGTGACGGGCAAGCTTCGCATCTTTTACAACATCCAGGCCACTGTTGTATTCAGGAATGCCGATGTTGCCGAGACCATCCTGCTGAAAAAGAAAAAAGGGTCGCCCTATTACGAAAACCTGTTCAACCTCCTGCCGAATTATACTTCCGAGAGCGATGCACTCATCACCACTTCCCCGGTCACCTTCGTCATCGTTTCAGCGCCCACGTTTGAAGCCACCCTTCAGCCTTTGGTAGCATGGAAAACCCGGAAAGGATTCCAGGTGATTGAAGCCTATACCAACAATCCCAACGTTGGAACGACAACCTCTTCGATCAAAGCCTACCTGCAGGGATTGTACAATACTCCTCCCGCCGGATATAACTCTCCGAGTTTCATTCTTTTCGTGGGGGATGTTGCCCAGGTGCCTGCGTTCAATACCGGCGGCCATCCTTCCGACCTCAGGTACTGTGAATACACCAACGACAATATTCCGGAGGTGTTTTACGGAAGGTTCTCCGCTGTCAGTGCCAGCCAGGTGCAAGCCCTGGTCAATAAGACCATAGAATATGAACAGTACCAGATCCCAAACGACGCCTACCTGAATGAGGTCACCATGGTGGCAGGTGCCGACGCGAACAATGGCCCGCTGTATGGCAACGGACAGATCAATTACGGCACTTCCACCTACTTCAACAGCCTGCACAATATCCTTTCCCATACCTATCTCCAGCCGGAACCATCGGGCGCCAACTATTCACAGCAGATCCGGAACAATGTTTCCAACGGCGTTGCCTATGCCAATTATACCGCCCACGGAGGTGAAGACGGATGGAGCGATCCTCAGTTCACGATCAACCAGATTCCGCCATTGCAGAATATCCATAAATACTGCCTGATGGTAGGTAACTGTTGCAAAACCTCCAATTATTCTACCACCTGCTTTGCAGAAGAGATCACCCGCGCCACCAATAAAGGCGCCCTTGGGTACATTGGCTGTTCCGACTATTCCTACTGGGATGAAGACTACTGGTGGGCTTGCGGATTCAAGTCCGTGTCGGTGAATCCAGTTTACAATGCAGCTCACCTGGGATCGTACGATATCACTTTCCATGACCATGGCGAACCCATCAACAAATGGTATGTTACCCAGGGACAGATGGTTGTTGGAGGGAATATGGCAGTGGAAGAATCCAACTCCGGGATGAAACAGTACTATTGGGAAACCTATTGCCTCATGGGCGACCCCTCACTGAGCATCTATTTCTCAGTGCCTCCGCCCCTCACGGCGTTGTACCCTGGCGCGCTGCTTGCCGGAGGTACTTCTACCATGACCGTAACAACAGAACCGTATGCCTATGTGGGACTTTCGGTTAACGATACCACTTTCCTGGCAGGCCAGTGCGCCGATTCAACCGGAATGGCTATCCTGAATTTCAACCCGATCATACTGCCGGGTTATGCCGATATTGTCGTCACAAAACAAAACCGTAAACCCCTGATAGATTCGATTTCAGTCATTCCTGCCAGCGGACCATATGTTACCCTCGACTCTTATACCATCAACGATTCCGTTGGCGGAAACAATAATCACCTGGCCGATTTCGGGGAAACAATCCAGTTGAATGTCACCGTAAATAACGTTGGGATTGCAACTGCTGATAACCTTACCGGAACACTCGCTTCTGCCGATACAAATGTGACCATATCTGCCAATATTTTTAGTTTTGGCACCATCCCGGCAGGCGGAAGCGCAACAGGTGAAAATGCTTTCACCGTTATCGTCAACAACGATGTCGCCGACCAGCATCATGTCATGTCTGTCCTCACCCTGACCAATGGAACTGACACCTGGACATCCAACCTGATGATCAACCTGAACGCCCCGTCGTTATCCGTCACCACCATAACCGTGTGGGATCCGACACCGGGAGGAAACAATAACGGCGTTCTGGATCCAGGGGAAACCGCAACCCTCAAAATCGGCACCATCAACAATGGCCATGCCGATGTATCCAACGGAACAGGACACTTGACAGTGTTGCCGGGTTCAACCTCCTTTATTCTCGTGAATAACCCCAATACCTACATCGGAAACCTGGCCGTGAACCAAACCGTGAACGTTATTTACCAGGTTATCACGAACGGGATCACTCCGCCGGGAACTACCGTCAATCTGAATTACCTCGAAACTGCCGGTTCTGCCAATCAATATTC
>Ga0247842_10009047_pt1 | contig 10270 bp, 3 predicted proteins | sample LaCruzMarch2015__3_FD_192411 | JGI IMG/M metagenome (GOLD analysis project Ga0247842, IMG submission 192411) | Freshwater microbial communities from meromictic Lake La Cruz, Castile-La Mancha, Spain - LaCruzMarch2015_19m | ecosystem: Environmental > Aquatic > Freshwater > Lake | place: Spain... | reverse complement strand
TAAATATATTTATCGCTACTGTCTTTCAGCATTTCCCATGTTTCTACTTCCGGTTTCAAACCGGTGGGATAATTCCGTTTTACTTCATCAAAAAGATAAGGAATAATGCAGTTTTTGCTGATGTAGTCTGTGATGTCCTCTTTTGTATAATAGGCACCCATCTGGGCCCTGTCATTAATATACTTTTCAAAGATGTAGCCAATCACATCCGGGTTTATGTCTTTTCCTGTTGAGTTCGGACTATTGTCGAGATGCCATTCATACTGGTCGAAAAAGTTGAATATAAGTTCAAAAGCCTTATCTCCGATTTCAATATCAGGATAATTTTTCTCAAGTTCATGAACATCAAAAAGGCCACCGTTGAGGTAAGGAACCTTTCCAAGCTCGGCAGAATAATTTGCTGACCGGTCAGGTGAACCAAGTCCCTTGTGGAAAAGTATGATCAGGAATGTTTTGTAGAAGGAGAAAAACTTATCCTTACCATTTTTTTGCTGTGTTTCTTTCAGTTTATTGCGGAGATAATTCTGATCATCGTTTAAAAAACCTTTTTTCTGAATGAAATAGCAGAACATCAGACGGTTAAGCATTAAAGAGGCGTACCACTCCTTATCCACTTTTTCTGAGATACCATCGATAAATGATAAAAACCCAGTATGTTCCTGTTTGAATTTATCATAAAACAGTTTGGTGACTTTCTCGGCATTTGCTGCAAAATGCTCACGGAAACGATGTGTTACATCAACGATAGTCAGTTTATCCTGCTCTTCCAGTGAAAAGAACACGCCTTTCAGGCGCTGGTAGAGCAATTCCGGATCCTGGTGTTTTTTCCAGTTGGTCTGCCTGAATTGATTGGGCTTATTCGGCTGACGGTCAATCATCTGCCAGGTTTGTTCCAACTGATTTTTATCAGTAAAAATGAGGAGATTTTCGTGGTAAAATTTTGAGATTTCGTTCTGAATTTTCCTTCGTTGCATATAACCGGGAATTTTCCCAGTTGTATCTGATTTGCAAATGATTATACGAAACCCTTCTTTGTGGGCAATAGAATGAAATTCAAAACTCTCTTCATCAATTTTTCTTGACAGCTTTTCATTCAGGTAATCCCAGCCTAACTCATTAAAAAGATGGATAAAGTCGAAGCTTCTTATATAATTTTTAAAGTCCTTTTTATTCATGCAACTATTGTTATTTTCCAGTTTAGTTTAACTGACGGGTTTACCCGTCAGATTGGCACTTTTAATTCCCATTGAGCAAATGATTTGTGGAGCTGAAATGGTTTCTCCCTGGTTTTCTTCAACAATACACAGCCTTCCCTCATCCCTAAGTTCGACAACCAGGGCAGCTAGCTGATCATCAGATATACCGATTTTCAATCGCCTGTTTAATAAGTCTTTTGCGCTTTCGCGAAGCGGATACTTATAAATTTCGTCTACCGCTTTTTTCAACTGATCGGTATCGAACAAAGTGCCACGGTATTCTTCCACATACCGGGTAAGCAACATGTAAACTTTATAGCGGGCGCCTGATTTCTTTCCAAGTTGACCACCAGTGGATTGTTCATCTTTCGCCGAATAATCCAGTGCCAGTTTAACTAACTCATGGTGGTTATCCAATTTGTCAAACGCTGGTGTATCATAATCACATTCAATAGCCCTCAGGATACGGCTCTGGCTTTTAGAGATCACTTTTTTATCAGTGTTTAACCAGGTTAGGATATCCACATCGGAGGCGGTTTTATGATAAGTAATTACACCTTCGCCTTCCACTGTCTGTTCGGGTTTCGGCATGGTGCTATAAATAACATTGGGCAGTTCAGGGATAATTTTTTTCAGTTCAGGGCGCGCTTTTATAGCCTGGTTCCAGATTTCATAAGCAGTAGAAGTAAGGTCAACTTCTGTATCTTCATCCTCATCCAGTATTCCGGTCTTTTCATTATAAAGGTCTTTGATATTGATAGGATCACCATCGAAAAACACTTCATCAGCTCCCACATACTCTGCGTTTTCCTTAATTCTTCGTGTCAGACGGTCGCGCAGCCGGATGATCTGGTTCAGACCGTCGGCCGGCAGAAAGGAATAGCAAAGTATTTCAGGATGAACCTGACCGATACGGTCAACACGGCCTGCCCGCTGGATCAGTCTGATCAATGCCCAGGGCAGGTCAAAATTAACGACAATGTGCGCATCCTGCAGGTTTTGACCTTCACTCAAGACATCTGTAGAAAGCAGAACTCTGATGTCATTATTTCCAGGACTTTTTTTATTGCTTATGGGACTAAAGCGGTGGGCAAAGGATGTCGGATTATCTATTCTTCCAGTGACAGCTTCCATCTCTTCAATATTTCTTCTTTTCAATTCAGTGTGCAAATAGTCGATCGTATCTGCATACTGAGAGAAAATAAGCATTTTATCTTTTGGGTGTTTTGTTTTACACAGCTTTTCAAGTGATTTCAACTTTTTATCCGCCTTAGGATCCCAGGATTTAGCAATGTTCAGAACCTTTAAAATGATATGACAATCATGATAAAGGTCTTTGATGAGATCGTCTGCAAAAAATCTTCTATCTATCCAGGTCAGTTTCCTGTCGCCTTTAATTCCTGCATAAGCATTTTCTGCATCTGACATGAGCCGGGCAACATCGGTTTTAATCTGCCGGACACCATCATCAATGGAATCAGTATCATTTTCTTCAAGAAATTCGTCGATAGATTCATTTTCCTGCCGCCCGACTGGCAATTTAAGGTCATTTTCCAAAGCATAGATATAGACATAATTTCTCATGAGATGCCTGGCCAGTGAAATGAGAAAAGCAAATCCGCAGCTTTCCAAACGTTTGAACAAATTAGTCCGGCAAAAACCCATCAATCTTTTTCCTGCCCGGGATAAGTTTTCAAGGACATGTTTATCATCTGCTCCGGCAGTTTCGACAACAAAATCTTTTATATAATTTGCCAGGCCATAGCGGGGTAAAAGCAGGGAATTGATCAAATGTACTACTTCATCCGAATAAAGTTTTGCATAAATATCCGAGTTATCTTCAGGATCAAAGTCATATTCTATTTTTTTTGGTATTCTATCAGGAAAATAGAATCTTTTTCCGTTTGGAAAAGTGAGGAAATATTGCTTTTTATCTTCGTCCCAGGTGGCATAATTTTGCTTGATGAAAGTTCTGGTCCGCCTGACCATGTAAAGTTTTAAAAGCGTTTGCCAGTCTTCGGGATATTCACTTTTTTCAAAGGCCAGCAAAGTATTCGGAGAGTATTGATAGGTGGAAACAAATTCTACAGCCCCTCCGGGAATTTCATTAATGAAGCGTTCAGGGGAAATTCCTAAATCCTTATCTTCTGGAATGAATAATCTTAGTTGGTTCGAGATGTCAAAATAAGTCTTGTTATATGGCGTAGCAGTTAAAAGAATGACTTTACATTCATTTCTGTCGAGGTAATCTTTTATAATGGAATAGCGTTTTCCTTCCCGGTTTCTGAGGTTATGGCTTTCATCTATGATCACGACCCTGTATCTTCTTTCTTCCAGGAAATTGCTATTGATCATTGAAATACTTTTAACCTTTCCGCGAATCTGGTACCTATGGAAATAGTCCTCCCACATATCAGTAATATTCTTCGGGCATATTACCAGTGTTTCAAGGTAAAATGTTTCTTCAAACACTTTTGTCAGGGCAGTGGCTGTCAAGGTTTTACCAAGACCGACTACATCCCCGATCAGCACGCCGCCCCGCTTGTCCAAATGTCTTGCGGCGATCAACACGGCATTTTGCTGAAAAGCAAGCAATTCATTTTCAAATATTTTTGGAATGAGGAAGTTATTCAATCCAAGCTGGGCCTCTTGTGATAAATGCCATGCAATTTTCAAATAGACAAAATATGGTTTAATCAGTTTTTCACCCGCCCAGCTTTCATCAATAATTGAAGCTAATTCATCGGAGATATCGATACAAAACTGATCATCCCATCTATCAATAAACCATTTAGCCAGTTTAACCGCTGCATCTTGTTCCAGAACATCCAGGTTCAATTCGCCCTGCTTTTCCAATCCTGCCAGTGTGAGGTTACTGCTACCTACATATCCGATAAGCGGAGTTATTGGATCATCTCTGAATATCAAGTATAGTTTTGCATGAAGAGAATGTCTCAGGAAAAGTTTGACGACAACCCTCTTTTCTTTCAACTGTATGGACAATTTTCTCAAACCGTCTTCATCGCTCTGCGTTGGAATTCCAAACATCAATTGCTGACGGAATTCCAGTGCCACTTTCTTTTTTAAAATCGAAGCGGTGGCGTTATCCATCAAGCCATCTTCTTTTCTAGCCAGATGTTCTCTAAGTATCTCAGCAGAAGGTTTTTGCATTCCGATAATAAGCCTGCAGCAATTATCATTCTCTCCTGAATACTCATCAAAGAATGCAGATAATTTTTTCCATCCCCTGAGATTAAAATAGCCTACACAAAAATCAGAACGGAAAGAAGTTTTAATGGTCTGGGATAATCCTTCAATGAGAAAGTTTTCGATATTATCATAAATTTTTGGCATAATGCTTTGAATGTGCCCATAAATTTAGGAAAACTATCGGGATAAATTGAAAATACCTGGAAAGGATTCTTTTTATGGTTTGGCTATTGGCTGTCATTTGTCACAAATCACCATTCACATCAACTCTCCCCTGCCCTCCCTGTGAAACCTTCTGCAATAAAACATTGCATCAAAGGGAGGGAGATTTTACCGGTGATCCGCCTCTTCTATAAATATTAAACTCCTCCGGAGTTGGTCTTCGCCGACCGCCAACCATTGACCGTTGACCATTGACCGTTGACCATTGACCGTTGACCGCCGACCGCCGACCGCCGACCAAAAATTCTTTCCTTGCATTTTACTTTTCCTTACCTTCATCGTAATATATTCAGAAGTCAAAATTTTATTATGCTGACAGACCTTCAGGAAATCATTGACCGGGTTAATCGGGAATACCTTACAGAAGAGGATATCTAGTGGTACAGCGGCCTGAAGATCCCTGTTACTGCGGCCGACAGCACACACCAAACTGAAGCCGAAGATGGCCGTGCTGGAAACCATTTTTGCCATTGAAGGATATCAACACCACCTAATCACCATTCACCCTAAGATGTCCGGTGCCTGTCACTTCGAATTCCTTTCCGGCAGGGATGGTCAGGTTACCGGTGATGGTCAACTCGGAAGCCCCTTTCATGGTAATATTCCTGCATTGGGTTCCCAGGGTCAGGTTTCCGGTATAAACAGGCCAATGAGGTGCGGAGGCAGGTATGATGATATCGACAGAACTTCCCGGAACGATACCATTGCTCCAGTTGCTTGCCGTGTTCCAGCTTGTGGAAGTCGTCCCTGTCCATAATCCCGGCATGGTAGCGGTAATGCTGATGTCATCGACTGCCCAGTAATAACTAAAGCTACCGGTATAATTCCATTTAAATTTAACGTTCGCATGACCTGCAACCTGAGCGCTCATATCCTGGCTGAAGGTGGCAGCATTTTCCGTTGAGATTGTCCAGGTCTGGATGACTGTCCATGTACTTCCCCCCGTTATACTGTAAGATAATGTTCCGGAAGATCCTGACCATTGCCGAAAATGATGCTGAAAATAAAGATTGACAGAGGAATAATCAGAAAAATCCAGACCAGGCGTAACGAGGTCGGCATTCTGGCTGTATCCGTCGCCGTAATGATCACTATCCAGCATGGCCAATCCATTGGAAGCAGATGCGGTGAATATGATCCACCCGCTGGGGTTATCAAAATGCCACACCTGGCCGCTTCCCTGGTTATCTAAGTTCAACCAGCATAAAGGCAGAGCCCCTTCAGAAAAATCCTCCGAAAGAGGCAATGGGAAGTTATTACAATCTGCTGCCTCGATATAATTTGTTTTGGTTTCGCTATCCACGGTAACCCCGTCGGAAACAGTTAAAGCGACGGTGTAAAGCCCACCTGAAGTGAATTGAACCTGTGGATTCTGTGAAGCAGCCGAGGTTCCGCCGACATAACTGAAAGTACCCGGTGTAATGTTCCAGGTCCAGCTTGTGGGATCTCCATAAGATAAATCAGTAAAATTAACGGTAGTGTTGATTATTGGCCTTGTTATGCCGGCAGAAAAATCTGCTACGACATAATATGGCTCCAGCTGAACGACTGCAACGCCATAATGCTCCATGTCCGCGTAACTGCCGCCCCAGGTCATGGTATGGCTGCTGTAATCCCAGGTATCGTGCAGATATACAGTATTTCCGCTATCATCATAACCATAACCAAGCATGGTATGCCCGGCAACCTGGATGAGTACCGGCCTGCCGTTATTTATTTCATTCTTATACTGGTTAAAAGTGAATCCCAGTGTGTTGCCATTATGGCCATATATATATTGCGAATAAGATGTTAGAACATTATATCCCCTCGATTCATAGAAGAGTTTCAAACCATAACACCCATCCCCGGCACCACTGAATGGAGAACCATCTAAATAAAAAATAAATGTTGTAGAGCCATCGGAACTCCCGACTGCCGACTGACTGGTGCCCATAAAGTCGCCTGTACATTCAGCGTGGGTGTGTTCAGTCCAGCCATTGGTAATATATGGGTCAGGATCAGTATTGCCACTGGATATCCAATAATCATCCACATGGCCACGGGTAGTTCGTCCGTCCACTGTGTTTCTTGTAGCACTTAAAGGGCACTGGGAACGGGTTTCACCATTAATGAATACTGTGCCCCAGCTACTGTTATCCATGGGCATTATACCCTCGTTAGTCGGGCCGGTGTACATATCCGTGTATCCATTGTTATCATAAAAGCCGGCCGCCATAGCAGCCGCAGTTGCAGAACATCCAAACGACCAATCAAAAGCCGGCACATTGCTTAACAAAACCGTACTACGTGTCGGAATAGCAACCGGTTCACGGTGTTTGCCGGGGGGCGTTCCAGGTACGATGATTTCTACCATCTCTTTGCCATTGACATCATAAGTTCGGCTGCGGATGTAATCATCCAGAGTTTTTTTATCATCCTGACTAAAAGCATGGAACGAACCTATCAGGGCGGTTATTAATAATAAGTATCTCCTTCTCATACCTATTCACGAGTAAAATCAAATAAATGAATAATATTAATTTCAAAAGGGAACAAAAATAAATAAAAGGAGAATTCGTCATTCTAAAAATGACTACCTAATGACTACCTAATGACCACCTAATGACTACCTAATGACAACTTAATGACCACGTAATGACCACCTAATGACAACTTAATAACCACCTATTCCCCCACCGTCACCATTTTTCCGCTTAAAATCTTGAAAGAAGCTCCGGGTAACAGGTAAAAGCTGCTTTCTACAACCGTGTTTGTATTAAAATCGACGTTAGCTGAACTTTTGCTAATGGTTATATTTTGGAAGGTTTGTAAAGGTACTGACGGGGTGAACCGGTAATTAATTGCTGGCCAATTGGTTGTACTGACAAGATTTATGACGCCTGTTGTCGTCGAACCGGTTGTGGCTTCGATGAAATGCCCGCTGCCGCCGGTGCCATCTTCTATCCCGATTGAGGCGCCTTCGCTGGAACTATGTGTGCCGGTTTCCAGATTTCCATAATGAAACTCGATAACATTGGTCGTTTCAAATAGTTTTACCTGGAAGCTTATTCTCGCCGTTGCAACGTTATAATAAGTTTTAACCTTGTTCCATTCAGCCGTAAACACCCGGTTGGGCGAAGATCCTTCGGTTTTATAATACAGCTTGCTCGTGCCATCGTCTAAAAGATCATCCCACCAGGGTGCAAGCGTTGTATTCGGCACTGTGGCAGTGAAAAGATCAGGATTATTAGGGCTGATAGTCCCGGATTGATTTAACGACATCCAACCGTTGGTGCATATCCTGGCACTGGTATAACTGGCGCCACTATAATTAAAGGTAAAACCAATGGGAATAACAGCACTGGCATCATCTCCGGTAGCCAAAACAGTAGTTGCACCCGTGAGTGTCGTCATGCCTTTGGTGAAGGTATTCCGTCCATAATTGGCGACAGTTGTTGCCGTAGCATTAATCGTTGACGATGTCGCACCAAAGAAGTTAATGGTTCCTGATCCGGGTATAAAAGTCCCGTTATTGGTCCAGTCCCCGCTGATGCTCAATTCGCCGTCACCGCTAAAGATCAGGGAATATCCTGCATTGATGGTAAAATTGCCATTGATCTCAATTTCAGAACCAGCAGCAACGATCATATTGCTACATTGCGCCCCAACTGTAAAATTACCGGAATAGGTTGGCCAGTTTACAGCATCTGGCGAGATGGAAACGCTGGTTGTACTTATAGGAACAATCAAGTTATCCCAGTTTGAAGCCGTGTTCCAGTCTATTGAAGTTGTTCCCGTCCATAAACCGGGCGAACAAGCATGAATATAGTTCGATTTTGTTTCCGTATCACTGCCATTCGCGTTGGTTACCGTGAGTGAAACGGTATAATAGCCTGAGTTGTTGAAGGATACCTGTGGGTTCTGTGAAGTTGATGTGGTTCCACCAAGATAAGTAACCGTATTTGGAGAGAAAACCCATAACCAGCTCACCGGGTTACCAGTCGAAAGATCGGTAAATGTAACGGAAACTCCTGGCAGTGGTGTTGTTGTGCCGGCTGAAAAATTAGCAGTTGGAATAACGGTACTTGGTTCGATCTGGACTACGCAAACGCCATAATGTGCCAAACCGGAGTAACTGCCGCCCCAGGTCATCGTGTGGTTATTATAATCCCAGGTGTCATGCAGATAGACGAGCGTTCCGGCATCATCATATCCATAACCGAGCATAGTATGGCCTTCAACCTGGATGAGCACCGGCCTTCCGGCATTTATTTCCTGCTTGTACTGGTTAAAGGTAAAACCCAGCGTATTTCCGTTATAACCATAGATATATTGAGAATAATTCTGAACAACATCGTAGCCGCGGGATTCATAGAAATCGCGAAAGCCATGGCATCCGTCTATCTGCCCGGGTTCACAACCGGTGTAATTGTAAAGAGGAGAGCCGTCAGTGTAGTTATAAAATGTTGTAGATCCATCCGAACTGGAAAATGCTGACTGGTTCGTCCCCATATAATCGCCTGTACATTCACCATAAGTATGTTGTGTCCAGCCATTGGTAATATAAGGATCGTTAGCCGTACTTCCGTATTGTATCCAATAATCGTCCACATGGCCACGGGTAGTTCGTCCGTCGATCGTGTTTCGTGTAGCACTCAGCGGGCATTGGGCACGGGTTTCGTCATTAATTACCACATACCCCCAAATGCTGTTATTCATAGGCATAACACCCCCGTTAGTCGGACCGGTATACATGTCAGGATATCCGTTATTGTCATAAAAGCCGGCCGCCATAGAAGCCGAGGTTGCAGAACATCCGAACGACCAGTCAAAAGCCGGCACATTGCTTAAAAGAACTGCACTTCGCAAGGGAATGGCAACAGGTTCCCGGTGGTTATCGGGTGGTTTGCCTGGCACAATGATTTCTACCATCTCTTTGCCGTAAATATCATAAGTACGACTCCGGATGTATTCATCCAATGTTTTTACAGTTTCCTGGCTAAAAGCATTGAAAAAACTGACCAGAACAGCCATTAACAGGATGTAACTCTTTCTCATATTCTGACCACCTAATGACTACCTAATGACTACCTAATGACCACCTAATGACCACTTAATGACCACCTAATTACCCCCCACATTGATGCTTCCGGTCGGCATAATCGTCAATGTCGCACCGGCTTGTATTAAAATCGACTTGCAAGAGCCTGGAACATTTACAACCGGGAAAGAATGTGGAGATACATCAGGAATAATGATATTGCGTGTGATATCCGGTAAACCGCATGCGCTCCAGTTGCCGGCATTGTCCCAGTCGCTGTTGATATTTCCGGTCCAGATGACCGGGAGCCCTGCTCCTATGAGTCCGTTCTTATAATAATCAACCTGCGGCATATCTATGAGTATGTCGCCCTGCCCATCGGCGTATTCGCAGGAAGGCCCGTTATCATACCAGCTAAGTGCACAAGGATTGCAGGTGGCAGTTGGATAGTAAAAATTAAGTTGGCATAATGCGGATCCGTTTGCAAGGTTCACTGAGGTATCATACCACTGGATGACAATCAGTCTTTTACTCCCGGATCCTGAGATATCCCCCACCAGGAAGGAAGGGCCGAAAGCGGGATTCTTCGTATAGGAATTCATATAGGTGATGATCGCCG
>Ga0247842_10009043_pt1 | contig 10271 bp, 4 predicted proteins | sample LaCruzMarch2015__3_FD_192411 | JGI IMG/M metagenome (GOLD analysis project Ga0247842, IMG submission 192411) | Freshwater microbial communities from meromictic Lake La Cruz, Castile-La Mancha, Spain - LaCruzMarch2015_19m | ecosystem: Environmental > Aquatic > Freshwater > Lake | place: Spain... | reverse complement strand
TAAGTGTCGTATGTATGCAGCGAACCGTCGGCCCAGGTCGCCATATTCCTGGGATTATGAACTGTACGCCCCCCGAAGGCCTCATTGTCGTCGGCGTGGAAGCCGCGTATGCCCTCATCCGGGTTGCCCACGCACAATTCCCGGGGGAAGAAGTCGGTATCATGCTTGTCTATCATGTCCTGCGGCCTGGCATTCTGCGCTTCGGCGAAGCTCCTGTTGACCAGCAGGAATTTATGCTGGAAATCTTTTACATACATCCAGTCGGGCGTGGAGTCGATCACGCTCTGTAAAAGTACTTTTGAGCGCAGGATGGACTCCTCCGTCTGCTTGCGCTCGGTGATATCAAGCGACACGTTGGCAAAGTACAGGGGTGACCCGGTCGACGGGTCATTTATGGCAAAGGTCAATGCGTGCACGTCGGTCAGCAGGCCGGTCTTGAGGTTCATGTACTGTAAATCCCCCTCCCACGTACCCCCTTTAAATAGCTCCGGTAGCAGTTCAGTTTGTACTTTCTCCAGGAGGTGACCGGGTATGACCTCGATGATGTTATACCGGTCGGCTTCCCCGGGCGGGATGCCCAGCATTTTGGCGCCCGCCTCGTTGAGGAACATCATCTTGCCATCGCTTGTGGACAGGTTTACCAGTTCGCTGGAGTAGTGAATTACTGACGCCAGCCTCTTCAGTTCCTCCTCCATCTGCTTGCGCTCGGTGACGTCGCGCCCCACGCTGCGAAATCCGGTAGGCCTGCCCTGCGCGTCCTTCAAGAGCGAAATCGAGGTCTCGGCATACCCGGTAGAGCCGTCTTTGCGGATGGCCTTAAAGGCAAAGCCCTTGTGCGGCTTGCCGGTCCGGTATACCTCGTTATAGGCCTTGAAGACGGCTTTTAACTCGTCCTGGCTGTGTGCGATACTGCCGAAGTTTGTCCCGATCAATTCCTCCCTGGTATAGCCCAGGTTGCTGCCGGCCGCCTCATTAACGAAGGTAAAATTGCCGGCCAGGTCCACCTCTATATATGAGTCCTGCATGTTTTCAAGTATGCTGCGGTATCTCTCCTCCGACCTGGCAAGCGCTTCATCCGCCTGCTTGCGCCCGCTGATGTCGCGGATAATCACCAGGTCTGCCGGTTTCCCCTCGTACTGGATAACGCTGCCGTTCATCTCAATGGGTATTTCCCTCCCGCTTTTGTGAAGCAGGGCTGTTTCGAACATATCAGATAGCTCCTCACCGGCCATCCTTTTGCGGTATCTTTCCAGTATCGGTCCTAAATTATCCGGGGGAATAAAGCTGGCGATATTCTCCCCTTCAATTTCCCCGGGCTCATAACCCAGCATGGTCATAACCCTGGGATTGGAAAACCTGATTATGCCGTCCTGGATGATACAGATGACGTCACTTGCAGTATCGATGGCGGCACGGTATTTCTGATCGCTCTCCCGCAGTTTCTCCTCTGCCCGCATGTGCCTGGTGATGTCGCTCATGGCTGCAAAGCACACGGGTCCCCCGCTCACGGGGTCCTCGGCCAGTGCTAAATCCAGCCTCGCCCACAGGAGTGAGCCGTCCCTGCGCACCATCCTGCTCTCCAGCACCTGCGGTGCCCGTGTCTCAAAAAGAAGTTTCCTGTGCTGGTAATAAGTGGCCGGGTCTTCCTTGAGAATGAAGCTGCTAAACCTCTGCGCGTTTAAATCCCGCTGTACTGCTCCCAGCAGGTTGGCGCCTGTCAGGTTGGCCTTCAAAATAAGTCCCTTTTCGCTGATGCTGAAATAGCCCACCGGCGCCACGTCATACAGTTCAATATACTGTGCCCTCGATGCTTCCAGTCCTTCCTGCGCCGCGTGCATCTCTTCATTCTGGATCTCCAGCTCGATTTGAGAGACCTGCAGTTCATGCAGCAGCTTTTTTACTGACTCGGGCGGCAGCGCCTCAATATTTTCGGGTATGTGCGGGGCCTTTTTACGGGCCAATTGCTCCGCCTTGCTTCGCAATTCGCCTGCCCTGTTTTTGTGGTCCTTTTTTTCGGTCAAGATATCGCTCCCCCGGGTTGGATTGGCCTTCAGGTTACCGCCTTCTCCGTCGTGGAAATGGCATATACTTCACCTGCTTCGTTAATCAGTGCGCTGGCTGTCAGCCACACAGTCAAAGACCTGCCGTCCCTGGTCAGGCGCTGAGTTTGGAACGGCTCAATTTTATCATCTTGGGTGATCTTTTTCAGCATGTCGAACTCTTTTTCCGCCTTCCCCGGCGGGACCCTCTTACGCGCGCTCATGGCCAGTGCCTCGGACTCGCTCCAGCCGTATATCCTGGCTGCGCCCGGGTTCCATGCCAGGATGCGGTCCTGCAAATCCTGCACCGTGATGGCATCCTTGGAATCGCGCACCAGTACGGCCATATGCTTCAATGAGTAGGCTTCCTCTAATGCTTTTTGGGCCTGTTTGCGTTCGGTGACGTCTATGAAGGTGATTACGGCGCCGGCGATAGTGTTCTCCAGTGTGCGGAAGGGCATGATACGTACCAGGTACCATCTGTTATCTTTTGACCGGACCTCTGTCTCCCGGGGGGACAGGCTTTTTAAGACTGCACGTATGTCATCTGACAGGTTGTCGTAGCCTGCCAGGTTGGTGACAACGTGATTTATGGGCCGGCCGATGTCGCCCTGGATGAGGTGGACCGCGCCGGCGGCGGCCGGCGTGAAAAATGTGATGCACATATGGTTGTCTACAAAAATGGTGCCGACGCCGGTGGATGTCAGCAGGTTGTTCATATAGTTGCCGGACTGCGACAGCTGGTCCACCTTGCCCTGCAGTTCATTGTTGACCGTTGACAGCTCCTCGTTCATCGATTGCAGCTCCTCCCTGGATGTCTCCAGTTCCTCGTTGGTTGACCCCAGTTCCTCGTTGGCGGACTGCAATTCCTCGTTGGTGGACTTCAGTTCTTCGTTGGATGTCTCCAGTTCCTCAAAGGTGGTCTGCAGGTATTCCTCCTTGTCCTGCAACTCCCGCTCAAGCAGTTTTATTTTCTCGTCCGCGTCCGGTAAGGCAGGTTCCGTTTCCTTAGCGGCCTTTTTTCCCTTGCCTTTGGGCGGCACTTCCTCGAACGTGACCAGCATCAATCCCTGTGGCAGGTCGGGGTTTTCATCAAAGTGCCGCACAGTCAGGTTTACAATAATGGGTTCACCGTCTGCCTTTACCCGCAGGCCAGTGTAGCTCACTGGTTCCTTGCCGGAGGAAACCCTGCGGATGGCCGTGGTCAGTTCCCTCTTCAACCCCTCGCGTGCCATGCGCACGATGTTTATGCTGGCCTCCCCTGCGGCAGGTTCAAGGTACTTGCCGGTGCTGCCGTGGATGTAGAGGGTATCTCCGTGATCGTTAATGACCACACCGGCGGGCGAGTACTGCTGCAGCAGGGCCTTCTCCGTCATTTCGCGGATACCCGCACCTTTTTGCTTATATCCTACACGTGGCGGCACGGCCTCCGCGGGCAGCAGTGAGGTACGGACGCTCGGTATATGCGGCAAGTATGCCGCTCCTTTGTGCTGGTACAGCTTCCACTTGCGGTCTATGGTTTGAAAGGCGTCTGTAAGCTCGCCGATGGACTCGGCGCTGCCCAGGAAGAGGAAACCGTCCTGCTTCAAGGAGTAGTGGAAGAGGGAAAGCACCTTCTTCTGCAGCTCTGTGCCCATATATATCAGCAGGTTGCGGCAACTGATCAGCCCCAGCCTTGAAAACGGCGGGTCCAGGATCACGTCCTGCTCGGAAAAAATCAGCATGTCGCGGATGAATTTCTGGACATGGTAGGTGTTGCTGTCCTCGCTCAACGTGAAAAAGCTCGCCAGCCGTTCCGGGGAGACATCGGCGACTATGCTGGCAGGGTAGCTGCCGCTGCGTGCGTTGCTGATGGCCTGCTTGTCAATGTCGGTGGCGAAAATCTGCACTTTGAAAATCTGCTTGTGCTTCTGCATGTACTCCTGCAGCAGTATGGCTATGGAGTAGGCTTCCTCGCCGGTGGAACAGCCGGGCACCCAGACGCGCACCGTCCCGGCCCTGGGGAGTCTGTCAAAGAGGCGTGGCACCGCCATCTCCTCCAGGAGCTTGAAAGCCTCCTGGTCGCGGAAGAAACTGGTAACGCCGATCAGGAGGTCCCGGAAGAGGGCCTCAACCTCCTTGGGGCTTTGCTGCAGGTGGCGCAGGTAGTCTTCCATGCTCTCAATCTGGTTGACGGCCATGCGGCGTTCAATGCGGCGCACGATGGTATTCTGCTTGTAAAAGGAGAAGTCATGCCCGGTATTGGCGCGCAGCAGTATGTATATTTTTTTCAGCAGGTCCGTGGCCTTGACGGTTGGTGGCGTGATCTGGCGCGGTTTACGCCCGAAAACATGTTTGCTGTAGGCTATCAGCTGGGCCGGCATCTCGCCCGGCGGCAGCACGTAGTCCACCAGTCCCGTGGAGATGGCGTTGACCGGCATGCCGTCGTATTCGGTTGAATCGGGCGTTTGAGCCATGGCCATGCCGCCCTCGCCCTTGATGGCCCGCAATCCCATTGTGCCGTCGCTGCCGGTGCCGGAGAGCACGATGCAGATTGCGCGCTCGTGCTGGTCCTGCGCCAGCGAGCGGAAGAAGAAATCGATGGGCAGCCGCAGGCCGCGCGGCGCCAGCGGCTCACTCAGGTACAGGCTGCCGTGCAGGAAAGCCATGTCCCGGTTGGGGGGGATGATATAGGCGCAGTCCGGTTGCACCTTGGTGCCGTCCTTGACCTCGAAGACCTTCATGCGGGTGTAGCGCTTGACGAGGTCGCCTAAAATGCTCTTGTGATCGGGTGCCAGGTGCTGTACCAGGACGAAGGCCATGCCGCTATTGCCTTTGGCTGGCATGCCTGCAAAGAACTTCTCGAAAGCCGAAAGGCCGCCGGCCGAGGCGCCGATGCCCACGATGGGAAAGCTGACATCCTCAACCCCCACCCCTGCCTTTGGCGTGGCCACCTTCTTTTTAACAGGCTCCTTCCTTTTAACCATTTCAGCCTCCTCCTGTACTAAGCATATCACTTTTATCTCGGATATTTCCTCTTCAGTTATATGGGTACCACCCGTTTTTTTCAGCCTCACCCTGTAAGCAGTCAGCAGAAGTGGATGTCACCATAAGCGTATCCTACCCTGTATTGCACGGACAATCAAACTGGCGCTGCCTCCCCTGTCATTGCGGGCCCGAAGGGCGCGGCAATCTATCCATGCTGAATGGATTGCTTCGTCGCTGCGCTCCTCGCAAAGACAGACGTAAAAATGTCATTGCGAGGCCCGTACTTTACCCCCGTCATTGCGATGCTCGTATTTTAACCTCGTCATTGCGAGCCCGAAGGGCGCGGCAATCTGTCCATGCTGAACGGATTGCTTCGTCGCTGCGCTCCTCGCAAAGACAGACGTAAAAATGTCATTGCGATGCCCGTATTTTACCCCCGTCATTGCGATGCTCGTATTTTACCCTCGTCATTGCGAGCCCGGAGGGCGCGGCAATCTATCCATGCTGAACGGATTGCTTCGTCGCTGCGCTCCTCGCAAAGACAGACGTAAAAATGTCATTGCGATGCCCGTATTTTACCCTCGTCATTGCGATGCTCGTATTTTACCCTCGTCATTGCGAGCCCGAAGGGCGCGGCAATCTATCCATGCTGAACGGATTGCTTCGTCGCCTGCGGGCTTGCAGCAGACCCCGGGGTTTTATGCCGGTTTGCGTTCCTTTTTCCAGCCTGCCGCCAATGCTGTGACCGCCATCATCAGCAACCCGGCTATCGGGACGAACACGAGTTGGAGGGTAAAGATAAAGCCCGCGAACATGCTGCCGACGTCCGGAAGGGTCCACCCGACCAGGGCGCCGTTGTAGGCCAGGCTCCACAGGGCGGGCAGGGCGATTATATAGATGAGGGTGAATGTCATCACGAGGTGGTAGTGGACGGCCTGCAGGCGCGGCCGGGCAAACAGCCGCAGTCCCAGCAGGATGACCAGCCACGCCGCCAGGAAAGCCAGGGCTGAATACACCGCGGTAGTCTGGATCAGGTTGGATGCGCTGAGGACTGAACTGAGAGTGAAGGTACCCCCGTTGAGCACTGCGTACAGGATGTAGAAAGCCGCCAGGTAGACGGCCGCCGCCAGTAACACCCACAGCAGGCTGCGGTTGCGGTAGCGGATAAGTAAGAACGGGGGCAGCACCACCAGCGGCAATACGAGAAGGGACCTTACCACCCGTTCACTGTTCAGGCGGTTGTCCTTGATCTCCTGCATCGCCGCCTGGTATGTCCCGGCCGGGTCGGCGTCCGCGGGCGGGATGACCTTGGCCGCCGGCACTTTCATGGCCGCGGCATATGCCTGGTACAGTCCCTCCTGTTGCGAGGCGGTGGCCTGGCGCACGGCTGCGAGCTGTCCGGGGCTGAGCTCCAGCATCTCGGTCAGGGGCCGGCCCTGGGAAATGGCGGGTAAGGCGGACCCGAGCAGCACCGTTGTCGTAGGCGCGATATCCACCTGTCCGATGCCTGCATAGGCACCCGGCTTCACGCCGGCCCCTGCCATTACAAAAGGCTGCACCAGGACTATGGCATCCTGGCCGCCATGGCCGCCGGCGTCGATCTGACCGTGGTCGCTGAAAACCATCACGGTATCCTGCGTGAGGTCGAGAGCGCCGGCGATTTGCCCGATAAGGCCGTCAGCCCTTAATGTCGCCTCATCCCAGCGCGGGTCGAGAGTACCGCCTTCGTAATGAGCGGCATGGTCCAGCTGTACCAGGTGCACGACTACGAGCTCGTATTTCCCCGATTTGATGAACTGGACGGCGGCGTCGGCAATCTGCTGGTCGCCAACCTGCGTCTCGTCCTCGGTGAATAAGGATGCCGCAAAGGTGCCCGGCGGGACCAGGTTCTTGAAATTCTGGTTGGCTGCCACGGCAGTACGCCTGCCGGCATTGCTGACGGATGTAAAGATATTGTCCTGTGACCAGTAGCGGTAATCTTTAACGGCGGTGGGGTTCATGGCCGGGCCGTCCGAGATGTCCTGCCAGGCTCCGGTGGCCAGCACGCTCCATGCAGGGGCAGAGTAGGAGGGGGCAACGGAGTGGACCGTGGTCGAGGCGCCCCGCGAACGCAGGTTGTTGAGGGAGGGCATAGCCTTGCTGTCGGCGGCCGTATCGTTGCGCAACCCGTCCACCAGTATGGCAACAACGAGTTTTGAAAGCGGTGGGCCGGCGGGCTGTCCTGCCTTCGGCGGCTGGGCGGCCAGCGGTGACCGGTATGCATATAGGGAGGCCATCAGGCTGGTGGCCCAGAGATACGAGACAACGGTGATTACAAGGCAGGCTATAACGCCCAGGATGACCCAGCGGTAAGTTTTCATCTCTCCTCCAAAACTTTAGCGATACTGCGGGGCTGCCGGGAGTCCTCCGGCGCCTTCTTCCCTACTTTGATGTCACCATCATTACGGCCTGTTTGCCGCTTTATACTTTGGCCTGCAGCGCCCGGATGATCTCCTCGGCCTCGGCAACCGTCCGCTCGATGAGCTCCTTGCAGGTGGGTAGGTCGCGTATGCGGCCCACCACCTGGCCGAAGGGCACCACGCCGTTCTCAAGGTCGCCGTCATCCAGGATTTTGCCCAGCGCGTCTATGCCTATGGCCTGCTGCGCCAACTCCTGCACCCCCCTCTTTTGGAGGCTGCCGAAGAGCAGTTTCCAGACCGGCATGTCAACCTGTTTCCTGAGTGCCCAGCCGGCCTTCATCGCATCTATGTACGACGTCTTGCTGTTGGCCATCTCGAGCGCGCGCTTGTTGGCGTACCAGCGCCCGGGCAGCCCGTCAACACCGGCCGAGTAAAAGGTCTCTTCCATCTGCGTTTTCATGGCGGTCTGCTTGATGTTGGGGTGCACATCGCACTCCTGCGTGACCACGAAGCGGGTGCCCATTGCGATGGCGTCGGCGCCCAGGGCCAGGGCGGCTGCCAGTCCGCGGCCGTCGCAGTAACCGCCGGCTGAGATGATGGGTATCTTCACCTTGCTGGCTATCTGGGGAAGCAGTACCATGCCCCCCACGTCGCTGCCGTGGGCCGCTGCTTCATGCGCGGTAACTATGATGGCGTCGGCGCCCTGCTCGGCTGCCTTGATGGCATGCCTTTCCGTGGCTACCGTGGATATGACCTTGCCGCCGTAAGTGTGCGCCTGCTTGATTATCCAGTCGCCCTTGCCCAGCGCGAAGTTTATGATCGGGGCCTTCTCGGCCAGCGCCACCTCCGCGTTCTCCTTTCCGTTGGGAAAGATGAGGGTGGCGTTGATGGCAAAAGGCTTGTCGGTTAAAGATTTTATCTCCTGTATTATCCCCCTGAGCTGGTCGGGCGTATTGGCTACGCTGTTGAAAATGCCCAGGCCGCCGGCGTTGCAGACGGCGGCAACCAGCTTGGGCAGGCTTACAAATGCCATGCCTGATAGAACAACGGGGTGTTTTATGCCGAAGAGTTCTGTTATCCTGGTTTTCACGGGTTATGTCCTCCCTTATTTGTATCTATGCTTACCGAACGCTAATAATCTCAAAAAAGACCGTAATTGTCAAAGGTAACCAGGCAGGTTAAACGCGCTTTGTTTAATGCATACCCGCGTGTTATAATCGCTAAAAATTTTCAAGCAGGATTACTGAGGAGACGAGAAATGAAAACCAGGATGACTGAATTGTTCGGCATCAAGCACCCCATCATGTGCGGCGGCATGATGTGGCTGTGCAAGCCCGACCTCTGCGCGGCAATCAGCAACGCGGGGGCGCTGGGCAATATCACGGCCGCCAATTACGATACGGGAGCGGAACTGGCCCAGGCTATCAGGAAGACGCGCGAGATGACGGACAAGCCGTTTTCCGTGAACCTGTCACTGCTTCCCTCCTTCCGCATAACCAAGGAGATGTACCTTGACTGGTTCGAGGCCTGCCTGGCAGAAAAAGTGACGGCCTTCGAGATATCCGGGGCACCGGTGGATAAATTCTTCGGACCCGACGCCATCAAGCGCGGGCACGACGCGGGGGTTAAATTTATCCACAAGGTCGGCTCGGTAAGGCACGCCATACACGCTGACCGTGCCGGTTACGACGCTGTTATCGCAGCGGGTGTCGAGGAAGGGGGACATCCCTTGCAGGACGACGTCACAACAGTGGTGCTGACGCCCCGTATGGCGGAATCGGTCAAGATACCTGTTATCACCACGGGTGGCATGGCGGATGGGCGCACATTGGCCGCGGCGCTGGTGCTCGGGGCGGAAGGGGTGATGATGGCATCCCGCTTTATGGCGACCAGGGAATGCCAGATGAATCAGAAGGTCAAGGACGAGCTGATCAAACGCCAGGAGTTCGACACAGTGCTCTACGGCAAGACCATCGAGTTGCAGGGACGCGCGCTCAAGAATGCCTGGGTCAAAAAGGTCCAGGATATGGAAGCAAGACATGCAGGACTGGAGGAGATGGCGCCGCTGCTTTCAGGTTTGCGCCAGCAGACCGTTTGGGCCGACGGCAATACTGAAGATGCCCTCATGCCGGTGGGCCAATCCATCGGCCTTATCCACGATGTGGCCACCTGCAAGGAAGTGGTGGAAAGGATGGTCAGGGAGGCAGAAGGGATACTCAAAGGCTCCACCAAACGTCTTAGCATTAGCTAAGCCGTATCGAAGCAATACAAAAGGGGAAGCGGTATACCGCTTCCCCTTTTTCTACCTGTAAAACAGTTAATCAGGCCAGCATTGCATTGGATTTCTTGATGGTGGCCTCTGCCTCTGCCATGATCCTGTCCATGAGCTCGGGCACTGTGGGAACGTCGGTGCAGGCGCCCAGTATCTGCCCGGCGAAGTAGATGCCTTCCTTCGTATTGCCGTCATATATGGCCAGCTGGTGGCGGCGGTAACCTGCTGCCTGGCGTGCCTGTACCCAGAAAGGATGTTCGCTGTCTGCACCCATCATGGTGAAGCTCATGCCTATGAACTGCGGCCAGCTGAGTTTGAGCAGCTGCTTGGTTTCGTAGGCGCCGCGGAACGCGTCAACCAGCGGGAACCCGCCCTTGGCAATGCGCTCGGTAACATTTGTTTTAAGTGCGCGGCCGCGCAGGCCGTCGAACTTGGTGCTTACGATGGTATCGTTCTCGCTGGCCTTGAGGCACAGCTGCTTGAAGTTCTCGTGGACCATGCTCTCCCTGGTCAGGGCGAAGCGCGTGCCCATCGAGATGGCGCTGGCGCCCAGCGCTAAAGCTGCTGCCAGTCCCTTGCCGTCGCCGTATCCGC
>Ga0247842_10009033_pt1 | contig 10280 bp, 11 predicted proteins | sample LaCruzMarch2015__3_FD_192411 | JGI IMG/M metagenome (GOLD analysis project Ga0247842, IMG submission 192411) | Freshwater microbial communities from meromictic Lake La Cruz, Castile-La Mancha, Spain - LaCruzMarch2015_19m | ecosystem: Environmental > Aquatic > Freshwater > Lake | place: Spain... | reverse complement strand
AAGCGAGACCAACTGTTCACCAAGCACCTGCTCGCTAGCCTCTGCCACGTAGCGCCTGTGTATCCAGTTGTGGTCGTTGGTTCGGCTCTCTCCGGTGTCGTGCAAAAGGCACATCATCATCACTTTTCGCCAGTCTGCGCCTTCCATTTTGGCCAGAACAAAGCCGATGAATGCCACCCGAAACGAGTGCGTGGCAATGTTGTCGGAAAGGTCGTCGGTGAACAAAAGCTGGCGATGCATGCGCGCGATTTTACGCATTGTGCCAACTTCAAACAAGAACTGCGTTGCTCGGCGGACATCTTTCGTGCTCATGGTTCCTCCTTGGGTTGAATTGATTGTAGGTGCTATCTTATTCTGGATTCTATCACAGCCATTACAAAAAGCAACCTGAAATTTTTTCGCAAAAAAAAGACGCTTACTTAATTCAGCGCCCGGGTTGCGAATCATTTCCTTTGCACAGCGAGATGTTCAATGAGCTTGTTTAAGCCCATTGTGTAGCTGGCAACGCCAAGCCCGCATACTTGGTCTATGCATACTGCTGTGAGAAATGACTTGTGCCTGAATTCTTCACGCTTGTGAATGTCAGACAGATGGACCTCAACGGTAGGCACGCCTTGATCGCGGGCAAACTCCACGGCATCACGCAGGGAAATGCTTGTGTGCGTCAGTCCTCCTGCATTCAGAATGATACCCGCGCAATTGCCGGGTGCTTGCTGAATCCAATCAATCAGTTGCCCTTCGTAATTGGACTGGAACGGTCTGATGGCGTACCCGAGTTTCTCTGCCGCCAAAGTCACCAGCCGCACCACGTCTTCCAGTGTTTCCGTGCCGTACATCGCTGTGTTGCGTCTGCCGAGCAAATTCAAATTTGGTCCGTTAATCAGATATATGTCATTCACTCTGTCACCTCACTTTTTCAAAGAGCAAACCACTTGCTCCTTTGTCTTCACACTATTCCTAATCAAAATTTTGTCAATAAAAAAAGACGCCTACTTAATTCAGCGTCATAGTTGTTAGGGTTGCCGATTCCGTACAACTTTTCCGGCGACCACTTCATGAGCCTTTTGGCGTCCAGGGGCAGCTTGTCGTAAACCTCCTGGTCAATTGGTTGACAACGGGTTACCACCAGATACCTGTTGTCAGCCTCGCCCTCCATAATGGCTGATGTACCGCTTTCACCAGGCTCAATCACCCAGTCGAAAAAGAAGTAATACGCCCCGCTGGCGCTTTCCATCCTCACCTGCAGAAAGTTTTGGATGGTTTGCTCCGGGTACGTATTAAAGCGGATTTTCGCCGGCGCAAATTTCATCTCGTAGAGCTTGCCTTGCGCCCAAGTGCGAAACATGTTCGTCACAACAGGCGCCGAAATAAGCGGGTAGTCCGGGCTGTCCTCATCTATGCGGCATGAGACAGCGTCGTCTGCATTCTCTGCGCTTTTGCATTCCACAATTGGCACAACGGGCTCGTTGCCCGTAAACTCGTTTGGGCCAATCTTCCGACACCCGTAATACCCCGGGACGCCCTCAAAGATGTGATAGGCTGTAAGTACCAAGTCGGGAACTTGCCCAAGCTTTGTACCCGTGCCCACCAATTGCCATGGATCCTTGCTGTTGCTACGGAATAAAATGTGCACTGGCGTGTCCCCGTGTCTCCCTTCCCTATACACGTGTTTCGTAACCCACACGTGCCTTTGTTCCATTGCGGGCGAGGCCTTGAACACGCCAATTGCCAGAGCTTGGCGGTGTATTTCCTGCGCCGTTTGCTCCTCCTGCCTTTGCTGTTGCTCAAGCTCGGCTTCGGCCTGGCGCCGATTTTGGTGGCTGAGGAATCCGATAAGCCAGACAACAACGAAAGAAAGAACGATGGTGGTGATTACAAACTGTTTCATGGTATTCCCTCCTGGTTTGGTTTCTCTCGCATTGACAATTTGCTAGCCTGAATACTACATTAAATTTTACTAATTGTCAATAATAGGTTTGCTCCAACCAAAAACCGCCCGCGACATCAATCGGGGCGATTTTTTGTCCTGCTATTTTTTCGGATAAGTGTAGCTCACCATCCAGCCAATGCCAAATTTATCGCGGAGCATTCCATAGTAAGCTCCCCAAAAAGTGTCGGCAAGCCCCATGTTCACCTTGCCCCCTTCAGAGAGCCCCATGAAAATTTTATCTGCCTGTTCCTTGCTGTCAACTTCCAGAGCAAGAAAAACATTTTCTCCCATTTTTGAAGGCATAGATTTTGGGGCGTCGCTTCCCATCAAACCAGTTTCGCCAACCGCCAGTCCAACATTTATAATTTTCTCTCCTTCGTTTTTGTCAAAATGCCCCATCTCCTGATCTTTCATGGGTACATCCTTAAATCGCATCAAAGATTGAAACTCACCTCCAAAAACTTTCTTGTAAAAATTGAATGCTTTCTCTGTCTCCCCGTTAAAAATTAAATATGGATTTATTTTGAACATGTTTTTAGCCTTTTCAGGCTCGGTTAATAATATTTATTTCATCTATAATTATACGTTTTTACGTTAATTGCAGGTGCGCTAATTCTCCATTAAATCTCCTCCCAAAAAAAATCCTCTGCAGAAATCCCTTGCGGAAATTTCTACAGAGGTCATGGCCGACTTTCAACCGGTTACTTCTGAGGGATCTGCGGGCAATGCATAGCCTCCGCAGTACTTTTTCACGGCTACGATCAGCTGCATGCCAATCCCCGCTGGGATGTAGCAACCTTGCTCCGCCGATGCGGTTAGCCAATCGCTGCCAGCATCGTACATGCAATGATCGCTCATGCTGAACAAATGGCCGTCTTTGTTGATTTCAGGACACCACCTGCGAGGGTTCCATGCCTGTCCAGGTTTAATCCTCTTGTTCAAAAGATTCACCTCGGGAAAGGCCTTGCAGATTTCTGCATTTGTCATGGGTTTGTGGCCCTGACAAACCAAAATGGTGTTGATCGCCTCCACCAACTCGCTGGTGCGGTGCCAGCCCCATTTACTGGCTTCTTTGTAGCCATCGACCTGAAACCGGTAGATTGCCGGCATCAGGATCTCGGGCTTGACTGGACTCATTTCTGCCATTTTTTCCTCCTTGCCGCCTATGTGGCAGCTGATTAGGGTTTTGACGCAGCCAAACCGTTGGCTGCATCTTCAAAAACATTTTTGTGTCCTTAAAGATACAGCCAAAATTAAAAGAGCTAATCTATCCAAACCTTACCACCAAAATTACCATCTGTCAACCAAAAACCGTTCCGATTTTATCGCGAACGGTTTTTGCAAAATAGTTATTGGCGAAGAAATAAATTTTAAACGAGGGGAATGATTTGGAGCGTACCTCGCAAGGCAATTTTGCACGGTTCCGCGAAGCGGAAAAATTGCCGCGAATTGAGTGAGTTCCGCGCTGGCGGAACGAACGCTAGCGGAAAATCATTTCCCGAGTGATAACTAAACTAAGAAGGCCACAATCAACAAAGCCACAATGTTCAACACTTTAATCATAGGGTTTATAGCGGGCCCTGCTGTGTCTTTATAGGGGTCACCAACTGTATCTCCGGTTACTGCGGCTTGGTGGGCAAATGAGCCCTTGCCTCCATATGCTCCGCCCTCAATGTATTTTTTGGCGTTGTCCCAGGCAGCTCCTCCGGTTGTCATTGAAATTCCCACAAACAATCCTGTAACAATTGAACCAATCAGCAATCCACCCAAAGCTTGAGGCCCTAAAATAAATCCAACTAAAATTGGGGCTGCAATTGGCAACAAGGCCGGCAACATCATTTCTTTAATGGCTGCTTTTGTGACAATGTCCACTGCTTTTCCATATTCTGGTTTGGCAGTGCCCTCCATTAAGCCTTTTATATTTTTAAATTGGCGTCTTACTTCCTCAACAACTTTTCCGGCGGTCTTACCCACTGCCCCCATCAAGAATGAAGCAAACAAGTATGGAAGCAATCCTCCAATTAGCAAACCGGCAATAACTTTTGGATCATCTAACAAAAAGTTTGTAAGTCCGTTTACGCTCACTTCCTGTGAATATGCCGAGAACAAAACCAAAGCTGCCAATCCCGCGCTGGCAATGGCATAACCCTTTGTAACTGCTTTTGTGGTGTTCCCAACTGCGTCTAAAGCGTCTGTAATTTCTCGAACGTCCTCTGGCATGCCCGACATTTCGGCAATTCCTCCGGCGTTGTCTGTAATTGGACCATAGGCGTCAACCCCCACAACAATTCCCGAAATTGAAAGCATTGCCATAACAGCCAGGGCCACTCCATAAATTCCAGCTAACCAAAAGCTTAAAATTGTTCCAAAAGCAATTAACAAGACCGGGTAAGCTGTTGATTGCATCCCAAGGCCAATACCTCTAATTATATTTGTGGCGTGGCCTGTTTCACTGGCCTTAGCAATACTTTTTACCGGGCCGTAACTCTTTGATGTGTAATATTCTGTGATAACAAACATTCCCACTGCAATTACCAAACCAACCAATGTTGAAAGATACAAGTTGATTGTTGAAATTGCCTGCCCTGCCATTAATTTTGCAATTACAGGATAAAATGCAATTGCCGACAAAATTACTGTTGCGGCAACTCCTTTATACATTGCCCCCATTATATTCTGTTTTTTACCAAGTTTTACAAAGAAGCTTCCGATGATTGAAGCCAAAATTGAAATACTGCCCAAAATTAATGGCAATAAAACAAACACGTCTGCTCGCGGGAATAGCAATGCTCCCAAAATCATTGTGGCTACTGTTGTTACTGCATAAGTTTCAAAAATGTCAGCTGCCATGCCGGCGCAGTCCCCCACGTTGTCGCCAACTTGGTCGGCAATAACTGCAGGATTTCTTGGGTCGTCTTCGGGAATTCCTTTTTCAACTTTTCCAACCAAGTCAGCCCCAACGTCGGCCGCCTTTGTGTAAATTCCTCCGCCAACTCTGGCAAAAACCGAAATTAAGCTAGCTCCGAAACCAAGCCCAATTAATCCTGCAATATCTTTTGTTAAAAAATAATATCCTGAAACCGCCAAAAGTCCCAAACTCACCACCATTAAACCCGTTATCAATCCGCCTTTAAAAGAAATGTCCAAAGCTCTGCCCAAACCTTTTCTTGCCGCTTCAGCCACCCTGGTGTTTGCCTGTGTTGAAACAATCATTCCAATAAAGCCCGACACTCCGCTCAAAACTGCTCCAATTAAAAATCCGATGGCAACTTTCCAGCCCAGCCCCGGGAAAACTAATAGTAATATAAAAATAATTATTCCAACTACGGCTATTGTTTTATACTGCCTTTTTAAATACGACATTGCGCCTTCTTGAACTGCGGCGGTTATTGCAATTGCCTTGTCTCCGGCAACTGGCGCCTTTTTAATTTGCATAACCAAGTACCACACAAACGCGATTGCAAAAATAGAAACGATTATTGGATAATATATAAGACTCATACTACTATTTTTAGGATTCCTGTCACTAACCCCGATTAATTATTTATTTTAATTTTATTTTGCTTTTTCTTGTTTTATTCTATTGATAACGTCTTTGATTTCTGCTATATTATCCTGCATCTGGTCGGGTGGCAGATTTAGTTCTATTGTAATCACTCGTAGGTTTGGCATTTTGTTTGCAAAAGCTTTGAATAGGACCTGCAATCTTTTAGAAAATTTACCATCAGGTGTGGTTAGTGATCTATGCGTATCAACTAGAAAATCTAAATCCTCATCTTCTTTGGTCAAATCTTTGCCCCTTGCCCTCAAGTCGTCAGTCCTTTTGACTGCGGCCGGCCTTGAAGCATGAATTTCTCTAACTTTATCTAAGGGCAGCTTCGATAAATATTCCGAATATTTCATCCCTAAGTTTCTTGCAGAGACAAGGGCATGCTCTAAATCCAGCAAAAGTCCTGTGCCGGTTTCTTCTAAAACTCTTGATATAAATTGCGGATCAGACATCAATATTGCGGTTCCTCCATGTTTTTCGTTTGGAATAAAATCAAGATTTTCCAATAAAATTTCCCGTCCTCCAAAAAGTTGCTTTGCGCTGTTGATATTTGAACAAACTGCTCTAAACAATTTTTCTTCATCCTCTGCTGAAATTTCCGGTTTTCGATATTTTTTCATCTCAGCCAGACTAATCTTCGAGGGGTCTGCCATCCACCCAAAGTGCAAACTTACCCATTCTGGATCAATTTGATTAATTTTTTCCGGTAATCCCAGATTCTGCACATTTTGCGCAAAATCCTCCCCCGCAATATCCAAAGATACTTTATTCCCGGCTCTCTCATAATAGGGGAAAATATGCACTAAACGTTCTTTTGGCTGAACTCCTTCTTTGTCTAAAAATTTTAGCTCCACCAAATCAGCGCGCCCTATAGTTTCTTCATCTAAAACATTGTCTCCCCTCAATTCAGACACAGCCACTCTAATATCCTGAATCTTTTCTGTCTCTGGCGTTGCCGAATCACCCTTGTCTCGGGTTGGATCTTTTATTTCTCCCATAATTTAAAAGTTATTTTTCTCCGGCTGGTTCCTCTACTTTTTCTTCTTTTACTTTTTTAGCTTTTTTTGGTTTCTTTTCTTTTTTCTCTTCGGACTTTTCGTCTTTTACTTCTTCTGCCGGGACAGCCTCACCACCTTCAACAGGGGCTTCGGCTGGGGCTTCGGCCATTTTAATATCTATTTTCCAGCCGGTTAAATTTGCGGCCAAACGAACGTTTCTTCCGTCTTTTCCAATTGCCAAGCTAAGCTGGTCTTCAGGCACAAAAACAATTGCTGTATTTTTATCTTCCACTTTCACTCCCGTAACCTTTGCTGGCGACAAACTGTTGGCAATAAACTTTTCCGGTTTCTCATCCCACGGAATTACATCAATTTTTTCTCCACCCAATTCGTTAATTACCGCCATAATCCTGGTTCCACGCTGGCCCACACAAGCTCCAATTGGGTCAACTCCCTCTTCTTTTGACTCTACTGCAATTTTTGTGCGGAAACCCGGCTCTCGGGCAATTGCTTTTATCACAACTGTCCCGGAAGCCACTTCCGGCACTTCAAGCTCAAACAATTTCGAAATTAATTTTGGATAAGCCCTTGAAAGCAAAACAACACTTCCCTTTGGAGTGTCTTCCACTTTCATTATATACAGCTTTAATCTTTGGCTTGGCCTGTAAAACTCTCCTGGGATTTGTTCCTCTCTGTTTAAAATTCCCAAAGTTTTTCCAATGTCCACAAAAATAGTGTGGCCTTCAACCCTCTGCACAATTCCCGCAACAATTTCTCCTTCTTTGCTTCTGTATTCGGAAGAAATGGTTTCTTTTTCTGCCTCTCTAATTTTCTGCAAAATAACCTGTTTAGCAGTCTGGGCGGCGATCCTACCATAATCTTGTTTAGAAACTAAAGGAATTTCAATTTCTTCCCCGGCCTTTATTTTTGGGTACTCTTTTTTAGCATCGGCCAGCATTGTGTGCTTTTCTGGATTGAAAACATATTTTTTTGGCGTTTCCTCGCCTGCCCTTGCTTCATCTTGGGGTATAACCTTATTTTTATCCATTTCCTCAATTTCTTCATCGGTATAAAGCATTGATTGGTCAACAACCAATTTTACCTGCCAAAACTTAACTTCGCCCGACACCGGGTTGAATTTAGCTTTAATTTTCTGCCCCTTCTCGCCGTAATCTTTTTTGTAAGCAGTGGCAATTGCCGCCTCAATTGTTTCAATAACCTTCTCCGGGCTTATGCCTCTTTCTTCTGCAATTTGAGCTAACGCTCCCTTAAATGATTTTATATCCATACGCGTAAATTTTTAATTTTAAATTTTAGATTTTTAAAAATAAAAGTCCGTGGTCAGACGGACAAATAATCTTTCTTATCTTGAGTCCAGTTTAGCAAATTGCTCGCCCCGTGTCAAGAAGCGAGGCAGTGCGTTTTCAAAGCGAGGCAATAAACTTTTTGAAGGTCCAGGTCGACTTGTCCTGAGCGAAGTCGAAGGACAAAGCGAGTTCCTGCTTGCCGAAAAAAGTTTGTTGCCGAGCGTGGGCGAATTAGGGTTGACATGACTTTCTGTGACTGATAAAATTAGTGAATAAGCGCTTAAGCGCTACCGCTTAAGCGCTCCCCCAACCGCTTAAGCGCTACCGCTTAAGCGGTCCACAAAAATATGACAAATAATGACTTTTTAACAATACAAGAATTTATCCAAAAATATGAGGTTGCTGACATCAGAATTAGGCGGCGCATTAGGAAATATCGGCTGACCGACCCCCAAAAACTAGAGGGAAATTTAAGCGAGAGGTATGACAAGGGGGTAGGACATGTTATTCTTTTAAAAGAAGACTTTTGGGCCGAAGAGTTAGGAGCCACAGCCCAAGAAACCGCTTATGCGGTACCGCTTAAGCGGTCGGAGGAAATTGAGCCAAACCGCTTAAGCGGTACCGCCTATGCGCCTGGCCAAGTGGCTGTTGATCAAGAGTTTTTGGAGATACTAAAACAAGACAGAGCTGAAAAAAAAGATTGGATTAAAAAATATGACTCCCTGTTTGTTGACTATAAGGCCAAAGATAAAGAGCTGGTTGAAAGAGAAAAGTTCTTGCAGGGCTTAATTGAAAAAATAATAACCGACGCAAAAAACACAAAACATTTGTTGGCATCCCAAATTAATCATCTTCAAAGGCAACTCCATGCCCCAAAGAAAAACCCTCCCTTTGGCGAGGCGAGAGAGGGGATTGAATTTGAAAACGGAAACTTCACAGAGTCCGAAACAGATCAAACAAAAACCGCATCATCCGCGGAGTAAAATTTACTACTGAGCAGAGCTAAGAGACTATGTTTTCGTGATGGGTGAGGCGACTTACAGAAAAGTCGTTTTTTAGTACAATGCAGACCGCATCAATCCGGCACGGCCCGTCCCACCTTTTAAACCCTGTATAACTTTTAGCATTTTGCAAAACCTTCCAAAGCTTGGCTTTATTTATGGTGTCTTCCGGACTGCCCCATTGCTCGCCAACTTTTGTCCTCACTTCCACAAACACCAAAGTGCCCTGTTTAAAAAGTCCTGCCGATTTCTCTGCAACCAAATCAATCTCGGCATACTTTGTTTTATAATTCTGCTCTAAAATTTTGTACCCCTCACCCTCCAAATATTCCCTCGCCAACTTTTCGCCAACCTGTCCGACATAATTGTGCTCCGCCATATTAAGTTAGGTTAATTATTTTCAGGTTAACATAACGTTAACCTAATTTAAAATCAATTTTTTTATATAACTTCCATTTGCGATATCCGTGCTCTGTCTTACCATTTTCCACAAAAATAGATATATTATCAAACCTACTTTTAAAATGGCGTTCTTTACCCCTAATTAAGTCCAAAACTTCTTTATCTAAGCCCGTGCATTCCTCGGCAACAGTTGAGTGGAAATGTAAATCTTTACCATCATATTTTTGCCATTGCATCCAATCAAAAACATGGAGCGTGTCTATAAGCTCATCGAACACTATTTTAGCTGCCTCTGACAACTGAACCTTTACAAAAACCGTGAGCTCGCCAAACTTATCAAATCCACCGATCGAAATAGGCTTTGGACTATGTTTTTTCGCAAACTTTTCCAGGACAACTTCAACCTTAGACATATCATCAGTTTCAAACTCATATTTTAACGTGAAATGAGTTGGTATTTGCTGCTCTTTCGTCTCTATGAGTTTAGGAAAGTGCTCAGCTATCAAACACACAATATCCCAGTGATAATTTTTATAGGGTTCGGAAAACACATTGGCAAGACAATAATGCATATTATATAAAGTAATTATTTGTTTATATCAGGTTAACATTATGTTAACCTGGGTATTAGGCCTTAATTATGTTTTACTTCTGCCAGTAATTTTTTTAGGTTTATATCTTTTTTAAATATGATAAAATTGCGGCCGATCTTCTGGCCCCGAATTGAGCCCTGCCTCACCCTTTTGAAAACCGAAATCCGGCTTATTCTCAGCAATTTAGCCAATTCGCTTATTGTATAAAAATTTTTCTTTATTTCCTCCATTGTTCAAGCCCTTTTATTTCAGGTTAACATAATGTTAACCTGAGGTTATTATACTATATTTTATTTATTACAACAAAAAGACGCTGATAACAGGTCTTTGTTTTTATGTTATTCGGCGCTTAAGCGGTGGCGACTAAGCGGTTTCAAAGTTTCTTGGTGAATATTGCAAAGCCTCGGCCATATGAGAAACTGTAATTTCGTCGGCTCCCTCCAAGTCGGCGATGGTGCGAGAAACCTTTATCATTTTCATATAAGATCTAGCGGAAAGC
>Ga0247842_10009025_pt1 | contig 10283 bp, 5 predicted proteins | sample LaCruzMarch2015__3_FD_192411 | JGI IMG/M metagenome (GOLD analysis project Ga0247842, IMG submission 192411) | Freshwater microbial communities from meromictic Lake La Cruz, Castile-La Mancha, Spain - LaCruzMarch2015_19m | ecosystem: Environmental > Aquatic > Freshwater > Lake | place: Spain... | reverse complement strand
TTCATCATGCACATCCTCGTCTTCCCTGAACTCCGCAAGAAACTCTTCTAAAGGCTTTTTTTCAGAAAGAACTAAACCAACTTCTTTCTCAATAACCTTTGATATTACAAAAAGATTATCCACATATTTTTTTTGGGAAGCAATTTCATAATACATTCTATTTCCTTTAAAGAACCAAACAACGCTTGCCTTTGCTTCTCTTCCACAAAAGCCATCAAGCTCTAACTCAACATCATCTCTTTGCGCGCCCAGTTTTTCAAGCGAATTAATAATTCTGTTTTTGTACTGTAAAGCTCTTCGGTTATAAGAGTCTTTTGCACCTGCAAACGGTATATCATGCCCCTTGATTTTTAACTTTTCCATAATGATTACTCTTAAAATAATTCATCAAAGATGCCCTAATAAATCTATTTTTTTGTAATTTTTAATATAAGAGCAAACAGGAAATCATTTAATAGCCTGTTTATTGGTAAAATAAAGTATTGCAGAGGTGGCAGAGCGGCCAAATGCGGTGGGTTACTAACCCATTATCCGAAAGGATACCTGAGTTCGAATCTCGGCCTCTGCGTTTGAGTGTATTCAAAAGAAAAATTATTTAAAATTTTAATTAATCAACTTACTTTTGAGTAACGTACAATTACAATGCCTGAACCGCCTGCACCGCCGTTACTCTCACTTCCATAATACCAACCAGTTCCACCTCCGCCACCCCCACTATTAGGAATCCCATCTTCTCCATTTTGATTACATGTGCCATCTCCCCCTCCGCCACTTCCGCCGGTCCCAGCAGGATATTCTGGATGTCCCCAACAATCCCATACTCCACCGCCTCCGCCACCTGCATAAGTAACTGTCGTTCCTGATATTGAATTAGTCAACCCATTACCACCATTGCCACCACTAGTAACAGTGCCCGTCACTCCGATTGTTCCTGCTCCGCCACCGCCACCGCCACCACGACCACCTTCATCACCACCATCACCCCCTTTCGCTGTTGCTTGTCTTTCTGCTCCTCCTCCTCCACCACCTGTATTTGGTGTACCATCTGTTGCAGCAGAAGGTTCCCCTGATGCTTGTGAACCATTACCTCCACCGCCTAAACCTCCAGTTCCAGCTGTTGCTCCATAAGAAGCTCCGCCGCCTCCGCCTGCATAATAAATAATAGTCCCATTGATATCAAATGGTAAACCATCTCCGCCAGCTCCTGCTCCAACACCCACAACTCCATTAGAGCCAACACTACCTGCTCCTCCTCCTCCGCCTGCACCGCCATTATTAGCGCTATATTCATCTGGGCCTGTACCCTGCCCGCCATTATTTCCATACCCAATAGCCCCGGATGGACTAGTTTGGGTGGACAATCCGCTAGTCATGTAATATGCGCCGCCTCCGCCCCCTGAACCTCCATTACGCCCAGGAACATCATAACTAGCACCGCCTCCTCCGCCTATTGCTATGAGGTCCCCAAAAGAAGAATTGTCGCCATCTTCTGCCGGATCTGAAAAGACAGAAGGACCAATTCCCCCGGCACCTATAATAATCTCTGATGATTCAGTCACAGAATAATTCTCGGCATAAACCACCCCTCCAGCTCCTCCACCACTGGAATGGTATTGCCCCGCTCCTGATCCCCCTCCAGCAACAACCAGTACATCAACATTCAAATCACTAGGCACAGTAAATGTTCCATTACTATCAAAAGTGTGAATGCAATATTCTCCAACTTTAGTAAGCGTTCCTCCAGTTGCAGGACACTCATCCAATGGGATAGAAGAAAAATTCCATTTATTCAAATCATACTTCATAAAATTTGAATAATAAAGCTGCTTAATCTCATCAGCAGAAAGAACGCGATTATAAACACGGACTTCATCAATAAGTTCCGGACCATAAAAAGGTCCAGCAGGAATATAGCCAAGTGTCATGGTGCCATCAGAAGTATTAGCTAAACCTGTTGTACAATAAGTATCCAAATTTCCATTAACATACAAATATACATTGGTATCTATATCGTCAGAATTTAAAGTAACAGCAACATGTGTCCATGTATCAAAAGGAATATCCACTGTTCCAGGATAACACCTTGTTGCAGCGCCAGATTCAAAGAAAAGCCTCTGCGGATCCCCTTCTATACCAATATAGTTAAGGCTTCCCGCATTTCCCCATGACAGAACAGGGTGTCTAATGCTTCCGCTTCCAAGAAGGTATATCCAAGCAGACATAGTTCTATCCATAGAACCAGTAATACCCATATTTTGGGTTGTAATTATATAATCATTAATCCCATCAAACTGATACGCCCCATTGTATTTTCCAGATGAATTCCAAACAGCTCCATTTGTAGGAGTCCCATTATTCTCATTACTGCTTACATCGGTAATGTTTGTGGAATTTTCATCTAATGTAGAAATGTTGTCGAAGTTCATCATTAGTACTAATGAGTTATCATAAATGGAATAGTTTGTATCATTCCAATTAAACTTGAATTCGTTTAAATCAGGCGCATCAGTAATATTAACATTAACATCAATACTTGTATTTGCTGTTCTATTCCCATCCAAAGGAGTTGGACTGACAAAACTAACCAAAGGCAACAACGCTAACTCCTCATCACCAGAAACAGGCTGAACAACAACCGAAGGATTTGTTGCTGTTGCATTTGAAACACAATTCACCAAAACACTAACAGGGAATTGTTTTTCTAAACCATATTCTGATTCAGCGTACACAACAACTTCGCATGTTTTGGTTTGTCCTTCAAAACCAATACAAGAACAACCAGATCCAACACTATCCAAAGAAAAAACCCTCTCATCACCCTGCGACAAAGAAACACCAGAATAATTCGAATCATTACCACTAACACTAAGCTTTGTAATAGTCAAAACCCCGCCAGAATTATTCATCAAAGTAACCAAACCATTCCCATCAACACCCACCACAGCCTCACTAACACTAATCAAACCAGAAACCTGAGAAACCCTAGAAGCAGAAGAAGAAACATTAACAGCAGAACCAGTCTGGGTAATTAACAACCCAACAACAACCAAACTAATAACCACAACAACCCCAATAGACACCAAATACTCAATCGTACCCTGCCCCTTAAAACTAAAATTAACCATGTGAAGATAAAAGCCTAAACCAAATATTTAATACTTCCTTAATCAAAGAACCTTTAAAAAAAGCAAGTTGCAAAGGAGAAATAGATTTTCTTAATTGGGATGTGATAGGGCACAGCAATTGCTTGCCGTGCCACTATTACATTATTAATTTTATTTATCGAATGAAATCCAAATCAAGGTCTCTGTCTCTGTATCCTCTTGATGAAGATTCTTCTTTTCCAGAGTACTTGCTTGGAGATGATTTTATGTATGGGCTGTGTACTCCTGTGAAAATACAAATTACTTCTAATTTGTTTTCAAAAGTTGGGTCAACTCTTGCACCCCAAATTACTACAGCCTTAGGATCAATTCTTTCTGTTAGCATTTCACCAACAGCATTAGCTTCACCTAATGTTAAGTCAGGTCCTCCAGTGATGTGTATTAAGCATCCTGTTGCCCCTGCAATATCTATGTCTAACAAAGCGTTCTTTAGTGTGTCTTCAACAACTTCATTAACCTTGTCAACGCTCTTAGATTCACCAACAGCTATTACTGACAAACCTTTGTTTGACATTATACTTCTAACATCAGCATAATCCAGGTTAATCAATGATGGCTGAGTAATAGTTTCTGTAATTCCTCTTACAGTTCTTGCAACTACTTCATCAGCAACTTTGAATGCATCCTGAATTGGCAAATTAGGTACTAATTCAACTAATCTATTGTTATCAATTACAACAACAGTATCACATACTTTCTGTAAAGCATCAATACCTTCTTCAGCTTTAATCAATCTTGCTTTTTCTAAAGCAAATGGGTAAGTAACCATTGCAATTACAATAGCTCCTTGTTCCTTAGCTATTCCTGCAACTATTGGTGCTGAACCTGTTCCTGTTCCTCCACCCATTCCAGCTGACAAAAACAACATATCTACGCCGGCCATTACTTCTTCCAACGCATTTCTTGATACTTCAGCAGCCTTTGCACCTACTTCAGGGTAACCGCCTGCTCCTAATCCTCTTGTAACACTTTTTCCGATAAGAACTTTTGTTATCTCATCGTTAACAATAGCTAAGTGCTGCTTATCAGTGTTAATAGCTACTAACTGTGCTCCGGAAATACCCATTGCAGCAAGTCTGTTAACAGCGTTACATCCTGCCCCTCCACATCCAACAACCATTATTTTTGGTGTGCCAAATTCTTCGAGCTTGTCATCAGCAACTGTTGATGCCTTGCCCATTGCATTCTCAATCAAAGACTTCATTAAAATCACCCTGCCATAAGGCAAAAATTTTATTGCACATATTGCCTCAGACCTTATTTATAAACCTTTCCTTTTATGTATAGGATTATAACACTTTATACGCCAAAAGAAGCCCAAATAGAGCTTTTTTTACTACTTTCGTTGATTGTTGAACTACCCAAAGTGCAATATTTTGCCAATATAAGCCATTTTGACTAGACTGACGAAAAAAAACACAAATCCTTTGGTTAAAAAGTGTTATAATTACTTATTTTGCCATTTTTAGGCATTTATTTGCCTTGTTTAGCCCAAAACCTACCCTTGAAGCTATGATGGCTAATTTTCGTTATGTATTATACAAAATAAGCAATTTTTGCCATAAATGCATAAAATGCTTCAAATTTCAAAATAACCTGAAATGAATAGCAATTATACATACACAAATTAATTGTTTTCGATTGTTTTTTATAAAAAATATTAAAAAACTTTTAAAAAAACCCTTATTACATAACTAGTTTTTATTAGTTATCTACTTTTTTCTCTTTAATTATGGATTAATCAAGAGTTATTGTATATAACGCACAATAACAATTCCAGATCCCCCGTTTCCACCACCACCGCCACCGCCACCACCTGTGTAAGCACTTCCTGAACTCTCTCCATTTCCCCCTCCACCTAATCCACCCAAGCCATTGTTACCTCCAGAATACCCGTGTTGTCCACCGCCACCACCCGAATAATAAGTGATTGATCCACTTATAGAACTACTTTTACCATCTCCACCATTTCCACCATTTGTATTTGGATATACACTAGAATTTTGTCCAACACTATTTGCACCACCACCGCCACCACCGGCCTCGATACCAAGTCCACCATTATTTCCTTGCCCTGATGTTCCTTGCCCAACAGCCCAATCACCTTCAAATCCTCCACCACCACCACTACCACCATTATTGCCTATATATGCATCATTTCCACCTTTCCCGCCACCATATGCAACTAATATTCCAAATGCAGAATTAGATCCGTCCGATGCAATTCCTCCGTTACCTACTGTCACAGTAGTAACTCCAGATACTAAATACGAATCATTTGTTAAAAATCCACCTGCACCTCCACCACCACCAACAATAGTTCCCCCACTTCCACCACCTCCAACGACAAGAACATCACAAGTAAGACCGCCTGCCGGGGGAGTAAATGTCCCGCTACTTGTAAAAGTATGAACACAATAATTCCCAACCCTAGTAAGCGTTCCACCAGAAGCAGGGCAACCAATATTATTTGGCGGAGAAGTACAAGCCCTGGTATTACCTGCATTATCTGAAATATTTACATTACAAGTAGAACCATTACTACTGCCTGTTGTACAAGAACCGCCTGCAGTGTTTATCCCACTGCCACCAGAATCCGTAGAACCGGATAAAGTAAAAAACTGGGTTCCTGAATCCTTCCAAGGAGATGAAGCAGGAGACCAAGAACCACAAGTTGGAAGAGTATTTTCCCACCTATAATTCCCGCTCCAAGTATTAGTGTTACCAGAACCATCTCTTGCACACAAATACAAAACAGTTCCGCCAGAAGCAGCACTTAAACTAGCCCCATTGCTTGTTATTGTACCCCCGCTAGTGCAAGCACCATTCATAGAATTACTACCCCAACTATAACGAACCTCAGCCAAACCAGAACCACCACTATCACTCGCACTTACTACAGCAGTTCTTTGAGTATTAAACCATGAATCAGAATTCCCATTCGCTGATAAACTTGGAATTACAGAATCAACAATATCAATAGTGTAAGTTGTGGTCTTGCTCCCAACAGTGATAGTTAAAACCTGGCCAGTTGCAGGAACTGAACTATTAAAACCAGATACATTACCAGTTGTAATTGTTTCAATTAAAGTAGAATTATCACTATAAGTTCCAGTAACCACTAAACCTGTAATATCCAATGCCTCACCAACCGCATAAGAAAGCTTACTAGCAGGAGTTGTAATTGCAATACTTTGTAACGTTGCCACACTCACAATAACATTGTAATCTTGCGTTGAACTATTTGCAGCAGTAACAGTATAAGTTACTGGATTAGTAAAATTTTGTGCAACCCCACTATTTGGGCTAACCGAAGCACCAGTGATTACAACAGTAGGAGTAAGAGAAACAACACTAGTACCAAAAGGTACTGTCACAGAAACTGTATGAGTACTTTCATTAATATCCCCAACAGCAACAGGAGCAGCAAAACTAAAACCAGTAATAGCTTTAGCAGAATTAAGAGCAACAGTCACAACAACATTATAATCCTGAGAAGAACCATCCTGCGCAGTAACAGAATAAGTTACAATATCAGTAAAATCTTGAGCTACGCCAGATGCTGGATTAATTGTTGCTTCATCTGAAATCAAAATGGTTGGTGTAAGATTACTCGCATCAGTACCATGAGGAACAGTCACAGCAACCAAATGAGTACTTTCATTAATATCTCCTACAGCGGCAGGAGATGTAAAATCAAAGGCTGTAATTGATTTGGCAGAATTAAGTTCAACATTTACTGTTACTGTATAAACTTGATTCAAATCATCACTAGCAGTAATTGTGTAAACAACAGGGTTGGTAAAATCCTGCGGACCAGCAGGATCAATGGTTACTCCGGAAACTAATCCTATTGTTGGATCAAGATTGTTTATATCAGTACCATAAGGAACTGATACAACAATTGTATGATTTCCCTGAGTAATAACACCTGAACCCAGGCCACCAAAATTAAAATCAGTAATCAATTGAGTAGCAGAACTAGGCAAAACACTCACAGAAACAGTATAAGTCTGAGTAGAACCACTTGAAGTGGTAATAGTATAAATGACAGGATTAGTAAAATCCTGTGAACCAGTAGGACTTATTGTTACTCCAGGAACGGTAGAAATAACAGGATTCAAATTACTTACATCAGCATTGAAAGGAACACTAACATCAACCGTATGAGCACTCACATTAACAGCACTGCTGCCCCCTGAATCCAAACCAGCAAAACCAAAAGCAAGTATTATTTCATCAGAACTAAGAATCGGTTGTACTCCTGAAGAAAGAGTAACTGCGGACGCATCAGGAACACAATCAACACTAACATTTGTTTCAAACTGTTTCTCTAAACCATATTCTGATTCAGCATAAACAATAACACTGCACACTCTTTTTTTACCCTCAAAACCAACACAAGAACAACCAGAACCAGTGTAAAGCAAAGAAAAAGTTTTCTTATCCCCTTGAGGCATATTAATATTGGAATAATTTGTATCAGCACCACTAAGACCAAGCTTTGTAATAGTAAGAAGCCCGCCAGAATTATTCGAAAGAGAAATCAACCCATTTCCGGTAGAATCCACAACGACTTCAGAAATGTTAATAGCCCCAGAACCCTGAGAAATTTTTAAAGAAGTAGAAGAAACATTAGTAAATGAATCCAAATTCAAAGAAACAAAACTAACAATAACCAATGAAAAAACAACAATTACAGCAACCCCAACCAAATACTCAATAGAGCCCTGTGCACCCAAATCCCTTTGAACCAAAAAACCAACCTGAACAATAAAGATACAAACTTAATATAAATACTTAATCCTATAAAAAAAAACAATTTTTAAAAGAAAAAAGTTCAAGCGATTCCCGCTTGAACTTAAATTTAGAAACTAATACTCTTCGCACTTTATCTGGTAAAATCCCTTTTCATGGCTGCAAGCGGGGCATTTGTCAGGAGGAGAAACACCAACGTGCTGGTAACCGCATTTTCTGCAAACCCAAGTAATTGGTTTTTGTTTCTTGAAAATAGTTTTGTCCTGAATTACTTTCAAGAATTTAGCATACCTTTCTTCATGATGTGCTTCAGCAACCCCTATTGCGCTTAACCGAGCAGATATTTCAGGTAACCCCTCTTTTTTAGCTGTTTTAGCAAACCCAGGATACATTGAAGTATTTTCATAATGCTCACCGGCAATAGCATTCTTCAAATTCTCTTGAGTTGTTCCAAACATTGCAGCACCCTCAGCCTCAACTTCCACAGGACCCTGCTTCTTGCCGCCCTTTGCAAGCAACTGATTAATCATCTTTGATAATTGCTGAGCATGTTCCCTTTCCTGTTCAGCTGTTTCAAGAAAAATACCGCCTAACTGATCATAGCCATCAGTTAAAGCCTGCTTTGACCACATAGTATACCTGTTTCTCGCCTGGCTCTCCCCAATGAAAGCCTTATGCAAATTCTTCAAAGTCTCTTCCATGCAAACACCTCTCAAAAGCAACTATAAATAGGGCTAAAAAGAATATATAAGTATGCTGAGACGCCTAAGCAATAGAAAAAACACTCTTCCCAAAGAAGTTTTTAGAAAACAAAAAACTGATTTTAATGACAGGTTATTCAAACGCTTCTCTGAAATAACAGGAGTACCAATGAGAAAAATGTATCCTGTAATAGAAAAACCTTACAAGCACCTGGTATCTGAAGCCAATTATGATCCTGCAACTCACACTGTAAGAATAAGAAAAAGCTCAGCTGAATCCAAGGGAATAAAAAGCATATTACAACATGAAGACAGGCATGCAATCCAAACAATATCCAATTTAGCACTTGTAAGAAAAAAAGCTCGACAAATCAGCAAACACAATAAACTAATTGAGAACCCATTAACAAGAGAAAAATTTTCTGAATCAACAAAAATAAGGCAAAGCATCGAAAACCAGCAAAAAAACTGGGTAGAAGCAACAAACATTAATCCAAAACTAAGAGCATTTTACGCCACAATGCAAAACTTTTTATCAATAGGAAAAAATCCTTTCAAGCAAAGCCGAAAAGCTTTTCTGGAACAACTAAAAAGGCAAAAAAGCACGAGGAGAATTTACCAAGCACACGGAGAAGACGGGATATTATTAATGTGGGCAAATCCCCCAAAAACACTTGATGCATTAGAGCTAAAAGAATGGGAACGCGGGATGGTTTCAAACGGATACTTAAAACCAATAGGAGGATTTACAAAAAAAGGTTTGCAATTATGGAGAGAAAAAGTCCAGGCACAAGCAATATGGGAATTTTTAGAAAAAACAAAAAAAGCACGCTCGCCAAGAGGGTTAATAGAAAGAGCAAAAAAAATTAATTAAAGAAACTAAAAAAAATATTTAAAAAAAATTATTTCTTCCATTTCTTTAACGCTTCAGCTAATTCAGAATGCGTTTTAGCATATTCATGAGGAGTCATTCCCGCCATTTCCGCATCAATTGCTTGGCGCATTGCTTTTGCTCCAGCAAATGTCCCCATCGGGTGGCCGTGGATTCCTCCGCCAGCCTGGATTACAATATCTCTGCCCATTGCATGAATCAATGGACGAACTTTTGCAGGATGCAAGCCCCCTGAACAAACAGCAAGTATGGGTCTTAAACAATGCCAATCTTCCTGTAACCTGTGCTGAAAAACATTTTCAGTAACAATGTGATTCTCAATTTCTTCTCCAACCAGCTTAACCTCTTCTTCCCCTTCAAACATTTTTCCAACTATTCCCCCAACATGCAACTGGTCAATCCCAATTAACCTGCAAAGCTTTGCTATTACCAGCATGCTAATCCCATGCTTAGGGTTTCTTGTAAAAGCAGCATGCATTGCCCTGTGCCCATGATAAACAACCTTCAAATCCTGGTTCCTCAAATCCTGTAATGCTGACCAGCCGACAGTCAAAACATCAACCATTACAAATTCTCCACCATTCCTAACCACATGCTTTGCCCTGCGAAGCATTTCATTGTAAGGAGCAGTAACATTAGGCAGGTAAGCCTTGTGTTCCCCTGTTTCCCTCTCAGCCTTATCACGCATACGCAAGGTTTCAATTACTCTTTTATCAAAATTATTAAAACTCATGGAAGAAAGATTCTCATCATCCTTAACAAAATCAC
>Ga0247842_10009023_pt1 | contig 10285 bp, 10 predicted proteins | sample LaCruzMarch2015__3_FD_192411 | JGI IMG/M metagenome (GOLD analysis project Ga0247842, IMG submission 192411) | Freshwater microbial communities from meromictic Lake La Cruz, Castile-La Mancha, Spain - LaCruzMarch2015_19m | ecosystem: Environmental > Aquatic > Freshwater > Lake | place: Spain... | reverse complement strand
ACGCTTTGAATCTCGGCATTTCTCTGAGAATTTTTTTCTTGCATTCTCTTGTTGATATCCATGGTTTTTGACTTCGGCATATTTATCAAAATATCTTCACTGGTTTTTATGGAATACCAACTCAGGACCAGGCCAAGCAAAATAATAAAAGTAAACGCAATAAAACCGGATATTTTTTGTCTCATATCAAAACTATTTTGAATCATTTTTTTTGTTTTTATTGTTATTTAAAAGATTTCTGATGCCCGGCAAATCAATTTCGGTTTTTCTTCTTTGCGATTTAAATTTTTTCGGTTCAATATGGGATAGCTGAGAAAGCGTCAATGGCTTTTCGCTCGGAATACTTCCCTGTCTTTCAAAAACATTCGGAATTCCATTTTTCTTAAAATTGTTTTTTGTGTCAACTTCTTTTTTGGATGGCAAAGTCCTTTCTTGTTTATTATTCCTGGATATGGCCATCGTCCGTTGGTAATCTTTGAGACATTCTTTGCAAAAAGCCGGACGATTAGGATCCGGTTTAAACGGAACTTGAATTTTTTCTTCGCAAGTACTGCAAATTGTTTCATAGACCGGTCTTTCGTCACCAAAAGTTCTGTCTGTGTTGACAATTTCTTTTTTTCTTTCTTCAGGATTATTTTTTTTTGGCACAATTTCGCTCTTTTTTTCGATAATCGGCTCGACAACATCAGGAACCTCACTGGAAACAATTTGAGGTTTATTGGTGCTTTCTTCATCAATATCGGCAACCTTATCCTCTCTGATAATTTCCATCCCACTCCAACGAGAAATTCTGTCTTCAACTTCCGATCTCTTTTTCCCGTATCTTTCGCGTGAAATAGAAATTACTTTTTCTTGGTTATTTTCCGTATCAGTGAGATCCATGGGAGGAAGTACGGTTGCCGAAAAAGCATCACCGGCAATTCCGTCAATCATTAGTTTTAAATAAACATTATATTTGGTCAGGTTTACGATATCATTCATCATAAAAACCGGCTCAAATTCTTTTTCCAGATGCTCGGCATCTTCCGCACCCACCCTAAAAGATATCAGTGTTCCGACATTTCCAAATACGGCATCGCGTACTGTTGAATTTCCGTCAAAAATAAGTTGATTGATATATTGGTGCGCTAAAATCAAATTCAACCTGTATTTTCTGGCTTCCGATAAAATATTCGCGAAAGATTCGGTGGCAAAATTTTGAAATTCATCCACATAAAGATAGAAATCTTTTCTTTGTTCTTCGGGAATACCCACTCTTTCCATGGCCGCTAATTGAATTTTGGTTACCAACATTCCGCCCAAAAGACGCATCGCATCTTCCCCGATTCGGCCCTTGGAAAGATTGACAATCAGAATTTTTTTACTATTCATAATATCGAACAAATCAATCGTTGATTTCGGTTGTCCGACAATATGACGAATGATAGCCGAAGAAAGAAATTGTCCAACCTTGTTTTGAATGGCCGCCACCGCCTCTTTCCTAAATCTGTCTTCCCACTTATCAAACTCGTTGATCCAAAAAGATTTCACCACCGGATCCTTGATTTTCGGATAAACCCTTTTGCGAAAATCCTTGTCCGACATCATGCGGTTCACGCCCAGCATAGTCGATCCCGGATAATCCAAAAGAGCCAGAATCGTATTATTCAAGATATATTCCATTCTGGCGCTCCAAACATCCGGCCAGATTTTTTTAAACACGCCCATCATTCCGGAAGCTACCAGATTTTTTTTATCTTCTTCAACTGCTTCCAAAATATTAAAAGCAATCGGAAAATCTGAATCTGCCGGATTGAAATAGACCACGTCATTTATTCGGCTGCTCGGAACGGCTCTTAGCAGTTTCTCGGCCGCTTCTCCATGCGGATCAACAAAGCAAATCCCCCGCCCGGCGCGAATATCCTGAATGGCCATATTTTCCAAGAGATTGGTTTTGCCCATGCCGGTTTTTCCAATCACATACATATGACGACGCCGGTCATCATCTTTGATTCCAAAAACCCTCTCTTGATTGCGAAAATTAGTTTTAGCAAAAAAATTAATTTCACTCATAATATTCTAAAAACTACTAACTAAAAACTAAAAATTATCTATTGTATTGGCAAATTATACGGCGCAGTGCCGGTTTTGGCTCCCACACGAGAAACTGACGGAGATTTAACTCCCATATCCGGAAAATGATAAACCGTGGCCAATTCCGAAGTCGAAAGAACAAATTTTACTCCATCAAGATCTCTGTCCCGATAGCGCCGATAAATTTTTCTTTTTCTGTAATTGGCTCTTTTGTCAACCGAAACATAATAGGCAAAAGTTTTGGAAATATTGTTCGGTTTAAAACCATTCAGATTCAAACTGTTAAATTGCCGGAGGGCTCCAAAAAAACCATTAACAAAGCTCATATTGAATCCTTCTTTTTTGCCCAGATATATTACGCGCATTTTTGTACGAAACATATTTTTACTCAAATTCTCTTCAACAGCTTTGAGTATTTCTTTTTCCCCCGGCGTAAGCTTGAATTCCAATGGCTGATCTTCTTTTTTAGCCTTTTGAGGATATTCAATGGGAGCCACGAATCCTCCGGGCAGATGAGTGAAAACTTCTTTGAGATGTTCGAATGGACCCTTGGGTTCTGCTTTCTCTTTTTTGGACAGTTCATCGACAATTTTCATTTCGGCATCTCTCCAATTTTCTTCAAGAGGAGTGACAATGAATTGCAAACACATATTTTGTCCCGGAGGCAAACTGCCCATAATTTCAGTAAAAGATGATACCGGATCAATCATAGTGCCGGTTATGTCTTCTTCAAAATTATCATAGGTTCTGATGGGATAAGGATCCGGCTTAAGCAATTCCATATCCGCTCCCCAAACTTGCCAATATTTGTTCGGCACAACTTTGGGAAATTTTTGCATATAGTCCTCCACTTCAATAACTTCCGCATCCGGATATTGCGCATAGACATTGGACTCAATCATATTTTTAAACTTCTTTTGGGTGCGGATGTAGAAATGCACTTCACCGCCCAAGCTGACCATTTCCAAACTGAATCTGTCAGTTATTCTGCCTGCCAAAAAATCTTTAAAAGCGTTGTTTGTCTCGATAACTCCGGCCAAACCGTGAAAAATTGACTCCATGGGTTTGGGACCTCTTTCCAGCTCCCGAGGAGGAATAATTTCCAACATTGTCCACTTTAAATTTCCAAGCCAGGAATTCTTGGAATAGGCGATGACAAAATCCATCCAAAGCAGTTTGAAAGCGAAATACAAAAGCGGCGGAAAAATAATCCACCAAAAACTTAGCAGCGCTGAGAAGATAACCTTATATACACTAAAAATTTCAAATATGTTACCCATCTAAATTGCTTAATTCCAACAAAGGTTCTTGTCGAAATTAATCATTTTTTATTTTACTCCCACACCAACTACGCTTAAACTATTTCAAAATTTTCTAGGTGTGTTTTTTTGTTTTCAAAAAATATAAATCTTTTTCTTTGAAAAAATATTGGTTATTCCCCAAATTTATCAAAATAGTGGCTTTTTTAACTTTTCTAATTTTCATTACCGCCTGTAAAATTTCGTTTTTCGTCAAGGCCTTTCCGCTTTTTTTGAAAATTTCTTCCAAAACATCTTTGACTGTTCCATCGGCATAACCCCATTCTCTGAGAGCGTATATTCCCCTGCCAATTAAAACAAACTTTTCATTCTTGATGAGTTCATTATGAATTGTCTGTGGATGCGCTTTTTTCTTGCTGAGACCGTATTCATCCATAATTCCGGCAATTTCCAAGAAATGAAGCGGCTTTTTCTTTTCTTTCAGAATCGTATATATTTTCTCCCTTGTTCCTTTTGGGTTTATTTCCGCCCAACCGGAAATTCCCCATTTTTCAAAATTGTTTTTTTCGATTCCTTTTGAAACAGTCAGGTAGTCCAAGATTTCGTCTTTGGAAAAACTGCGCTCGGATTTTTTGCTTATTTTTTCAATAATTTCTTTGTCATTCAAAAGTCTTCCTTCTTTTTCCAAAACTTCCTTAGCGATTTTGCCTAATGCTTTGGCATCCTCTACCGCATTTTTTTTGGTAGCCAAAGATTCTTTGATTTCTTCATCTTCAACCTTGAAAATTCTGTCCGAACAAGATGACAAAAACACAAGAGCGTTGGCTTCTTTCTCATTTTCTCCTGCCAATTTTTTTATCAGCTCTGACTTTTTAATTATACCAGATTTTTCGTCAATTGTAAAAACAATCTGACTTTCAGCTTTTTTGAAATTCAAATTATTTTTCTTTTTGAGAACCTTTCTGATGGTATCCGCAATTATTTGGCGTATCCTTTCTCGAGTTATGCCATAATCTTTTCCGATTTTTTCCAAAGTCTCTTCTTTCTCGCTAAAAAAACCGAATCTTTTGCGGGCTATTTCCTGCGATCTCTTTGGGAAATCGGCTAAAAGCTCAAGAGCCGTCTTCAAAAACACCCCCTCTGCTCCTTTCGGAAACTCTCTTTTTGAATTTTCATTATCTTTAATTTTTTGCATATTTTTAACTATTTTTTAGGTCGGGTAATATTACCACATAACCCCCATTTTTGTCAACCCCTTTCTGGCCCAAAGCAAAAAAATCAGGGAAAACCTGATTTCTAAATAATATTTTATCTACAATCCATACTTTGCCTTATTGGCAACATGCTCTTCGTATGTTTTGGAAAAAACGGTTTTGCCGGTTTCCGGATCGCTCAAGAAATAATTAAAGTTGGAATCTGTTGGATATATGGCGGCTTTAATGGCGGAAAGTCCCGGGTTGGAAATTGGCCCCGGAGGCAAACCTTTATTTTGATAGGTGTTATAGAGAGAAACGGTTTGAATATCATCATAAGAATATTGTTTTTTATTTTCTCCCAAAACGTAGGCAAGCGTAGCGCAACTTTGCAAAGCTTGCCCAATTTTAATCCTGTCCCAGAATATTCCACTGGCGATGGCCCTATCTTCATCGGTTCTGACTTCTTTTTCAAGAATACTGGCCATGATAATCACATCCAAAATAGAAATTTTTCTTTTTATTATTTCCTCTCTGGCCGAAACGGAAAATTGGGTGTTGAAGTTGCCCAACATTTTTGTAACAATGTTTTCGGCGCTTTCATCTTTTTTGAAAAAATAAGTATCCGGGAAAAGGAATCCTTCCAAACTTTTGATTTTCGCGTCTTGCAAAAAATTATATTTAACCTTCAGATCTTCGGGATTATTAACTATTTTCAAAAAGGCTCCTCCATCTAGTCCATTTTCAGAAAGTCTGTCGGCCATTTTTTTGCTGCCCCAACCTTCTGGGAAAGTCAATTTGATTGAATCATCCTTTTTTTGCGTTATGAGAGCAACTATTTCAGGAATGGTCATTTTCCCGCTCAGTTCATATTTGCCGGGTAAAATTTTATCCGAAAAATTATGCGCTCTGAGATAATAATAAAAATACCAGTTGCCGGAAATCAGGCCGTCTCTTTTCAAATTCGAAGCAACAACTGAGCCCCCTTCTCCCTTGAGAATCTCAAAACTTTTTTCCATTTTATTGCTTCCGGTCGAATAGTAAACCTTAAAACGCAAATAAAAAATACCCCCCAGGGATAACAATGCGATAGAAAACAAAATCAAAAGCAACTTATATGTATTTTTCATTAAAAATTTTAAACAATTAGAGGCACGAAACTAAAACCCGGAAATTCTTCTTTATAAATTTCCGCTTCATTTTTCTTTTCGATGAAAATAATATCATTTTTAATCGGAATAACCATTATGCCACCGACTTTCAATTGGCGTAGGAGCTCTTGTGGCACTTCCGAAGCAGCAGCCGAAACAAGAATCCTGTCATAGGGGGCTTTTTCCGGAAAACCCAGTTTTTTTCCTGCTTCATAAAACTCCGCTATTCCTTTTTCAACAAAGCCAAATTTATTCGTATTTTCCCTGCCTATTTCTAAAAGTTCTTTTATTTTTTCAACTGCGATAACTTTACCTTTATTGCCAACGATATAGGACAGGATAGACGTTGTCCAACCGGAACCACTGCCTACATCTAAAATTTTTTGATCTGCCTTAGGATTCAAAAGTTCCAACATAAAGGCTACGGTCAGTGGTTGGGAAACTGTCTGGCCATAACCAATCGGCAAGGCCACATTGGCTTCAGCTTGTAATTCTATTTCTTCAGGCACAAATTCAATTCTGCCTATTTCCGAAAAAGCCTCGATAATTTTATCTGTTTTTAGATAGCCCAGTTTAATTAAATCACTGACTATTTTACTCATCTTATTAATTTAAAAAACGCTATGTTCCGATTACCTGCACAATCACATCACGCTTCCTGGCGCCATCCATTTCTGCCAAAAAAATGCTTTGTCTTTCAGTTATTAGCATTTTACCGCTGTCCAATGGAATAGTCTCACTTATGCCCACCAGCATTGTTTTGCAATGCGAATGTCCATTGCTTCTGCCATCGGAAATCCGGCCTTTTTTTATTTCAAATAAATCATGCGAATATCTATCGCCAAGAGGCACAAGATTATACAATAATCTCATAAAATCCTGAATAAGCATCGGCTCATTGTGATTTACGACTATCCCGGCGCTGGTGTGTGGAGAATAAATCAGAACCTGACCGTCCCTGATGCCGGAATTTTCCACGACTTCTTCAACCTTGTCCGTAATGTCTATGAATTCTATCTGACTTTCACTTGCTATTTGTATTTTTTTTCTGTATATTTTCACCTTGTTAAATATTTTTATTTGAATACATTTGAAACAACCTTCACAACCCGTCTGTCCAACGCTCTTGGTATTATTTTATCAGCAGTCGGTTTTTTTATCAAGTCGGCAATTGCCTTGGCGGCCAAAAGTTTGTGCTCATCGGTAATTTTTTTGATTCTATATTTCAATACTCCCTTGAAAATTCCCGGAAAAACCAACACATTATTCAATTGATTGCTGAAATCGGATCTGCCCGTTCCAACGATTTCCGCTCCGCCCTTTTTGGCAATATCCGGCATTATTTCCGGAGTGGGATTGGCCATCGCAAAAACAATGGCCTTTTTATTCATTTTTTCCACATCCTCTTTTTTCAAAATATTCGGCGCCGAAACTCCGATGAAAACATCCGCTCCAACAATAGCGTCTCGCAAACTTCCTTTTAAATTATGCGGATTGGTAATTTTTACAATTTCTTTTTTTGATGAGTTGAGCTCTTTGATTCTTTTTCGACAAATTATTCCTTGACTATCAACAACCAGGACGTGTTTTGCTCCATATCTCAAAAGAAGTTTTGTAATGGCCATACCAGCCGCGCCCGCTCCGCTGACAACAATTTTTATCTTCCGAATATCTTTTTTTACCACTTTCAAAGCATTGATAAGTCCGGCCAAAACCACAATAGCCGTTCCGTGTTGATCATCATGAAAAACCGGGATGTCCAACTCTTTTTTCAGTCTTTCTTCCACCTCAAAACAGCGCGGAGCGGAAATATCTTCCAAATTAATACCGCCGAAGGTTGGAGCCAGATATTTTATGGTTTTTATGATTTCTTCCGGGTCTTGCGTATCCAATACCAGAGGAATCGCATCTACTCCTCCAAGCTCTTTGAATAAAAGAGCCTTGCCTTCCATTACGGGTAGTGCCGCTTCCGGTCCGATATTACCCAAGCCCAAAACAGCCGACCCATCGGAAATAACCGCAATGGTGTTGCGACGAATCGTATAATCGAAAGAAAGTTTTTTATTTTTGGCAATTGCCAAAGAAACACTGGCCACTCCCGGAGTATACAAGATTGGCAAGTTTTTTTCTGTCAGTTTTTCCTTGGATCGTATTTCTATTTTCCCGCCGATTTTTTTGGAAAGTTGAATTGAATTCATATTTATTGAGCTATGAGCTTATTTAATTCCTTCTCCAAAATTTCCCTGCTCTGCGCTCCGGTAAAATCACTGGAAATTTTTCCATCAACAAAAATTTTTATTGAGGGAATAGACATTATTTCATATTCCGAAGCTACCCCTTTATTTTCATCCACATTAATTTTTCCAAATTTGATGTCGCCCTTAAATTTTTCAGCCAACTCATCAATGATCGAACTCATCATTATGCACGGACCGCACCAGGGAGCCCAAAAGTCAACCATGACCGGTTTTTTATTTTCGATAACTTCTTGCTTGAAGCTCTTGTCTGTTATTTCATGAACCATTTTTTTAAAAAATTTAAAAATTAACTTTTATTTGGTAAAACTCAAAAACAATTATTATAAATAAAATAACTGCCCACAAAGAGAAGGCTGACGCCGACAATTACTCGAATCAGTCTGTCATGCCTATTTCTGAAAACTTCCAGTTTCTTGGTGTGAGCAAACCAATAAATGATTCCGGATAAGAAGATGATCGGCATAATAAAAACCAGGTCATAGAACATTATCATCAAAACACTCCCGGTTATTTCTTCTCCGAAAAATGAATTTGCAAATATTCCATACGGCTTGTTAATACAGGGGAAAAGAAAGCCACTGGAAACAAACCCGATCATAAGAGCCGCTACGGCTAAATTCATTTTTTGAATAATTCCCTTACTCAGTTTCCAAATTTTTTCCGGTTTGCCTCGGAGGCCGTGTGAAATAAATTTATTTAATATTTCTTTAATTTTTTTTACCGTTTTCAAATTCTGCCAATATTTTCTGAGGACAAAAAGTCCCACCGCAATAACTGCTAATCCCAACAGACTGCTCAAAATTTCAGCTAATTTGAAAATTTTGCCGGAACCGAACATCCCAATACCCAAAGCAAAATAGGTCAAAAAGACGAATAGAAGAAAAAAACTCCCAAAAACAGCAACCTCTTTTTTATTTTCCGGATTGCCAAAAATAATAATACTTGCCAAGATAACAAAAATCACCAAAATACAAGGACTGACTGAATCCGCCAAGGCTGCTCCCAACAAAATCAGCAGGGAAACGCGCTGGTCAGAAGAAGTTGTTTCTTGCAAAGAATCGCCTTCATTCATCCTGGTTTGGGATTTTTTGATAGCTTCGGGACTCGGACAATCATTTGCATTTATTTTTTCAATTTCATTAACAAAATTTTCTTGAATAGGCTTATCGCCCACCAAAAATTTCTGGCCGAAAAAAATAGCCGGCCATCCCCTTTTCTCTGAAGGAATGCCAAAAGCGTCAAAAAACTCATTGAAATAATTCAGATTGTAAGCTCCGGAAATTTCCAGTTTTTCAATATCATATTTTTCGTAAATTCCATTCTCTTTGAAATATTCATCCACGGTTTGACAATGAGCGCAAGATTCTTGATAAAAATAAAAAGCTTTCTTTTTACCAATATTTTCATCAGCCGCCTTTGTTTTGCTTATTGCAAAAAACAAAGAAAGCACCAAGAAAAATATTAATATAAAAAAAGAAAACTTTTTCATAATACTTTGCGAGTATCAAAAAATTATCCGCCAAATCTTCTCTGTCTTTTTTCATAATCCAAAAGAGCTTCCTCGAATTCTTTCTCTTTGAAATCAGGAAATTTTTCTTCGGAAAAATAAAGTTGGGCATTGGCGCTGTCCCACATCATAAAGCCGGCGCTAAGGTGCGGTTCTCCTCCGGTGCGAACAACCAAATCAACTGCCGGCAATTCACTGGTCATCAGATTCTCTTTAATCATCTTCTCGGTTATTTTTGTCCCGGCTTTATATTTTTTGTGTATTTTTTCAAAAGCCTCTTTCATTTCATCGATACCGCTATAAGCTAACATGAAATTAAGATTGCGGTCTTTATATTCCTTGGTTTTTTCAATAATTTCTTGCAATATTTTCTTCAGACTTTCCGGAAATTGTTCTCGCCATCTTCCGATAAAATTTACTTTGACTTTATTTTCATGAATGCCCTTGCCTTCAAGCAATTTAGAAAAATACTCTTTATAGATTTCGAGTAGGGCTCGCTTTTCTTGAAAAGGCCTTTTTTGCAAATTGTCTATGGATGAACCCCAAAAAGACAGACACTTTATACCCTTATTCTGGGCAAAAACAATCAGATCCTCCAAGGTTTCGGCTCCGGCCCGATGACCCTCCCAAGGCTGCAAATTTCTTTCTTTGGCCCAACGACGGTTTCCATCCGGAATAATCGCCACATGATTTGGTAAATTTCCCATAATAAATAAATTCTAGCTTAAAAATAATAGCCTGGCAATGGCTATAGACGACATATGTAAGTCTACATTTTTTACACTCTACGCGCAATCATATAGTCCGCAAAATCCAACAGGAAAATTTTAGCCTCCTTATCGAT
>Ga0247842_10009018_pt1 | contig 10291 bp, 7 predicted proteins | sample LaCruzMarch2015__3_FD_192411 | JGI IMG/M metagenome (GOLD analysis project Ga0247842, IMG submission 192411) | Freshwater microbial communities from meromictic Lake La Cruz, Castile-La Mancha, Spain - LaCruzMarch2015_19m | ecosystem: Environmental > Aquatic > Freshwater > Lake | place: Spain... | reverse complement strand
GAAATCGCAGATGATCCGGAATTTTAGTTTGCTCTCCCCGAACTCCCGGTCCTTAAAAATAATAGGGACCTCCTGTACCTTGGTCCATTTTGCCTTACCGAGAATCTCAAACCCCATACGGAACCCGCGCGGGGACAGGTGTGCACCGTTAAGAATGCGCCTGTTGATGGCAAAAAAACCACTCCCGGAATCCAATACATTGGGGATCAGGAGCCTGCCTAACAAGGCTGCCCCTGATGAGAGCACTCTTCTCATAACGGACCAGTTGATCACCTCGCCCCCCTTGACATAGCGGCTTCCGATGACCATATCATATCCCATATCATGGAGATAATGATAGAACTGGGGAATTTTTTCTGGCGGGTGTGAGAAATCGCAGTCAATGCACTGAACGTAGTCTGCCTGTGCATGGAGCATCCCGTCATAGAGCGACTGGGAAAGCCCGGGATTCTCTTGCCGGACGAGCAGGTGCAGATTCCGGTACTCGTCCATCAGGGTTTCAACAACCGCAATTGTTCCATCACGCGAGTTGTCATCAACGACAAGAATTTCTTCGTTGATGGAATGCGCCTTGCAGATGGTATCGATGGCGGCAACCATCATCCCGATATTTTCCCGCTCATTAAAAGTGGGTATTAATACCGTCAGGTCAAAGCGCATTCAAATCTCTCGTGATCTCGTGCGTTATCGTCATAAAACCAGGATAATTAATAACTGTAAATAAGGATTATTGCAGACCATTTCATGTATATGCCGTGTTTTGTATAAAAAATACGTGCTTTGGTCATTTTGTAGTTCTGTCCAACGCGGTTCATGGCTCAACAGACGGACTCGAATTAGGGAAAACTTCCATCGAAAGTTTTTTTAATTAACCTCTTCAAGGCATATTGAATGAGTATCATTAATCATATAACAGAAAAGATAAAAAATGGAATAATAAATATTTTCACTCCAAAAAATCTTCTGTATTTTTTCTTTCCCATAATTTTATTAATCATCCTGTATGGATCGGGTTTCCCGTTTAATCAGGTCTATATCAGTGAATGGCATGACATATTTGCCAACTCGATGTATTACGCGGTGGTGGATCATAATTATTTTGTCACATGGAACAATCTCTGGTCTGGTGGATTTCCTCTCATTGCCAGTCCCCATTCTGACAAATACTATATTTTCTCATTTCCCGCTTACCTGATATTTCAAAATTTATCCATTGTTAATTTCATCATATTATTTCATTTATTAATTGCATATTTCGGATTTTTCAAATTGGGGAGCCTGATAACGAAAAATTATAATGCCCTGCTCATTTTTTCGTTGCTTTTTACATTTTCGGGCATTCTGCTGGGAAGGATATATGCCGGACACCATTTGCTGCTCTATGGTCTTGTGTGGATCCCCCTTCTCTATTATTTTTTCTTTAAAATTGTGGTATTCGATGAATGCACATTAATGAATACGATTTTTCTGTCAATTGTATCAGTTCTTATGTATTTTACCGGGAACATCTACCATTTCGTTTTGACGTATCTCATAATTTTCATTTTTTTCCTCTATTATGCAATAAGTAAAAAAATATCCCGAAAAATTCTCTATTATCTGGCACTCTCTATTTTTTTAATAATCTTGCTGATCTCCATAAAAAGTATACCCGATTTAGTGGTTTCCGGGTCGATACTAAGGAATGATCCGATTGATCCTCTGGCAGGTGGGGGATCCATTGAAAAGGATTTTTCAGCATTTATCACCGGAACAGGAATTGATACGTTATGGGGGTCGTACGAAAGTGCCGCGATGATTGGGATTATCCCTCTTCTCCTGATGATTGTAGCGTTAATATATGGGAGACGAGAGATTACCATCCCCTCATTTTTTGCCATTCTCGTATCTTTCATCTGGGCTGCCGGTGGAAAGACAGTTCTCTACTTTGTGCATCTTCTTCCAATTGTTAATACGTTCCGGGTTCCCGGTCGGATTTTCGGGGCTCTGTTACCCCTCGTTCTCTTTTTAGCTTTATACGGTGCAACAATTCTATATGAAAAATTCAAAAACGGAGACCCATTTACATTATCCTCAGATCAACAAAAACATATAATTATTGGCTTGGTGTTAGTTCTTCCAGTCAAATTATTCGAATTACCCTATCAGGAAATCATCTCAATTGAAAGATTAATACCCGTAATCCTGATCGGTATCTTCATAGCGATTATATATTTCCAGCGGGGATCATTTAAAAATATTATCATCTTTTTCATTATCACAATTATTGTAAACGCAGTACTTATCCTGAATGCTAACGCAATACCAAGCGATGCCAATCTGATAAAACTACTTCTTATTGGTATCCTGTTAACTGCATTTTTTATTTATACAGTGAAAACTGGAAAGAAACGTGTAAACAATCAAATATTTTGCGGCATCCTACTCGCCAGTATTTTATTAATGATTGTGGGAAACATCGGGTTTGTAACTACATTCAATCCTATGCTTGATAAAAGCCCCGCACCTGAAATAATAAACGCGATTAAAAAGAACACATCTGATACTGCACAATTATGGGTCTACGAAACCGGGTGGCCAATAAAACATATGGAATTCACCTATTGGGATGTTATCAACGGAATCCACTCAATGACCCTTTATACGGCATATTTCCTAAAAACCACCCCCAGTCTGACCTATAATATCGGTAATACAACCTATTTCAGTGCCGATTATATTATTGATACACAATATCTTGAAAATGGGAACCAGAATCTTCCCGAGTACAACTTCAAGGTTCGAAATATCTCGGTATATAAACCGGAACATGTGTTGCCCAATGTCTTTTTCGTTCGTGACAATCAGGTATATCCTTTAAAAATCGAAAAATTTTCTCCGGATGAGGTTATTGCATCTGGAGAATTATTACAAGGCGATGTCGTGATTTTAAAGGGCGCGTATTACCCGGGCTGGAAAGCAAACGGTGTTGATGCTGAGCCGGTTGGTAATATGATCGGCACCAAATTGCCATCTGGTATAAAACAAATCAGATTTAATTTTGATCCTCTGGATTACAAAATCGGGGCGTTATTATCCGGGTGTGGAATCATCCTTATTATTGCACTCATAATAAAACATAAAGAAATTGATGTGTATTTTTCAAGACTCTCAGAAACGGTTGTTAGTCGCAAAAGCAAGAAGAAAAAGAAATAATCTAGGTGATTATATAACATCCACCAAAACCACGCAACTCCGCCATTGGAAAATGGCGCTCAATGAGTATTTGATGAATAAAAATACACATACAACAGGACGTTCACGATGAAAGGCATAATTCTTGCTGGCGGTACTGGTTCACGATTGATGCCACTAACAAAAGTGACCAATAAACATCTTCTTCCGGTCTATGACAAACCTATGGTCTACTATCCTTTGCAGACACTTCTTGATGCCGGTATCACTGAAATCACGATAGTGTCCGGACGGGGGCATGCAGGACATTTTCTGGAATTGCTGGGATCAGGAACCGAATGGGGTGCACATTTCACTTATGAAATCCAGGAAAATGCCGGGGGTATTGCCCACGCTTTAGGTTTGGCTGAACATTGGGCAGATGGTGAAAATGTAACGGTCATTCTCGGTGATAATATTTTTCAGGATTCTATATTGGATGTAACCAAATCCTTTACATCCGGTGCCACGATTTTTCTTAAAGAAGTTCCGGATGCCCGCCGTTTTGGGGTTGCGGAAATTCAAGGAGCCCGAATTCTCTCCATTGAAGAAAAGCCGAAGATACCTAAATCGAATTTTGCGGTTACCGGGTTGTACATTTATGATGCAGATGTTTTTGATATTATTAAAACACTAAAACCATCCGGTCGGGGCGAACTTGAAATCACCGATGTAAATAATGAATATATCCGAAAAGGAATGATGAATTTTTCTATTTTAGAGGGGTACTGGAGTGATGCCGGGACTTTTGATAGTTTATTAAAGGCAAGTATAATGATTCAAAAACATCGGTTATAAGGTTACTATGACTCGCCTCCCGTTATTAATTAAAAATAACTTTAAGCATATCATTATAGCATTAGGAATTTGTTTAAGTATAATATTTTTATATCTGGGGCTTCGAAATGTTAACTTTGATATTTTAGTATCAACTTTGATTAATTGTAATCCACTCATACTAGTCGCATCGTTCTTATTTATTAGTACAAGTGTACTAATACGTTCAATTAGATGGAGTGTCATAACAAATCATAATCGCTCCTCTTTTTACCCATTTTGGGTTGCAACATCGTTTGGATATTTGTGTAATATGATTTATCCAGCACGTGCGGGGGAGGTTTTTCGAATACTGGCACTTAATAAAAAGATACGGATATCAAGATCGTATTTGGCAATGACTTCATTTATTGATAGACTTTTTGATGGTTTGACAGCCGGTCTATTTTTTATCATTTCCTTATTACTGATTAATTTCATTGATCATTCTTACCCACTTTTAATTATGAGTGGTATTTTTTCCATTTTGGCAATTCTATTCTTTTTATTACTATATCATGGGGAGAAAATAGTAACAACCGGATTTAAAATTTTCTTTTTTTTACCCGATGTTTTTAAAAATAAAATCTTAGAGAATTACAAACAACTAGACATGGGACTATCCCATTTAAAAAAACTTGAAATGTTATCGATAATTTTGTTTTTCAGCATTATATCATTTATTAGTGATTCTATAGCTTGTTGGATGATTTTAAATTCAATTCATTTATCAATACCACTATTTTCTGGAATTATAGTAATGTTATTTATTTCATTGGGTTCTCTTCTTCCATCAGGACCCGGATATTTGGGGGTGTATCAGATTGTTTGTATTATTGCATTATCGATATTCAATGTGAATGAATCGCAAGCAGTTGCTTTCTCATTTCTCCTTCAAATGAGTCTTTTATTGGTATTTATCGTTTTAAATGTAAGTAATATATTTATATCAAAAAAATGGGGGAAATTACTTAATGGCGATAATACCGGGCTTGATAATTGATGAATTGGGGTGTGACTTTAATACCATATTTATGAAGTAAATATTTTAGTAAAATAACAAAAATTTTTATTCCATAATTTATACTTTTGGGAATACTGATTGAAGAGGCTGTGGGGAAATATTTTGTTGGCACAGGCACTTCACAAATAGTAAATCCACATGATACAAATTGAGCGACAATCTCTTGATCAAAATCAAACCCATCGGAATTCATAAGAAAATTCACACTCGAAAGGGCATGTCGTGAGTATGCCCGATAACCAGTATGGAACTCAGAAAGTTTTAAGTTGAAGACTTTATTTTCAAAAAAAGTTAATACTTTATTTCCTACATATTTCCACCGAGGCATTCCTTGAGCAACGGGATTTGCCCCCATTAACCGTGAACCGAAAACAACATCCGCACTACCTTTAATTATTGGACTAGTTATTAACGGTAATAATTTTGGGTCATACTGATAATCGGGGTGAAGCATAACAATAATCGAGTAATTGTGTTTCAGTGCTTCACAATAACAGGTTTTTTGATTCGCACCATACCCATAATTTTGGTTGTGTTGAAAAACTGTGATATTCAAATTTTTTGCTAATTGGACCGTATTATCAACACTCCCATCGTCAACAAGAATGACATGATTATAAGAATCTGTTGGAATTTCCGAAAAGCATTGGTCCAATGTTTTTTCAGCATTATATGCGGGCATTACAATAATAACCCCCGGCGTAATTTTCTGATCTTTTTCAACACTTTTCATATCCGCATCCTCCCTGATACAATCCATTGATAAGCAAACATAGTTGGCCATATTTTAGTAGCGAGGGAATCACAACGTATCATGGTTTTTTGAAATAACTCATGATTATTTTGAATAATTAATGGCCATGGAAGGACCACAGGTTTGACTTTAAAACGGTCTATCCCAACATTAATTACCAAATCCTGAAGGCTTTTTTTGGTAAAAAAACGAAGATGCGTTCGATCCATAATCCCATAATCTTGATAATCCCAACAACCAACAAGTAATTTCATTCGTACATATAGATGAGCTACATTGGGTACACAAATAATTATTGTTCCCGTCGGTTTTAAATATGACGTTAGCCTTCTCACAACTGCTTCAGGATCACATACGTGTTCCAGAATATCTGCCATTAAAATATAATCGAAAGTCACCCCATTATTCGGTCCTTCCCATTTTTCAATATCAGATTGAATAATATCAGCATAATATTGATAGAATCCAATATCCAATGGATACTTTTCTACACCTATAACCAAATATCCTCGTTGTTGGAGCTTAGCACCTAAATACCCTGTGCCACATCCAACATCTAATACACATTCATTATTGCCTTGATTTTCAAACTCATCTAATAAAAGAGAATGACTGCTATACGGCCATGGTTTAAAAAAATATTCTTTATTTTCAGACATACTTATACACAATTTGCATTACCATGACCAAGCTTTTATACTTCGAACTATAAAAAGCAAGTTCTGGGGTCTATGTGATTAATTATCACATCGTACGGGTAACCAAATTCATCATGAAGTGAGAGATACTTTACGCTGTGGTCTCCATCTTATTATATCGGCACTACCGGACATGTATCAGCAGAGGTTATAGAGAAGTATATCCAAGAACAGCAAAATAAAGATGGTAGGTGCGAAATTGCATAACGCAATTTATCCCCCGTTTAACAAACGAGCGAGAAGTCTCTATTCCGAAACGTCAACCGCATATATGGAGATAAAATGACATTGTTTAACAAAGTTTGTATGCCGCTAGTAGAACGACTAGGATCCAACCCTCTAAAAACCATTGTATATTTACTTATTCCAATTATTTTATTGTTGGTGGTATTTCCTGCGGCGACTCAGCCTGGACAAGTATTGATCACGGATTATCATGATACCATCAGTGTAATGATGCCAAATTTATTCCTAATGCAAAATCCGTTTGCTTTGTGGAATAATATGTGGTTGACCGGGTATTCCGATATCTCGGGCGTATATTCCGATAGATTTTATCCATTTTCTTCCCCAATTACATTTTTAACCCAAGATATTTTTGTGGTTAATTTTATTGTACTTCTCCATCTCTACATTGCTTTTTTAGCTTTTTATAAACTGGGTAGTGTTGTGGTTAAGGATCAGGATTTGTTATTCTTGTTTGCTTTGGGGTACATGTTTTCTGGGGGACTTATTTCTAAAGTCTATGCCGGTCATCTGGTCTACGTGTACGCCTTGGCATGGGCTCCACTTATCTATTATTTTGCCTTAAAAATTATAACTTTTAACGAAGAAACAACCCCCAACATAGTCGGATTAGCCATCTGTGAATTTTTGGTGTTCATGGCTGGTGGAACGTACTATTTCTTCTATATCAATGCCATACTTGGTATCTTTTTCCTATACTACGTAATCCAAAAGAAGATGCACCTATCTACAGTAATTGCCCTTACCGTTTCTGCTCTGATTTGTATATTGATGAGTGCAATAAAGTTAATTCCGAATCTTGTGGGGATGCCATATGTTCAGAGACTCGAAGATATAAATCCGCTGGGGGATGGGGGTTCTCTATTCAACAACTTGGCATCTTTTGTTTTTGGCACTCCTTCAAACACCGTTTGGAGTTGGTGGGAATCGGTGGCATTAATTGGGGTAATCCCCGTATTACTTGTTATTGTTGCTATCATTTGGGGAAGAAGAGATGTTGTAGTTCCGGCTTTCTATGCGATAGTTTTTTCTTTAATCTGGGCTGATGGTGGCAAGATTTTGCTATCGTTTATTCACACGATGCCTTTAACAAACAATTTTAGGTGTGCCGAGAGGATCTTTGCGGCTATCATCCCGATTGTTCTTTTACTGTCCCTTTATGGGGCATACATAATCTCACAGAAACTCAAAAATAGGGAATCTTTCGTACTTAACCCCCAGCAGAAGCGAGATATCAAACTCGGTGTTGCCATTCTTGCAATTATAGTGGTGCTGGAACTACCATGGTTTTCCATCCCATCCCTTGAAACAACACTTGCTGCTGTCATGATATTTAGTTTTATTCTCATGATCTATCTGTGCAAGGCTACCGGTCGGACATTACTATTGTTTTTTTCAATTATGTTTTGTATCAACGCCGTAGTAATTATCGTAACCCCCAACATTTATGACATTTATGGTAACGATGTATTAAAGAGAATAATTATTATTGCGATACTCGTTGGGACTACATTTGCCTTTAATCGTGGTGTATTTAGTTTAACACAGTTAAAATCGAATCCCTTTAAGGTTTGGAAGATATTAGTATTGTTCAGCATTCTACTACTAATCTGCGTTAATACGGGTGTTTTTAAAGATTCAGACCCACATTTCAGTACAAGTCCCGCTATCGGGGTCATAGATAAAATAAAAGAATATCCGGTAGATAATCAACAAATTTGGATTTATAATACAGGGTGGCAACCATATTATTACATTGATTTTACTTACCATTTTATTTTAAATGGATACCATCCTATGGTGGCATATTACGGTTACGTACCCAAAACTATACCACCCGTTGCAGTCAATATTGGCGACGTTGTTTATTATCTTGCTGATTATATAGTGGATACTGCTTACCTTAGGAACGGAATCCAGAACCTACCAAATGCAACTTTTAAGGTTGACAATATATCGGTGTTCAAACCCGAGAATGTTTTACACAATGCGTTTGTTGTCCGTGGGAGTCAATTGGTAAACGCCACATTTGAGAAATATTCTCCAGACGAAATAATTATAGTTGGGCAATTCCAGCCCGGTGACCTTGCTGTCCTGAAGGCAGCTTTTTATCCCGGGTGGAAAATTAACAATCAAGAATCGGTCATGGTCGCCAACATGCCCACCACCACATTAAAATCTGCTACTACCCGGATAGTTTTTAGGTTTGATCCAGTTGAAGTTAAAATTGGGGCAGTACTATCTGCTATTGGGGTAATATTTATTGTGATAGTGATTCTTAAACGCAATCGGCTGGATACCTATCTTGATAGCCTTAAGGTGCATGCGGTAATTAAGAAACCCAAAAAGGGTAGGAAGAACTGAATGTGTAAAATTAAAATCCCTCATTACTGTGCAGCCTGTAACTCTTGGCAGGAGTCCAGAAACGCATGTCCCCCCCGTGATCCATCCCAACGCTTAGGATATTACATCTGAATCTTTGTCCAGGTAGCAGCAAAATTATCTCAAAGAGATAAATCCTCATATTCTCCTACGCCCCATTTTCTTATTACCATGTCCAACCTCACCATCGCCATCCTCGCCCCGCCCGATTACGCCAAAGATCTGGGAAAGAAGGGGACGACCAGCGATATCACCTTTTACAACCTGAAAAAAGGAGATGCCACTGTCACCTTCATAGAACCAACCCGGTATCCGGAAAAACTATCCTCCCTGTTTTACACAGTATCCGTTTCAGATCGGGTGATTCTGGTCGTTGAAGAGATCAATGCCACCTTTGGTGAATGTGTACTGATGCTCCAGTGCGCAGGCAAGTCCACAGGCTATCTCATCTTAAAAAATTACATTACTACTGATCAAATCGCCCCGCTCATCAAAGGGACAGTTCTCGAACATTACGAGGTGATCGAGGAGGATATCGTCGGGCTGCGCGAGAAGATGCTCGATATCTCAGTAAAGCATACTGCTCATCAGAAAACACACGCCGCCGGGGGAAAAGGAGCAGTTCCGGTAGATGCACATTTTAATGTAAAAGGCGTCGGCATCGTTGTGCTCGGCTTTGTTGCGCAGGGAACCATAAAAAAGCACGACACGCTCAAGGTCCTCCCAACTGAAAAGACCGCCCAGATCCGCTCCATCCAGAAACACGATGATGATGCGGATACTGCAATCTCGGGTGATCGGGTTGGACTTGCCTTAAAAAATATTGAAATTGAGGATCTGGACCGGGGTTTTGTCCTCACAAACGATCCCGCAATAAAACACGCCACCACCATTTCAGGAAAAGCCCAGCTCGTGAAGTACTGGGCAGCACCGCTCAAGGAGGGCATGGTGTTGTATGCCGGTCACTGGATGCAGTTCCTCCCCGCCCGGCTGGAAAAAGTGACTGTCGATGGAGACTGGCGAATGCCCACAATAACCCTCACTATGGAAATGGCGCTTGTATATCCCCCAAATGCACGGGTTGTGCTCCACTATCTCGAAGGGGGCAAGCTCCGGGTGGTGGGGGCACTCACCCTCCCCTAACCCTCACTCTTTTTT
>Ga0247842_10009015_pt1 | contig 10296 bp, 20 predicted proteins | sample LaCruzMarch2015__3_FD_192411 | JGI IMG/M metagenome (GOLD analysis project Ga0247842, IMG submission 192411) | Freshwater microbial communities from meromictic Lake La Cruz, Castile-La Mancha, Spain - LaCruzMarch2015_19m | ecosystem: Environmental > Aquatic > Freshwater > Lake | place: Spain... | reverse complement strand
TTGATTTCTTTCTGGGCTATTTACAGCGAGCAGCCTCGTGCGATTAACTGCGAGCGTGCTGCTAATGTCTGTGATTTGTCTGGCAGCGGTGGAAGCGGCGGCGGTTCTGGCGGTTATGCTGAGTGTGATTCTTGCTGTCCTGATCCTGACAACACCCCTGCGGATGATTGCACTGGCAGGTTGGTTCCTGAGTCTTACGGTTCTGTGCAGACGTCTGCAGATTCTTTCTGTTCTAACTATGTGTGCGAGAGCGGGGAGTATTGCCGTGCTGTGAGGCATGACGGTTCGATTGTGCAGACTAGCTGGTTTGAGTGCGCTTGCGAGGGTCCAGCATGCGATGCAGGTTCGCTGGCTTGCTATTGAGGGGTGTTGTGCATGAAGATTGGTAATGTTTGGGTAAGGCGTTTCGCCAGGGGCCTTGGTTTGTTTGCCATTGGCATGGCTTTCTCCTTGGCTACTTTGTCTTTGGCTACTGGTCCAATAGTCGGTAACATTGTTACCCTTGCGGGCATTGTTGTGTCTGGCTGGGCTGCTGGTTTCCTTGTTGATAAGCTGTTCCCTGGAAGCATGTGAGGTATAACTATGGCGTTTAAGATGAATTTCAATGACTGGAGATTGTGGCTGCATTATGGCTTTATATTGGCAGTCCTCCTGTATGTATTGGATTGGATGGGCAAGTCGGTTTATGGCGAGCAGGTGGTGTTTTTGTACGCTGCTATTGTTCTTTCCGATGTTGCTGCGCATTTGCTGTTGAATTTTGACTGAGGTGTAATCATGAAGAAAAAGGTTCGCGTAAGCAAGTATCACAGGCGTCCGTCTATAAGGCGCGGTTCTATTAGCGTTAGTGCTAATGATGTTGATGCTCACACGCGCGAGCTTTCTTTGTTGAACAAGCAGCTGCAGATTGAGCGCTTGAAAACTGACATTGAAGTTGCGAAGGAGAATCGCGACAAGGCTAAATCTATTGCGTTGCAGGAGCGTCTTGAGGCTGCAAAGCGTGAACAAGATTTGAAGCTTGATGCAGAAGCCTTGAAGATGAAGAAGCAGACTTCTGATGATTCAGAACGTGCTGCTCGTTTGCAGCGCTTGCAAGCCTTGCAGAACATTAACATTGCGAAGGGCGAGGTGTCTAAGCAGCGCTTTGACCGTCTGAAGGGTTTATATGCTCTTATGCCTTGGTCTGCTGAGTCAGCTACTGCAAAGTTGAATACTGCAAACGCAGCCAAGGCTCTTGATGACATTAAGTTTTCAATTGAGGATCGTCTCGAGAGAAGCAAATCAAATAAGGCGACAGCATATAGCCGTTCTATAGATGCTGCGAATATTGCTCTTCGTGCTATTGAAGATGAGTATAAGGGCAAGCCCAAGGACAAGGCATATTATGAAGTGCATAATGAGCAGCTTGATAGGATTAGGGCGCTTGGTGCGGCTACTTTTCGTGCAGGAGGGTTTGAAGCTGTTAACCCGCCCGGTTCTAAAATTGCACCTGAGGAAAAGGAGTCTGTTGAGCATAAGTCTTGGGCTGCTATGAATGAAGGGCGTCTTGAGGCTGAGGCTATGGATACACAGAATCCACCCGTCCCCACTAGGAGAGAAGTGGAGGATGTTCTTGCTGGTGTGAAGGATTCACCTAGTGTTGCAGATGCTGGTTTGCTTGGCGTGACTTCTCGCGGTAAAAGACCAAGAAATCCTAGTGGACCTAAGACACCCTCAGGCAGGCGTGACTTGCTTGCAGAGGATAGGTATAGCAGTATGTTCCGTGAATTTGATGAGAAGAATGCGCGGCTTGAGTATAGGCGCATGGCTCTTGCTCGCGGGTTTAAGCTACCCAAGGAGAAGTGAAGGCTGTGCCTTTAATCAACGAGTCGGTGGTGCAGCAGGGTATTGGCGTGGTGAATGGAACTATCAATACGCCTGCGCAGGCTATCAGTGCATTGCCTTTGGACTTGTGGACTATTGTGCTTTGCTTGGTTTGGATGATAGTCTGGTCTAAGTGGAAGGGCTTGATGGCTAACGTTGCTTTGCTGTTGGGCATTGCCTTGGTGCTTATCATGCGGGGTTACATTGGTGTTTGACATGAGCTGGGACGGGGATTCATTCGGGCATTCTGTTGCCCAGAGGAAGAGAAGAAGAAAGGCTTATGCTATTGCGAATAGCGATTGGTCTTCGCAGTCTCAGAAGGATTCAGCGAATGAGTATTTGGAGAAGGATTATTGATGCCGTCTGTTTTGCGTTTCCATGAAAGAGATCCAGACAATGCTGGGCGTGGTCCTGGCTGGTATTACAGGCGTGCTATGAGCTCCCGGTCTTTCAACCCTATGGGCTTGCTGTATTCAAAATCAAGTGCAGCTAAGGATGCCAAGGAGAAGAAGGGTCCTATGAGTGTTGGCGGGGACTTGTATCGCCATGCGCATGATTATCGCAGCTATCATGATTCTCCTGCGTATCCAACGAACTTGGAGTCTTACGACCATGAGAGGAGGCCGAAGACGGAAGCTCGTTTCAAGCAGACTCAGCATTCTAGAAGGCGTTTCAGGAATTTCAAGAGGTTTGGTTTGCAATGACAAGCATTTCAGTCTGTGAAGGGTGTGTGTGAAATGAAACTTTTGACTAAGAGCAACAAGATAGGTATTGGGCTGATGCTGATAGCCTTGTCTTTCTATTTCTTCCCTTTAGGCAATGATATTGCTTACTGGTTTTTGATGTTCGTTCAGGGGCAGTCTTTCATTGATGCGACCACAATGATGTATGCAATTACTATTGTTGTTTTCTTGGCGGGCTGCTGGCTTGCAGAAGTCAGGAGCTTGGGAAGGGTGACAAGGAAGTTTAAGGGGCTTTTCAGATGAGGCAGCATGTCCGTCAGCATGTGCGCAGTGGCTTTCCTGTTTTGGGTTATGACAGGAATTCTGATGTTCTGGAAACAGCGGCTGCTGTGCAAGCTAGAAATCCTGATGTTGATGTGAAGGTTGTTAGCGAGAATGACTTTGGTTTGTATCATCCTATGCTGAACGAGCGTGCGGTGTATCATCCTCGTGAGCGTGAGATTGTAGCAAAGGTAACAGCGTTGCCTTCTGATGTTTTGCATGAGGAGGCTCATCATAGGCAGTTTGAGTCTGGTGCTTTTGACAGGAATGATTATTCCAGTTCTCGTAACAGGCTTGAGCGTGAGGCTTATTTGTTTCAGCGGAGGGCTGCTTTGTCTCGAGGGGAGAGCGTGCCTGATGTCACCGATATTAGCAGGGAACAGTTAAAGAAAAGATGGAGCGTGTGATGTATGTCTTGGGATGGAGACCGTAACAGGCACAGAATTGCAGCTATTGATGCAAGCGTTAGAAAGCGGGCTTATGTGAATGACTTGAGGTCTGACTTGGATTCATTGCCTGACCAGCGTCTTGCCAATGTGGCTTCTGCTATTGGCGCTGACGACCATTATCCTTCAAGGGGCGCTGCTGCTGATGCTATTGCTGAGCGTGCTGCTGCTTTGGATGATGCTTCTTTCGTTCGTTTGAAGCGGGCTGTAAAAGAGGAGCGTTTCGGCTGATTTTTCAAGGGGTGAATTGTTTTGGCGAAGAAAGTCAAGAAAGTTAAGGCTGCAAAGAAGAAGAAATGATTTGCAGTTTTTTTTCTTTTTTTAACCTTTATGTATAATACTGCTTTATATACTTCCTGCAGCTATGTATAGACTGTGGTTCGTGTAAGCATAGTCACTCCTGTTATGAATGAGATGCAGCGCATTGACAATTATCTGGATCAGTTTCGCATGCAGCTTGTGCCTCCTTTTGAGCTTATTTTTGTGGATGCAAGTTCGACTAACAATCTTTGGGATTACTTGTGGGAAGAAAAGAAAGAAATGCCTTATATTCATGTTTACAAGCAGAGCGGTGGAGCCACTGGAACTGCAAATGCGATGAACCAGGGCGTCGACGCTGCGACTGGTGATGTGGTTCTTATTCTTGGCGTCGATGCTATCCTTGCCAGTGATTTTGTGAAGACTATTTCCGACGGCTTTGAGATGCTGAAGGCTTCTGATGCTGTTTCTTTTGAACTGGACCCTATTGACATTCCTTTGCATTCTTGGGTTGAGACTGCTTATTATTATAGGGACAAGTCTCGCTGGCTTGCTAATCCAACTTTCTGGCATTACCGCCGTGAAGTCTTCCCTCGCTTTCCAGCCGGTCTCGGCTATGGCGAGGATAAGGTTTGGCTTAGTGAATGTGAGAAAGTCCGTCTGAGACATGTAACAGGCGATTCCAATTTGAAGCTTTCTCATTTTATAACTGGTCCTGTGACTGTCAGGGATATTTACAGGCGTTACTCTTGGTACGGGCGAACCGGCATGAGATATTACCGTGCTTCTGGCGATAAGGCTCATCTTGTAAAGATGTTTCTTGCTGTCCTTTCAATTCCTTTCCTGCCTTTGTGCATTATCCCTGCAGCAAGGGGTTTCTTCTATGCGTCAAGGGTGTGGCGCGAGTATCCTGACGGCTTGGTGACAATTCCTCTTGTTGAAGCTCTTGCATTCCCGTTTATGGCTATCGGTTTCTGGCAGTCCTTGTTTAAGAAATCTGTTGCGAGGGATGCTTGATGGATGCCTGCGATTGGACTTATGCTTTGTTCCCAATTTTCCTTGCATCAATATTTGTTGCTGCTGCTTTCATGAATGTGCTGTCTGGCAACTGGCTTTTTGGCTTGGCTTGCTTTTTGTTTGGGTTTTGTTTGTTGTTTGCTCTCTTCAATAGGAAGAACCTTATTAAGGAGGCTTCTGATGGACAGCTATGAAAATAACAAGTTCACGCATTTTATGATTTTCATGGCGATAGTTATCTGTCTGCTATGTTTCATTATGATTCTGGGGTTGTTGTAAATGTTCGGTTGGGAAAAGCTATCAGCGGATGACAAGTTTGCGTACATGATGTTTGCAGTATTGATTGTGTTGATTCCTCTTGTCTTCTATTCAATGTGGCTTCATGGCTGGGAATTGTTTCCTTCGGAGCTTATAGGCAACAGTCCTTTAGCTTGATGTGTGGTGTGTGTTGATGGTTAACTGGCTGAGAAAAAATGACAAGTCCTTCGGGAAGGTTCAGATGTTTAGCGAGCGCGTCAAGATGTACCTTTCTTGGATTCAGTTCTTTCTCGTTGCCTACACCGCAATCTCCCTCACTAATCTGAGCATCTGGATTTTTATCATTGGTGCCCCTTTGTTTTTCCTGTTCATGGTGTTTGACTGGTATGTCTTGCTTCCTCAGACTCTTGGCGTTGCTTTTGACAAGAATCCTGAGTGGCAGGTCATGCTGGACAGGCTAGGTATTTTGGAGGGAAAAGTAGATTCTCTTCTGTCAAGGGGTGTTGTTGTTGAGGAAAGTGGATCCATTCGCAAAGAAGGCGTATAGGCCTTGCGCGCGTTGCGGGAAGTTATTTTATTATGGAAAAGGCAGGACGCATTGTCCTATGTGTGTTGTTCTTATGAATAGGGAGAAGGTGCGAAGAAGCTACATTAGGAACCATGAGCGCATTATTGTCCGCCGTAAGGAGATTCGCATGGCAGCTCGTTCGGATGTTGTCTGCTGCAGTAAGTTATAAGGGGGTTGTTTGTTGTATGAAAAAAAAAGATGCATTGCATGAAGCTGAACTTGGCAGGGTTACATATCTTGGCGTTGCTTCCATACTTGCAATGATAGGCTATCTCATTACGAATGATGTCCTTTTTGCTTTTTTGGTAGGCTTTCTAATGAATGATATTTTAAGGGAGTGATGGTGCTGTATGGTTTATCTTGATGACATGCTTGCTGCAAAGGAAGCCGTTGTTGCTGATGTGCGTTTGAACATCGGCAGCGGTCGTGACTATCGTGAGGGCTGGGTTAACGTGGACAAGTACTATCCTCGTGCGGACTTGTCCTTCGACTTGGAAAGCTATCCTTGGCCTCTCGCTGACAATTCAGTATTTGAGGCAAATGCAGCTCATGTGCTGGAGCATATGCATGAGTGGTCTGATGTGCTGCGTGAGCTGCATAGGGTTTGCTCTGACGGCGCTGCTGTGCATATTCGTGTGCCTAACTTCGCCTCTAGCATTGCCTTCACTGACCCCACTCACAGGCGGTTCTTCAGCGTCCGTTCTTTTGATTATTTCGACCCTTCTACCAAAATTGGTAAGGGCAGCGGATATGAGGTGTTCGGCAACTTCAAGGTTATGAAGCGATACATCCGTTTCCCTTGGTGGTTTTTTTGGATGAACCCTATTGTGAACTGCTGCTTTCTGATGCAGAAGTTCTACGAGGATTCAACTTTGCGCGGCTTGTTCCCTTGCGGGGAAATGCTGTTTGAGCTTGTAGCTGTAAAGAAGGGAGATGAAGTGTATGTCTAAGTCCGCATTAATTACAGGCATAACTGGCCAGGACGGCAGCTATCTTGCTGAGCTGCTTTTGTCTGAGGGCTATGAAGTGTATGGTTTGGTTCGCCGAACTGCGCATCAGGATTATCGCAACCTTCAGGGCATTATGGGTCGCATTAGCATTCTTGAAGGCGACCTCACTGACGAGTCCAGCCTTGTGAACGCTTTGTCCGTGTCTCAGCCTGATGAGGTTTACAATCTTGCCGCGCAGTCCTTTGTTAAGGCAAGCTTTTCTCAGCCTGTTTCTACTTGCGAGACGAATGCGATTGGCGTCGTTAAGTTGCTTGAGGCTGTGCGTACGACTTGTCCGTCTGCAAAAGTGTATCAGGCTTCAACAAGTGAGCTGTTTGGAAATACTAAAATCTGTCCTCAGAATGAATTGACTCCTTTCCAGCCTCGTTCGCCTTATGGCTATTCTAAGCTTCTTGCGTATTGGGCGATTGTGAATGTGCGCGAGGCTTATAATGTGTTTGCGTGCAATGGTATCCTAATGAACCACGAAAGCGAGAGGAGACCTATGGAATTTGTGACGCGTAAAATCACAGACGGTGTCGCAAGGATTGCGCATGGTTTGCAGGACAGCATTACTCTGGGGACTCTTGACACAAGGCGTGACTGGGGTTATGCTCCTGATTACGTTGAGGCGATGCATTTGATGCTTCAGCAGAAGACGCCAGAAGATTTTGTCATTGCAACGGGCGTAACTCACACTATTGCTGATTTCTGCGAGGCTGCTTTTGCTTGGGCTGGCATTGATGACTGGGAATCGCGTGTGAAGCTTGATGCAAAGTTTACTCGTCCTTCGGATGTGAATCTGCTTTGCGGCGATGCGACTAAAGCTAAAGAGGTGCTGGGCTGGGAGCCTAAAACTTCGTTCAGCGAACTTGTGGCAAAGATGGTCACGCATGACATGGACAGGTATGAAAACTTATGAATATCTTGATTGTCTCGAAGTTTTTCAGCCCTGCCCGCGGGGGTATTGAAACTGTGGCGATGGAGCAAGCCAAGGGTTTAGCAAAGTTAGGCCATAATGTTTCTGTCTTCTGCAGCCGTGCTTCTCGCGGGGAGCCTAACTTTGCTGTTTTCAGCGACTGCGGTTTTAGCTACGAGGTATCAAGGTTTTGGACTATGTTTGCAGCGGCTGGCGCTTCTTTCTCTCCAATCATGCTGTGGCACTTGCTGTTCGACAAGTTTGACATAGCTCTTTTGCAGGAGCCGAACCCCATGTCCAACCTAATGGCTTACTCTTCCTGCAAAATTAGGGGCAAGCCTTTCATCATCTTCTATCAAGCCGACTTGGTGAACAAGGGCTTTCTAGGCAAGCTATACAAGCCCCTGCAGCGAAGGATGCTTCGTGACGCTTCTGTGGTTGTCCCTTCAACCAACAAATACATTTCCATTTCCGACACTCTTGATCCTCTGTCAATGAATCTTCGTGTGGTTCCCAATTCCATTGACTTGTGTTCTTTCGGTGATGCTCATTTGAAGCGCAACGATGAGACGCTGCTGTTTATCGGCAGGCTCGTCCCCTATAAAGGAGTAAACATCTTGCTTGAGGCTCTTGCGAAGGTGCGTAAGAGATTTCCAAATGTCCTGCTGCTTATTGCAGGCGATGGTCCTTTGCGTGAGCAGCTTATTGAGAAGTCTATGCTTCTTGGTTTGAATGACAATGTTGATTTTTTAATCCACGTTGATGACGCTTCAAGGAAGCTGCTTCTCGGCACTGCAACCGCCCTTGTTTTGCCTTCTGTGACTAAGGCTGAGGCGTTTGGCATGGTAATACTTGAGGCGCAAGCAAGCGGTTGCCCTGTAATCACCACTGACATTTCCGGCACTTCAGAGGTGGCTGGCGAGGCTGGTATTGTTGCTTATGCGGGGGATTCGGAGTCTCTTGCTGATGCGTTGTGCGCTGTTCTTATGGACAAGCAGTTGCGTGAGAACTTGTCTTCCATTGGCCTTGAGCAGGTTAAGTGCTATGATACGGGTGCAGTCTGTCTTGAGATTGAATCAGCATGTATCGATTCTTTAAGGGGTGTTGTTCGTGAAGGATAAAAGAAATGCAAAGCAGAAATTGTGGGATAATATTAAGATTAAGATTGGCTATGTTCTATTCGGTTTTGGTCTTATGATTCTCGTGCCTTTTATTATCCTCCTTGTAGTCATTGAGCTTGTTTTTGGGACGGACATTGAGGATGACATTACAGGCTATGATGATTATGGGGGACATTACTGATGCGAATTGGCTTTGTGGGCAAGGGTGTTGACGGGAACAGCAATCAGGGCACTTGGCGCCATGCTGCCATGGTGTTTGATAGTGTCTGCGACTTTGATGACGTTGAGATTGTTCCTGTTCTTAATGCAAGGGCAAAGGGCTTTTTCAGCCGTGTCTGGTATTCCTTGTTTCAGATGCCCTTCCGGCTTTGGGACAAGTCTGCCGATGTGTGGTTCTGCGCTGATGCAGAGCTGTCTGTGTGGCCTATACTATTTAGCAAGCGACCCATTGTAACCATGATTTTTGACGTCATACCCCTCTCGTATAAGAAGGATACTGTCCTTCCTGCCCGCTTGTGGTTCTGGTTCGTGTGCCAGTTTGCTCGTCGTTCAGACCTTATTATAACTATGAGCGAGCATTCAAAATCTGAGCTAATGAAGTATCTCCATTTGCCTTCCGAGAAAATCATCGTGACTGGCAGTTATGTCGATTGTAATATCTTCAAGCCCTCTGGCAAGCCTTTCAAGGATGTTTCTGTTTTTGGTTATGTGGGTGGCTTCCGTCAGCGCAAGAATGTCGAGCTGATAATTCGTGCAATTCCTTTTATTAAGAAGAGTCTTGGCGACAAGTTTGTTGTTCGCATAGCAGGAAAAGGCAATACTGATGAACTGCAGTTTCTTGCAAATCAGCTTAATGTAGCCAAGTACATTGAGTGGGTTGGCTTCGTCCCAGATATTAAGCTTCCTGAATTCTACAACAGTCTTGACGTCTTTCTGTTTCCTTCTTTGTATGAGGGTTTCGGCTTGCCGCCTTTGGAGGCGTTAGCCTGCGGTGTGCAGACTGTATGCCTGGACAATTCATCCCTGCGCGAGTTTCCTGTCGTGTGGCATTCAGTCAATGTGCCAGAGCGCTTTGCTTCAGCTGCAGTAAGCTGCCTTTCTGCCGACAGCGTTCGTGCTTCTGCATCTCTTGTATCTTATGCCACTCGCAATGACTTGCAGCTTTGCGGTCCGCGGTATAGGGCAATTCTTGAGCAAGCCCTAGCAATGAAAAAAGGTAAAAGTCATTTAATGTAAAAAGATACTTTTATAAGGGAGTTAGTGCTGTAATATTGGAGGCGTAAGGTAATGGTTAAAAATGATATATGTAAGAGGGAAAACATTAGGATTGATGCGAATGTGCATGCCAGGCTTAAAGCCTTTGCTGCTATGGATGGCAAGAAGCTGTACCAGGCTGCAGAGGAGGCAATCATGGAGTACATTGCCAGGCATTCTTAACAAAGCAAGGGGCTATAAACATGTTTCATAAAATCAAGTGCGAGGATTTCGAGCTGTCCTATCTAGTGAATGTGCGAGCCTGTATCTGCTGCGGTCATCTGTTTGAGGCTTCCAACCTTGGCGCCACTTCTATCACAGGCATCCGTCCTGTCTTGTGCAGGCGCTGCAGTCCGACAGTCCTCTCTGGTGTTGATTGTTCTTTGAGGTAAGGTGTTATGTTTGTCCCTAAAAGTTGGAAGTCTATTCAGTGGTATTGGGGGTATTGAGCTTGGGTTCGAAAGAGCGGGCGGATTTGAAACCTTGTGGTTCGTTGAAAGAGACAAGTACTGTCAAGCCGTCCTCAGAAAGCATTGGCCCAACACCACTATTTATGATGACATTACGACGACTGATTTTACAAAAGTACCAAGAGTCGACAT
>Ga0247842_10009014_pt1 | contig 10297 bp, 6 predicted proteins | sample LaCruzMarch2015__3_FD_192411 | JGI IMG/M metagenome (GOLD analysis project Ga0247842, IMG submission 192411) | Freshwater microbial communities from meromictic Lake La Cruz, Castile-La Mancha, Spain - LaCruzMarch2015_19m | ecosystem: Environmental > Aquatic > Freshwater > Lake | place: Spain... | reverse complement strand
AACTCTCCTTTCGGAATTGAACGGGCCGCTCTTTTTCCCCTGGGGGAAAAGTCCTTTTATTTAGCCTTGCTTCGGGGAGGTTTGCCAAGCACATGCCATTACTGTCATGTCTGGTGGTCTCTTACACCCCCGTTTCACCCTTACTCCGGTTGCCCGAAGCGGTCTGTTTTCTGTTGCACTCACTGTATCAGGGTGTGTAGATCGGGTACTCTGATGTTGTAGTCGGAACAAGCATTGTGGTTCAGCTTTACGATGGCGTTATTCAATGTGCCGCTTCTGAGGTGGTTGTACTTGTCGCCCAATCTTTTTGCCTCAGTGGAGATGAGTGTCTGCTGTTCCTTGACCTTTATCCTGAGTGAATTGACATCTTCGGCTGTTTCAATGAGAACGAATAATGTCCCTTTTCTGCTTTCTGTGCGCTACCGCTGGTACAGCTTTTCTGATTCAAGACGTCGTTTTTCAAATTCCAAATAATTAAGAAGGGCAGAATTTTGAATCTGCTTACGTTTTTCGGCATATATCTGTTGATTTATAAAGAAAATGCGGGACTCAATTTCGTGCATCTTTTGTAATCTTGTGTTCTCTTTTTGTTTGTTCTCTATTTGCTGTTTTCTGTCAAAGTCTTCTTTCTGATAAGTATCCATTTCATATGAAGAAAAAAGTTCAGCTTCGACTTCGCGAGATTGTTCATGACGTAAAAATTTGACTGTAAAATGATGATTTTTTTCTATCGAATTATAAAATTGTTCTGGGGAAGAAACAGTAATACCCTCAACAGCTTGGATGATGTCGCCAGGTTGCAAGGAATCAACTTCTCCGCTCGACGTGTCAACAACTTTTGTTGCAGGTGAACCTTGTATGACCTCAATAATAATAACACCCTGAGGATCGGTATCAACTCCAATACCAAAAAATCTTTTACCTTCAGCGAATGCAATTCCGATCTGAATTATAACGATCATCATGATAACCCAAAGTGCAAATACCTTCATTATGTATTTCATGACTATTTGATTAGTTTGTTGTTCTACGAATTCGATAAAGATTTTTTACAGTATAAGTGTTCATTGCACACACGTTCTTTAATCTTTTCCGAAATAGCTCAATATTTGGTTAACATATTTTTAAGCAACCATGTAATTATTTCGTGATTTACATGTGCATCTATTTTCTGTCAGATTTATTTACTATGAAATAAATTTTGCGGTGTGCTGAATAAGTATGCATATCATAAATTAATTGGTGGCCATAATTGATAATTTGGTAAATCAAAATACTTTTCTAAGTAAGTTCTGCTATTATCTGGGCAATAAACAGGTCATGGTAGTCGCAATTATCAAACGCTCACTTATGCTATAATGAAATTCGCAATAATAAAAGCAATGCTTTACATTACATCAGTTCGTAATGATATGCTAAGCTTTCAACAAAAAATTGCTCCGTAATATCGAGTCATTTGAGCCTGATTCCTTAACATCCTGCCTTATTTTACTTCGGCATAAATTCTTGTGGCGCACTTACTAATTATTTAAGCTGTAGCTTTTTTCTTCAGTTTAGACGTCCTTTCTCCGGTATCCTTAATTTTCGTTTTTCAGAATCAATTTTTATTTGCGATAAATTAATCAAAGGTTTTCTCTCTTTTGGCTATGCCAAGCATCACTATATCGGCCCCGTTGTTTTAAGAGTTCTTCATGAGATCCCGATTCGACAATTTTTCCATTTTGCATTATGTGAATCACATCAGCGTTTAGTGTTGTCGCCAACCGATGGCTGATAATGAGAACAGTACATCCGGCAGCGAGGGAGAGGAATCGTGAATACCATTTAGCTTCTGACCAGACATCAAGCATGCTTGTTGGTTCATCAAGGATGATTAATTTAGCTTGCCTGAGAAATGCTCGTGCAAGCGCAACGCGTTGCCACTCTCCAGCACTGAGTTCAGCGCCCCCAAACCATTTACCAAGAACCGTATCATATCCATCTGGAAGCCTCTTGATTACGTCATGCGCACCTGCGGCATCAGCAACTCTTTTGATAGTCTCATAATTGGCTTCTTTGGAGATGTCGCCATGAGTAATATTCTCAATAGCAGTGGCATGGTATCGCATAGGCTCCTGGAAAAGAACGGCAATATGTCTTCGCCACTCTGACTGCTTTAACTCTCTGATATCATCTCCATCAACGGTGATCTGTCCTTTTTCCGGATCGTAAAACCTACAAAGTAGCTTGATAAGAGTTGTTTTTCCATCCCCATTTTCGCCGATAATAGCTGTGATCTTACCTGCTTTCAGCGTCAGATTGAAATCCTGTAGCACATATCGTTCACTTTCCATATAACGGAATGTTATATTTTCAAAACGTATACCATCAATAATATTTGGAACTGGCAAGGGGTTAATAGGGTCATTGATCTTTGGAACGATTTCCAGAAAATCGAAAAGATTTTCAAGAAACAACATATTTTTATAGATTTCAGCAGTGTGGTGAAGTAATATCCCCATAATTTTTTGACCTTGATTGAACGTCTGATAGAACAGTACGATATCACCTACACTTGCGATCCCTGCAATGGATCGGGAAATCATCCAGAGCATAGCAACTGCTGTAATTAAAAGGCTAAAGGCTTCCGAACCAAGATCTGTAAAAAGCTTCCTTTTTTCTATACTGACTTTTTCTTTTATGAGAACTTTACGCTTTTTTTGATATAAATCTCGATAATATGTACCAAGGTCAAACAATCTTAACTCCTGTGCTGCGTCACGCATGATAATCAGTAAGTCTATGTATTGACAACGGCGTTCCTCTACAGTATTGCGAAGTCGCCAAGCGTTTACCATACCAGCATAACTGAAAGTAAACCAGAGCGCAGGAATAATCCCTGCAATTAACAGTAGAGGTATCCATAGTGCATATGATAACAGCAGTATGGACATGCCGATAAGAGTCAGACCATTCTGAGCAAGAGTTCCGAGTCCTTCAAGAAGGGCAAGAGGACGACTCAAGGCATCAATGCGAGCTTGATGCAAACGATCGTAAAATAAAGGTGTATCGTAAAATGATAAATCTACAGATAGCGCCTTCTCCTGTATTAAACCGGTTATATAATCCTGAATTCGATCACTTTGAATGGTACGGATCCATTGTCCTGTGCCTCGGAATACTTGGTCGGAAATCAGTAAAAAAGCAAGAACAGCAATCGTAAATCCAAGTTCATTCATATTTGCCTGATGAATTAGGCTTCTGTGGCTGACAACATTAATCAATACATCAATGGCCTGTCTTGTGGCTGCAATGATGGCAACCGGCAGAAGTCCTTGAATGATTAAAAGTATCAACCAAATAACCATCCAAATGCCTGATGCTTGCCAAACAATCCATAGAGTCTTTGGAACGAAAGGAAGCTGGCTGCGTACCGTTCTTACTTTTTTTAGAAGATCTTTCATGGTTGGTTAAGGGCAAAAACAACAACAAAGCAGATGCTTCAATATGAAGCGAATAATTGTACACATGCCTGTTTAATCATCTTGTATGATGAATACTTCAACAGTCAATAGATTTCACTTCATTGATAAGCTATATAGAAAATCGGCTACTGGTGCGATAGACAGCCTCGATCCAGTAGCCGATAATCAGTATAAATAAACTGCTGATTCGCCCATATTGAAGACATACTTACCGACTTCAAACAGGTCGTTACCTATACCGCAGGATTCAACTCGTAAAGATTTTAGCGAAAGCGCAGCATACTAAAACAGGCTCCATTCACCAAATACTTCTGATCAGCGATTTTAAATTATTCATAATCCCGTATGCATTACCTTTGTTTGGTTTTGGTGGTGCAGGATATATGTAATAATAACGCTCCTTATCTACATCATTATAATTACCTTTTGTCCTGGCTGCGGCATTGTTAATTGTAACGACATGTTCAATGCTTGATCTCGTTTCTTTCATCATTCTACCCTCCATGGTTATTGTTTGGTTTTATTTAATAATACACAAAACACACTCGCACTCCGGATTGCAAATGAATTTTATGCAAAAATTGTTACAACAATCAGAATCACACCCAGTAATTCATAAATGTTTCTGCGCAAATTAAATTAGTAATAGACCATTGGTAATCTTTTTGTCCATTGATTACCTCATGCAATCCCGAGTATAATTTATCTTTATTCAACAACCCCTGTTTTACCATATTTCCTTCTAAACACAGATCAAATATTCGTTTCTCATTCTTTTTTAATCCTCTTTGGGAAATGCCACTTGTTTCTCCTTTATCTCGCCTCCATACAGCATTAGTTTTAAATGTATCGCTTATTGCCTTTCTGAAAGGATATCTATTATATCCATTCCGATATGTGTCATATGTTGGTATAGATAGTGCGAGTTCTAATAACGGCTGTGAAAATAGTGGGAAAAAAACCGGGTTTACCCCATAATCCCTGATATCTGACTTGATAGTAGATAGTCCACTATATATAGCATCAATAAGTCCGAATTTTCCTGGCAAACTTTTAGTCGTTTTTTCATTATAAAAAAAAGGATGGTAACGAATTTGTTTTTCGAGTAATAAGACATTTTCATTAAACCAAGGCGCTTTTTTATGTGCATTTATTGCATATGCTGATGGTTCATAAGATGAATACAAGTAATAAATAATAAAACCTTTAGCCATATCACTGATGATTGGAAGCAAAGGTTTTCGAAATATTTCATATATTTCGTTAACTTTTGTATTAAATCCTTTAGCACCTTGTTCTATTAAATAATCACAAAGAGAGGTTATGGGAGGAGGACACAAAAAAATATGATCACCACCATGCCCACTCATATATATGATATTCTTATTCTTATTCCCATTCAGCATGAAACTTATGTCATTATTTATTTTCAAATAAGACAATAATGAGGTAGGCCAATTTGGTTTAAAACTCAGTATACTATAATCTGAATCATATGGTAAACTTTTTGAATGATCAAACTCAATTAGATCTATCCCTAAACCTTTTGCAATCTCATACGCATACTTCCGTTCATCAGAAGATAAAACCTCCGGATGAAACATATTAATTAGTTTTAGTTCTTGGTTTCTATGTAATATTTTATTTAATAAAAACAGAATACCTGTAGAATCAGTGCCTCCCGAAAAATCCAGAGATACTACTTCAAAGCCAGCAGTCCACTTCTCAATAACATTGGAAGTTATATTGACGATATCATCTATTGCGGATTTCGTGTTTCTATAACCCCCAATATAATCTAATGGATTCCATACGACTGAAGTTTTTGTTATGCAGGTTTTAAAATCATAAGCCATTTGACAACCATGTGGCAATTCATAAATTCCATCAAAAGCAGTCTCCTCGGTAGTAATAAAACCGTGTATAACGTATGATGAAAAATATTTCCAATTAAAACCCGGTTTTTTTATGATATCAATCAAGATCTCCATCTCAGATGCAAACAAGCATTCTCCAGAATCCAGCTTCATATAAAAGAATGGGAATTGTCCCACTGGATCTCTAAGTATTTTTACTGTTTCATCATGCAGCTTTATAGAAATATAATTACCCCAATATTTCTTCACAAAATGTTCATTCGAAGCTTCAACTTCTCTTTCTAATTCTTTTATTGTTATTGCGCCATAATTTCTTTTATTAAAGACCTTTCCTATCAATAAAGCCCCATTGACAGTCAGTATGCTGCCTTGATCTACAATATCAGATGTTTTTCCCGCAACAACCTTCACAAATTTATTCTTAAAATAAACTTTATCCTCGGATATTTTCTTGCTTACGATAGAATCGAGTTTATCAAAAATATGATCATCAACCTGATTTATAATTCCGGCAAGAATCACCTTACAACTCCTTTATTAAATGGTTCTGACAGAATTACCGATAAAGTTTCAGGTAAATCTTGAATATCAGCGATAACCCTCCCCTCAGCGTTTACCCATGCATGTGCTGCAAAAGGTAAATTCTGTACACCAATCTCTATATTACATTTCCACTTTCTTCTTAACCCCAATAAAGTTAAAGCGGCAGACCATTCCAGACATTTTGTTCTTATTGGAAAATAGAAGCATGCCTTATTTAAGGCTGTAACAAGTAGATTGAATTCTTTGGCATCTTTTTCATTACAATCAGCACTGCCTTTATGTCTGATAGTTTTTATTAAAGCATTAAACCCAAATACATTTAAAATAAAATATACTTTTATAAGAATAAAATAAGCCTCAAATACCTTCAGAAGTGTGACATGGTCAGGTAGTTCACTACTTGACATACGCCAATCAATATTCTGGGCGCCAGCAGAAAATGCTCCTTTGTTTAATTTTTTTGTATAAGGGTAATTATATTGTTTATTCGATATAATCCCTATCTCTTGCAAATATTTAATCGTTTTATCAAAATCCTTCGGCAAACAATCTCCCTTATCATTGGCTAATACATGTGTTCCTTTTTCATTCAAAAACTCATTATTTAACGCCAGATCAACAATCTTGGAGACATATTCTGATAATATGATATATTGATCTTTTTGCAAATTTAGAACAATTATCTCGGCATTAAAATAAGTCAAATAAATATAATTACAGACATGAAAATACATAGTTAAAATAATTCATCGGTTAATTGCTTGTCAGCTAAAAACGCTTAAAAATACGTTTCTAACTCATTTACTTATAAGTGATCAGTCTTTCCGTAATACCATCCTAAAAAGTTCAATATTTTGCTGGCATATTATTCAAGGGGTTGCACATTATTTTTATGTAACATGTTGTTCTGTTTTCTGTCTGATCTTTTTACTATGGAATCAATTCTTGTGAAGCGCTTAATGAAAAAGAAATACAGAAAAAATTACTATGTAACATGATATCGGCTAATACGGCGATAAGCGAACCCCAGAAACTTATTTGGTAGTAAAATAATTCCAGACACTAAGAATATATTTGAAAATGATATGGATAGATTCTTTTATGAACAATTAACTGTAAAATAAACCGCCAATAACAAAACATACTACTTTGTAGAAAACTGTGGCGTTATGTTTGTTACGAGGGTATGCGGGATAGTTTGCTATATTCAAAATTATTTTTTACGGAACACCATAAGGAATTGTGATTACACTGCACTTAATGTAGAAAAAAATAGCAAATCACAAAAATGATTAACGTAAATTTTTTGTTTAAAATTCGTTAAAAAATTCTATTAAGTATGTAAGTCGGGCAGTAGAGCCTGTGGTGAGAGCATAAAAGTGGTAAGATTATCCTTTTCAACTATATACAAAGTTGAGAGATGTATCCTCAAAATCGGATAAAGCGCACACTTTAAATTAAAAAAATTATTGCACGGGTACGATATACAGTAACGTCTTATTTTTCTTGCTTATAACGTGTGTATATGTATTATAATACAGCTATGTCAAGAAGGAGTATACCCCATGTCTCAGCCAGTAACTGGAAAAACTCATCTTGGCCACAGGCTTGAAATGAGCCCGAACGGCGACATATATCTCTGTGAGCGTGAGGGTGATGCGGCCAAAATCCTCTCTATCTCGCGCTACTGGATCGGTTCCGGCGGATACATGCTGCCACGCCTTGATGGCTGGTAGGTAATGCACTCCCTTCCCTACAGCGAGGCTATCACCGAAGACGTTTAAGGCGATTTGTTCAAAAGTGTCGGGTGCAACGAGGACGGCGTGCAGCGCTATTTTTCCTTCCGGGCGGATCGCCAAGGCAAATATCCCGTACTGGCGTTCGATTCGACCACGATATTTACCTACTCCGAGAACCAGTCGGAAGCGCGGCGCGGGTTCAATAAAGACGGTGACGCACTGAACACCATCAAGCTTATGACTCTATACTCCGTCAAGGAGCGCGAGCCTCTGGCTTTTGCCATGCAGCCCGGTAATGTCCTGGACGTCATATCCATTGAGAACGCCCTGATACAGCTCAAGTGCTTTAGCCTTGAGAAACCCTTGATCGTCACCGACAAAGGTTACTACAGTCAGGAGAACATGACGAAATTCACCTTGCGCAACATGAAATTCCTTACTCTGGCCGGACTCCAACGTCACCTGAGTTCGCGAGGCAGTGGACGCGCTTCGTGAGACGCTGGCGAGCATGTTGAATACTTGTCCCTTTGATCAACGATCACTCGCCCAGATTCGGGACTGGTTCGATTACATTGACACGACCCACGTGCGAACAGCCATGGGCATCTACCGTTGGTCTACCGAATCAGTAGCCAGAGACAGATTGTTCCTGGAATATCTGAAAGTGGCCTCCTAATAGTGTACGTTTTATCCAACTTTCAGTTTATTATTACCCGGAATAGTGATCCGAGAGCTGTTCATCAAGACCCGAAAAGCTATGAAGAGTTGCGTATGTGCTTGACTTGCTGAAATTGCTTGTTCAGGATGAAGATAATATCCAAAATGGAAATATTCTCCCACAAGAGGTTGTATTATTTGATGTTGAACGCCAGTTGAGAGAGTCTGAGTCATGAGAGTAAGCTTTAGGGTTTTATGGACTGAAGTTGCTGATAAGGATCTTGGGGAGATTATAAACTTTATTGCAGGTGATAATCCTTAGAATGCTTTGCATGTTCTGGAAAAAATCAGGGGATAAAGCAGCGGCATTGTATATCTCTCCGGAGCAGGGTAGGGTGGTTGCAGAACTTCATTCCAGTGGCATTTTTAGCTGATTGTATCTGATTACGGAGAGTAACGCTTATATAACGGCGGTATTCGACAGTCGCCGCAATGTTGAAGATATTTTTTTTGCACCGACTCATTTAGTCGTAATCACTCTTATGAGGATTCTCCTGTTTTACGTGCTGTCGTGCAAAAAAGAGGGTAAATGGTTATATTCTTTGTAATTTTCGAAGGTTTGCGGCAGAAGAAAACTTGAAACAGATTCATGACCGATATCTTTATCAGTTATGCTCATGAGGATCAAGAGCGTGTAGGGCCAATTATCAAAGAGCTTGAGAAGCGTGGCTGGATTGTTTTCTGGGACAGAAAGATTCCACCGGGTGAAACATGGGAGAGCTTTATTGGAAAAGCGCTGGAAGAGTCGCGCTGTGTGCTTGCTGTCTGGTCGCGCTATTCAGTAAATTCTGACTGGGTCAAAGAGGAGGCTGATGAGGCCAAACAAAAGGGTGTTCTTGTTCCCCTGTTTCTTGATGCTGTTGATGCACCAAGGGGATTCAGGCGTATTCAGGCTGCTGATATTTCAGGCTGGAAAAACAATAGTTCTTATCCTCCATTCCAGTCACTCCTTACTGCGATAGAGTCAAAAATCTCTTCAGCATCACCGCACGTTGTCAAACTTGCACCAGCATTAATGTCAGCAGAACGACATACTGTTGTACCAGCAGCTACACCCATAGCGACCCCATATTACAAGAAAAACAATCCGTCAGAATGGTTGTTCCAGAACATACAACGACAGCATGCGGTGTGGGCGGTGGTTATTCTCGCAGCGGTTGTTGTTGCTTTATATTATGTTATAAGCCATAAAACAGAAAATCCTGTTGCTCCGCAGGTAGCACCAGACAACAGTCTAAAAGCGGTCACAAATGTTGCTGCAGAGCCAGCGCCTCTCAATTTTGTGCCAATTCGTGGTGGCATGTTCACTATGGGCAGTCGCTCGAACGAACTGAATCATCAAAGTGATGAAGCTCCGCAGCATCAGGTGCGTCTGAGTGCTTTTTACATGAGTCGTTATGAGGTAACGGTTGGTGAATTCAGGAAATTTATTGAGGCATCGGGTTATAAAACTGATGCTGAAAAAGGTGACGGTAGCTATTTCTGGAATGGTAACAGCGTTGAAAAGAGAGCTAGAATAAACTGGCATCATGGTGTGTCGGGTAGAGTTCGTCCGAAAAGTGAGGAGAATCATCCGGTCGTGCATGTGAGCTGGAACGATGCAGTAGAGTATTGCAAATGGCTGTCGCTTACAACCGGGAAAAACTATCGGTTGCCGACGGAGGCAGAGTGGGAGTATGCGTGCCGTGCAGGCAATTCTAAACCGTTCAATACGGGTGATAATCTTACGACCTCGCAGGCAAATTATGACGGTAATTATCCTTACAACAATAACCAAAAAGGTGAGAACCGGCAGAACACGGTTCCAGTGAACAGTTTTGCGCCGAATGCGTGGGGGTTGTATAACATGCACGGGAATGTGTGGGAGTTGTGCAGCGATTGGTATGGGAGTTATGGTAGTGGCACGGTGACTAATCCTGCAGGGCCAGCAAAGGGTTCGTGCCGTGTTCTTCGTGGC
>Ga0247842_10009010_pt1 | contig 10301 bp, 8 predicted proteins | sample LaCruzMarch2015__3_FD_192411 | JGI IMG/M metagenome (GOLD analysis project Ga0247842, IMG submission 192411) | Freshwater microbial communities from meromictic Lake La Cruz, Castile-La Mancha, Spain - LaCruzMarch2015_19m | ecosystem: Environmental > Aquatic > Freshwater > Lake | place: Spain... | reverse complement strand
CGGATACAAGCTCTACTTCCTCTTTATTAGAAGTGAAAAAAAAGTCATATGGACGGACAATTCTTCTCCTTTTTAAATCTATGCCTTGTCGAAACCATATATTTTTTTTAATTGAGATTGTGCTGGATCGTTCAAGCTCAACCGTCTTATCTATTCGCAGGAGCTTATTCTGAAAATCAATATGGCTGGCTGGAAACCATTCTGGTTTTTTTCCCTGAAATTTTATCCTAGCATTTTGGATATACGCTTTATTCCCTTTTTCAAGGATTGAAATATCAACGACTCTCCCTTGTTTAAATTCTCCTGATGAAATCTTTGACACTAATAACCTTATAAAACGCATGGTAAGATTGTATCTTTTTTTGAACTGCTTTCTACAGAGGTATGTTATAATTTAAGCTAGAATCAAGATGAATATTGTTAGGGAGGTTACATTGGATTTAAAAGCATTGTTCAAGATCAGTTATGGTTTGTATATAATCACATCAAAAGCTGGTGATAAGTTAAACGGTCAAATCGCGAATACTGTGTTTCAGGTATCGGCTGAACCCCCTACGATCGCTGTCAGTATCAATAAGCAAAATTTAACCCATGCCTATATTTCAGAAAGCGGATTTTTTGGTGTCAATATTATTGAGTTGGATACACCGATGACCTTGATTGGACAGTTTGGTTTTAAAAGCGGACGGGATATAGACAAATTCGAAGGCATCCCCTACGAAAAAACATTAAACGGTATCCCGATGATCAAGACAAATTCCGTTGGGTGTCTTGAATTAAAAGTGATGGAGAAAATCGACGTATTCACCCATACAATCTTCATTGGAGAAATCGTGGATGCTAAAGTCCTTTCCGAGAAAGAACCGATGACATATGCGTATTATCACGTGATTAAAAGGGGAACCACTCCCAAAAATGCCGCTACATTTCAAGCGCCAGATGTAAAAAAAGAAGAAGTCAATAAGGAGGAAAAAGCAATTATGGCTAAGTATCGTTGTACAATTTGCGGGTATGAATATGATCCGACTCTCGGTGATCCTGATTCTGGAATCAAGCCAGGAACAGCGTTTGAAGATATACCAGATTCTTGGGTATGTCCAATCTGCGGTGCCACAAAAGACCAGTTTGAAAAAATATGAGCTTTGGAAGAAAAATAGCAGACAAGATTTATACCGTAGGTGTGATTGACTGGAACAGAAGACTTTTTGATGAACTCGTAGAGATTCCGGACGGAACAACGTATAATTCATACTTTATTGATGGGAGCGAACTAAAAGTTCTTATTGATACGGTCGACACTTCAAAAAGTGATTTATTGCTAAAGAATTTGGAATCGCTCCGAGTTGACAGAATTGATTATATCGTTGCCAATCATGCAGAACAGGATCATTCAAGTTCAATCCCTGTCCTTTTAGATAAATTTCCTGAAGCAATGGTTGTCACAAATGCGAAATGCAAAGACCTGCTAAAAGAATTCCTGCTGATACCGGATGAAAAGTTCAGATTGATTTCTGACGGAGATAGAATTTCCTTAGGAGATAAAACCTTAGTTTTCCAGATGACTCCATGGGTTCATTGGCCAGATACTCAATGTGTTTATATGCCGGAAGATAAAATTCTTTTTTCCTGCGATTTCTTTGGCTCCCATATTGCTACCAGCGATTTATTTTGTATTGATGAGACTATCTCCATCCCTGCAGCCAAACATTATTATGCAGAAATTATGATGCCGTTTCGTAAAATTATCCGGACAAATATTGAAAAATTAAGCCAACTGGACATACAGATGATTGCTCCCTCTCACGGTCCACTGCACAAAGAACCACAAAAAATTATCAATACATACAAAGAATGGATATCCGATTCGGTGAAAAACTTGGTTCTAATTCCCTATGTTTCCATGCATGAAAGTACAAAAATCATGGCAGAGTATTTAACGTATACTCTCATTGATATGGGAGTTGAAGTGGAACTGATGGATCTAACCAGTACAGACACAGGTAAAATAGCTACATCCCTGGTTGATGCAGCTACAGTTTTAATCGGATCCCCTACGGTTTTAGGAGGAGCTCATCCCCTCGCTGCCTATGTTGCTTTCCTGGCAAATGCCCTTCGACCAAAAACCCGTTTTGTAGGAATTTTTGGTTCTTACGGCTGGGGAGGCAGGATGATTGAACAGCTTAAAGGATTGCTCCCCAATATTTCTGGGGAATTGCTAGAACCAGTAATAATCAAAGGCATCCCCAAAGAAAAGGACTTTGAACAGCTAAAAAACCTGGCGATCCAAATCTGCGAAAAACACAAAACAATTTAGCTAACCAATAGAAAAAAAACACCTGGGGATTTTTTCCCCAGGTGTTTTTTTTCTATTTAGTATCTAGTAGTTGATATCCGGTATATTTCCCCCTTCGATATCCAGTCCAAGTCCTACTGACATCCGTCGGGCATATTGAGTAGACTGCTGCTGCCAGCTTGTATCATTTTTACATATTTCTCTAGGGTAAGTATCTTTCCCGCCCATATCAATGAATATTCCAACATCCGGAAATATATTTCGCCAATTGTTCGCTTCATTCGGAACCACATGGTTAGCATATCCTATGGATTGTTGAGCCATTCCGGGTTTATCCAGTAGATCATACACATCTTCGCCAGCAACATCAACAAAAAATCCCATACCATTGGCTGTGCAGGATCCGCAAAGAATACCGCCCGATGTTTTTTCCATCTTTCCTGTTTCTTTATTTTCTTTTTCGTACCAGCAGTGATATTGGTCATTTCCGCCCTTATCAATAAACCACGAAATAGAAACATCATGCGCCCCACCCAGTGAAATGGCTTGACGGGCATTGAAGGTATCGTTCCCGCCTTCGTCGAGGAGCTCTGTAATTCCCATATGCGCTGTTCCGCTTTGTACAAAGAAGTATGCATCATATAGGTCGTCCCCCTCTTTGTCATAAATAATCCCTACACCGTACCAATAGGCAGAGCATTGGGAGAAAATCCCAGCAACATATTTATCATTTCCCTTTAAATCACAGAGAATACCTACGCCACCGCCCATGGAATGACCATCATACAGATCACTTCGCCTGCCATATCCGACTCCCTGGGAAAGCGTATAATTAACATTGTCGTTGTGTCCATTCACTCCGGCGTATAAAAGCTTGTAAGGTTCAGCTGTATAGATATCATCACCTTCTGTATCTAAGAGCATCCCGTATCCTAGGGTATAGGCAAAAGCTTGGGCCATATAAAAAGAATAGTAAGTATCATTTCCACCAATATTGACAAGTTCTCCTACACCAAATTGGGCAGCTCCCTGGTTAAAAATATGACCGGTAAAGCTGTCATTTCCTGCGTTATCCCAAAGAAGTCCGACACCCCAGGTGGCAATTCCCTGTGCATTGTCATAAGCGGTATACAAATCATCTCCTTCTTCATCCACCAAAATGCCAATGCCGAAAATCCCAGCTGCCTGAGCGCACTTGTCTCGCGAGGTAGCCAGATATTGATCATTTCCCTTAAAATCGATTACAACCGAGACTGGATGATCAAAAGTCTGCGTTGCTGCTGTGGCTCCTTTAAAGATATCATCGCCAGAAACATCGACAATCAAGAAATAATCATCGCCGAAATATTCATTTTTTTCATCTTTTCCATTGAAAGCCAATTTGCCCATTGGGGTTGGAATTTCAAAGGCAATCGTTGATGCATCAATCTTTTGATCCTTGAATACTTTTTCAATTTTAAAAATGGAATATACGAGAGGAATTGTTCCATTAAATAAATCGAAATAATCAAATTTTTGACCTAAGTCCCACATCAAGGCATCTGCATTTTTAACCATGCCATCGGAGCTAGCCAGCAACATAGCCGTTCGGTAGGCTTCTTCCCATTGATCCTTTGGATAATTTCGGAGTGCTTTGTCCCTGTAACGGTAGGCATTGGCCGCTGAATAACAATAATCAGCCAAAGCATACTGAACGTCAATGGGACATTCTTTTGCTAATTCCCTAACAGTTTCGGCATTGTATTCATAAAATTCATACCCCAGGGAAGCATACATGAACTTGATGCCATCTAGCAAGGGTTCTTCTTTATCTATTGGATAAGGTTGTAGTTTTAGTTCCGGCATAGCTAATGTTACATACCCGAGACGTGACATCCCTCCCAGAAGCTCATTGAACATCCCAATGTTGGAAAATGCAGTCGTTTTTTGCGAATAGGTTTTTATTACACTGTCAATCGATCCCTTTACAAACTTCGGAACATCAAATGGATGGCTCCACCATCGGTGAAACCATGGTAGAATCATTTTTGCGTTCGTTTCAATCATTGAGGATAAATATTCCGGATCATACTTGATTTCATCTTTTGTATATCCGTAATCTGCCAATAATTTAGCCATTGTATCCACAGGGGCCTCTTTTTTTTCATCTGCCCGGATTATCGTAGTTTGGAACAATAGCGGAATCATAAGAAAAACGAGAAAAACACTTAGAATTTTTTTCACTTTAACCTCCTTAAAGGATGAATCCAATTATTTCTTAGTATTAGATTTATTGTTTTTTCGAATCAACACCCGAATTACCCATAATAAGAGAGCCAATAGAAGTAAATATGGGATGGAAATCAAAATAGCCTGAAAGATAACAACGATCACTTTCGCAAGGCTGATCCAGGAATATTTAATCAAGGATCCCAGCTCTTTCCAGGAAAAGACATTCCAAGTAGGTTTGTTTTCAATGGCTTGGGCTTTTTCTGTCTGCCGAATGGAAATATCTACTGTAGAGAGATCGACAAGTTGATCCCATAATGTTATTTGCCCTTTAAACTGTTCGATTCTTTCCTGGACAGAATCAATTTGCCTTTGTACTTCCAATAAATCAGCAATTTTTTGTGCTTTTGATAGAATTAACTCAAACTGTTTTTTTTGATTGATCGCATTATCCAATCGAGCTTTTGTATCGAAATATTCTTTTGTGATCTCGTTAGTGGATAAATTCTCTGATTCCATTTTGCCCACGGTTTGTAAGAATTTAAGAAATGGTTTTAGCGCGATGGCTGGAATCTTGATTTGCATGGTGGCACTGGTGCCATTGTTATAAACTTTTTTATAAGAGGAGGAAATGTATCCTTTTTGCTTTTCCACTTCTTTGCCGATTTCTTCCATCGTTTTTTCTGGAACAGCAACGGATACTTCTACTGTTGCATTTTGAATAATTTTTCGGGATACCGGTTGCGGAATTGAAGCTCCGCCTCCAGGTGAAGGTGGTGCTCCATAGTACATGCTATCTGTTTTTGTTTCCTGGGTTATGGCTTTATCTGCAACACTTCCGCTGATAGGCAAATTATCCCTACTGTTTTCGTTGACGACAGATTTTCGACTGCAGGAAAGAATACAAAAGATTAACAGAAAAACAAACAAACTACTTACCATTCGTTTCATCTTATTCTCCTTTTGAAAAAGGACATGTATCGAATATAGAAGAAACGTCTATTTTTGCAAGAAAACGATTCAGTTAATGAGCCTCTTTTTTTTAGTCCGGCTATAAAGAACCGTCAAAGTCCAAGCCAGGAAAGAAGCTCCAATTAACAAATAGTTTCCCTTCATGAATCCACTCGCAGAATAAACACTGGCTGAAATTTTTGTTTGATCCAAAATATAACCGTACATCAGTTGAAAAATTGCTGCAAACAAAAAACCTCCTCCATTTACAATAGAGGTTCCAATTCCACTTAAACGTTTTTTGGCGATCTCTTTCCCAAACCCAAGGGTAATCGAAAATCCAGAACCTGTGAAAAAAGCGACCAAAAACATCCATAAAGACATTAAGAATAAACTATGAACTCGGGTGACTAGTAATAAAGATAACCAAATGAAAGCGGCAGGTCCCAACAACCAATTGATGACTCTTTTTTTTCCAAAAAAATCTGCCAGTTTTCCTCCCGACAAAGCCCCAAACATGACTCCCAGAGATATAAACATAACAACCGAGGCAGCTTGCGTTTTTGTTGCACCAATCACAGTTTGAACCATACGGCTCCCCCAGGCAGCCTGCAAAGTTAAGATAGAACATAGCGAAAAGGCATATATAAATGTAGGGTGAAAAATTTCTTTGTCCTTAATTATAGCGATAAGACCTTTCCAGGTTTCCCGAAACGACATTGGCACAGATTGAAAATGATCTTCAAATCCAAGATCAGAAGGTTCATCATATATAAAAACAATCGCCAGGATGCCTACCAAAACGGTAAAGCAGCTTATGATAATAAAGGCGGTTTGCCAGGATGTAGCTTTTACTAACCAAGACAATGGAGCACTGGCGAGTAAAGCACCAAAATTTCCAACAAATAAAGTGATTCCGGCTAACGTTGCAAATTCCTCGGGCATAAACCATTCTGCATTTAATTTCAGAATGCAAATGAATACATGAGCAATTCCTAATGTTGACAAAATTCTTCCTATGTATAACCAGGCATAACTAGAGGCAAATGCCATCAGCAAAGAACCACCTGCTGCAATAAACATACCCGTTGAAATCGTTTTACGGGGACCTACATAATCAGCCAGTAAACCCGAAGGGATCTGCATAAATGCATATAACCACAAATAAACAGCAGCCAGGGAAGAAAACTGAAAAGCAGAAAGATGATAGGAAGCTTCAAGGTCTTGCTGTATAACCGTCAAGGATGTGCGTTGAAAAAAAATTAGAATATAAGCCAGGAGAGAAGTGGATAAAACTGAGAACCGTCTTTGATTAAAAGTCACAACAAGCCTCCTTAAATTAAAACACAACTTTTAATTTTAACGTATCAAGAAAGAAAAAAGAAATAATTCAAGTCCTGTGATTTATATAAGGACCGTGTTCTTTTTTAAATCACTGTTTTAGTTTTTCAAAAATCGGTACATAAACAAAGCTTCGACAAAATGGTAGGAAAATTGTCCACTTGGTTTGACACCATGTCCTACCCCTTTGACAGGAAAAAATACGTATGGAATTTGATTTTCTAGAAGTTTTCCGATGAGAGCCGGACTAAGTGCAAAAGGCACCACTGTATCCTGTTCACCATGGATAATAATCACCGGTGGATCACTTGGATCTACACAGGATAAATCAAAGAGGGCTCCCCAAAGATCAATCACACCTAAGATTCCCTGCTTGTTCCACCCTTTATTTTCATAGGCCAGGTGTAGGGAAGTGATTCCACCAGCGGAGGATCCGCCAACAAAGATCTGTTCCGTATCAATACCATATTCTTGAGCATGTGTGCGAAGAAAATCGATCGCTAATTGGGAATCGGAAACCGCATCCGATACAGCTGTTTCTATGACACCAGTTACTGTAAGACTCAACCGGTAATTGATTGTGACCGCAACATACCCTAGTTTGGCAAATCCTTCACAGCGGGATGACATATTTTCCTTGCTTCCATTCACAAATCCTCCCCCATGTATCCAAACCACTAATGGTCTTTTGGTCATTGTATCATTTTTAGGTTGGAATATGTCCATGGTAAGATCCAGCATTTTATCGGCTCGATCCTTCACCTGGCCAAAGATAACATTTTTTTGGACTTCCACCCCTAGAAATACTTCGGTTAAAAATCGAATTCCGGTTTCCTCAGCTTTTGCAAATGGAATGGAAAGAAAAACAAAAAGAGATAAAAAAGTACAAATCAGTTTTTTCATTTCAGTTCCTCCTTACCCTCAATACAGTTTTAAGCAGGCTTCGTTACAGATTCATTATTTTGTAGAAGGATCCCTGCCAGGATAAATACAAATCCAATCAGTGATGAAATTATAATCTTTTCTTTGAGGACAAAAGTGATAAAAATCAGAGAAATCAGAGGAGACAGAAAAACCCAGTTGGCTGGCTTGATTGTTTTCTCAGCGCTTTTTAAAGCTAAAAACCAGAAGTAAAAGGGAAGGCTCATTTCGAAGAGTCCTATATAAACGGATCCAAGCAAACCTTCTAACAGGATGGGTTGAAATAGAGATTTTGTGACTGCTCCCATCAATAATGCCAGGAAAGATCCAATGGCGAATTGGATCCACAAAAAAAACAAAACGTCTTTAACCCAAAAAAGATTTAAAATCCAGTAAGTTGCCCACAGCAAAGCACTACCAAGAGCCAATGAGATACCGACCGGATGTTGAAAGGTTTGAATCGAAACTTTTCCATGACTTGTCAGAATGATGACTCCGATAAAACTAACGAAAATCGCTACAATTTCCCTCTTTTCCAACTTTTGTTTCAGAAGAATCAAGGAAAACAATGTAAGAAAAATGCTCCAAGTATAGTTTAAGGTCATCGCTTCCTGTGCCCAGGAAAGATTATAGGCAAAATAGAGCACTGAATAATAAATAAATGGAGTTAGTGTTCCCAGTAAAAGGCACTTGAGAAAATTCTTCCGAAGAATCGAAAGTACGTTTACCCATTTTTTCTGTCCTGTAATGATAAGGGTTAGGCAAAGGAAAGAAGAAAAGGCTGTGAGAAAAACCATTTGCAAAGGATTTTGGTAGTTTAAAGTAATCTTTATAGCTGTAGCAGCTGTAGACCAGCAAATAATAGCCAGGAAAGTGTATAGTAGGGAAAGATTTTTTTTATCCATAACTTCTGCTTAAATACTTACGTTAGAGTAGTCATGTAAAACATAACTAAAAAGTATTGAAATAATAGAAACTACTACTAAAAGTAAAACGGCCAGAATCATGCACGAGACAAAGAAGGTGCTTTGTCCTGATTCTGAAAGTATCAATTCCTGAATGTTTTTCACAATTCCGGACTCTCCAATCTTTTTTGGTTTACTAAAAAGAGAGAGATTAAAACGATACAACCGCCAGTAATTTGTATCATTGCAATCGATTCTTTTAATATCAGCACACTCCCAATCACCCCGACAACGGGGATGAGATTGATATAAACAGAAACGGTTGAGAGACCTAGGTGCCGAAGGGAATAGTTATACAGAAAGTAAGATAAGATCGAACACAAAATAGCCAAGTACAGAAAGTGGAGCCAGCTTATCCCCACAACAGGAATCCATTTGGATTGTTCGGTCAGGGCAGGAAGGATCAGAAACAGAGTTCCAAAAATACTTTGGTAGGCGGTGATGGTAAAGTTGGAAAGCTTTTTGTGAAGGTTTTTACTGAACATGGAATATATAACCCAACTAAAGCAAGCCCCCATCATGAGAATATTGCCCCAGATAACACTACTCCCTCCATATGACGTTTGGTATGGATTAATGATTAAATACACCCCCACAAACGACAAGATTATTCCCAAAGTTTGTATCCAGGTAACTGAATTATGGTAATAAAAAATATCGATCAACAAGGAAAAGATAGGAACCGTGGCAATAATGATGGAAGCATTGGAAGCTGTTGTCAGCTGGATCCCCTTGGACTCAAACAAAAAATAAAGAGTTACACCAATCATTCCACTCAAAGCTAAAATCCAGTAATCTTTCTGGGTGATTTTTTTGTTTTCTTTGTTGAAAAATAGCATAAAAATGAGAATCAGGCAGACCAGGAGATAACGAATCAAGATCATCGTAAAGGGAGGAAATCCTTCATTCAGTAAACTTTTCATGCTGACAAAAGACAAACCCCAAAAAACAACTGCCAGGAATATTGCCAGATTTGCTTTTAATTTCATAGCTAAACTGTAATAAAAGAAATCAAAAACTCAAATAAATTGCAGTTCTTAGAAAACGAATATAATCAAACGTAGAAATCCCAATTTGCATTTCTTGAAAGGAAAAACATGAAAGAATTAGGAACTATGTTGCTAACAAAAGATTCTTTTTCCGAGATTGTGATGGGGGATACGGCGATTGTTCGGGCGATGATAGAATCCGGTGTCAAAGTCTGTACATCTTATCCTGGATCCCCTACTCCAGAAATTGCGGAAGCAATCCAGGCTATCTCGCATGATCTTCGTCCCTTTTATTTTGAATTTTCCGTGAATGAAAAAGTTGCTACAGAAGTTGCCTTTGGGGCTTCGATCAATGGCAGTGCATCGTGTGTATTTTTTAAAAGTGTAGGACTGAACGTAGCTTTGGACTCCTTCGTACAATTAAGTTTGATGGAGCTGATCGGTGGGATGGTGATCGTTCTGGGGGACGACCCTGGAGCCAATTCATCGCAAAACGAACAGGATAACCGTCATATTGCCAAAATGGCATATATGCCGATCTTCGAGCCAGCGAACCCGACCGAAGCCTACCAAATGTTCCTCGAAGCAATGAAACAATCGAAGATTTTTAAAATGCCGGTGATTCTACGACTG
>Ga0247842_10009006_pt1 | contig 10304 bp, 6 predicted proteins | sample LaCruzMarch2015__3_FD_192411 | JGI IMG/M metagenome (GOLD analysis project Ga0247842, IMG submission 192411) | Freshwater microbial communities from meromictic Lake La Cruz, Castile-La Mancha, Spain - LaCruzMarch2015_19m | ecosystem: Environmental > Aquatic > Freshwater > Lake | place: Spain... | reverse complement strand
TACTAACAAGCTTGTTGCCAGTACAAATCCAATAGACAATAGTAAATTTCTTAACATACCATATAATTTTATGTCAGATTATAAATGCGCTGTAAAAAGACGGTAAAAATAATAATTATTTAAAATGCAATTCAAAATTATTTAAAACGGGCAATAAATATATAATCATTCTAAATTAGTAGATAGGCCGATCGTGTAAGGGCGGGGCAAGACAAGCCGGCAGCAGGATAATAGCCCCATGTATGCAGTAGCTGAACTAAAATGAAAAGCAATTTTCGATTTCGTACGACCATTCCAGGCAGGTAGAAACCCGGTCTGTACAAACAGGTATTATACTGCATCTTACAAAAAATGCAAAGGTTTTTCATGTTAGATGCAGTTCACAGGAAGGAACAAAAGCTCAATACTTGCAAACCTGTTCCTAAACGATATAATTGAAAAGGACGACTCATACTTTTTATATAAAAAGAGCGTTTATAACACTTGAACACGGGTTTTAAAAACGAAAAACAAGTTTTGCCATGAATGTTTTTTTATGGGCCAGGCGTGCAGGCAGGATGGGTATTGTTGCTTTGTTGTTTTTCTTGCCACCTGCGTGCCAAAAGGAGGAGCAGGCAGAGGAAATCCCTTACGTATATGTAAACTTCAGTTTGAACCCCAATGGAACTCAATATATCCATCTCAATTCCGTGAATGGGTGGGAAACGGTTACCGGGGGATACAACGGTATATTGATTTTCCGAAAAACCCTCAACGAATTTACTGCTTTTGAAAGGGCCTGCCCCTATGATCCCCTGGTTGAAGGAGCCCAGGTCCGGGTGGATGATTCAGGGATTACATGTACCTGCCCGGTATGCGGTTCAAAATTCATCATGACCGATGGAACCCCGTTTGACGGCCCTTCACACTATCCCCTGAAACAATACCGCACGGTTTACGATGGCGCATTGCTCTATGTTTCTAACTAAGGCCAGTCCTGATAGAAACGACTATTGTTTAATAAGGACACTTTGACTTCGCTCCGTGTCCTGTTTTCCATTACATTGACTATTCGGAGTGAACTCACACTTAACACTTAACACTTAAAACTTAACACTAATATCGGTAATGATCCGGCTTATAGGGCCCTTCAACAGGCACACCCAAGTATGCCGCTTGTTCCGGATTGAGTTTGGTCAGTTTAACGCCCAATTGGCCCAGGTGCAGCCGGGCAACCTCTTCGTCTAATTTTTTGGGGAGCCGGTAAACCTCAACAGGATATTGATTTTTCCATAAGTCGAGCTGTGCCAGGGTTTGGTTTGTGAACGAGTTCGACATCACGAAAGAGGGATGGCCGGTGGCACATCCAAGGTTTACCAAACGTCCTTCGGCCAGAAGGTATATTGATTTTCCATCGGGATATACATATTTATCAACCTGTGGTTTGATATTGATTTTGCTGATCCCGGGCCAGGAATTCAATTTTTCGACCTGGATTTCATTATCGAAATGTCCGATATTGCATACAATGGATTCATCTTTCATCAGCGACATGTCTTTTGCCGTGATCACATCTTTGTTCCCGGTAGTGGTGACAAAAATATTCCCTTCGGCCAGTGCCTCTTCCAGGGTAGTCACCTCAAATCCTTCCATGGCAGCCTGCAAAGCGCAAATCGGATCAATTTCGGTCACCAAAACCCTGGCCCCATACGATTTCATCGACCGGGCCGATCCTTTTCCCACATCGCCGTAACCCAACACCACGACCACTTTTCCTGCAAGCATCACATCGGTTGCGCGTTTGATGCCATCGGCCAACGATTCACGGCAGCCATAAAGGTTATCGAATTTTGATTTGGTCACCGAATCGTTAACGTTGATGGCCGGGACAAGCAACAATCCTTTTTCTTTCATCTGATAAAGCCGATGGACCCCGGTGGTTGTCTCCTCCGAAACCCCTTTCCATTCCGATACGGTCCGGTGCCAGCGGGTTTTATCTTCGATGTAGATGCTCTGAAATTGGTTTAGGAGCGCTTTTACCTCTGCATTCTCCGGAACCTGGGCCAGCAAATCGGGATTGTTCTCAATTTCATACCCTTTGTGTATCATCAGGGTTGCGTCGCCCCCATCGTCAACCACGAGGTTGGGCCCTTTTCCCCCCGGGAAACCAAGCGCCATCTGGGTACACCACCAGTACTCTTCGAGGGTTTCCCCTTTCCAGGCAAAAACCGGGACCCCTTTAACGGCAATGGCCGCCGCTGCATGGTCCTGAGTCGAAAAAATATTGCAACTGGACCAACGGACATCGGCCCCCAGCTCAATCAAAGTCTCAATTAAAACGGCCGTTTGAATCGTCATGTGCAACGAACCGGTAATGCGCGCCCCTTTTAATGGCTTTTCCTTCCCAAATTTCTCACGCAGCGACATCAGCCCGGGCATCTCCTTTTCGGCAATCATGATCTCTTTCCTTCCCCATTCGGCCAGGGACAAATCGGCAACCTTATATTTTAAATCCTTGTCAATAGCAATATTTTCCATCATACGATATGTTTTTGTGGTTATTCGGGGCACAAAATTACTAAAAAACCGCTTACCGCCGGAAATTTGGCTAAATCATTTTTTGAGATGCCGGAGAAATTGTCCATCACGACAAATATAAAAATTGAATGAAAACCATACAGATTAAGACGGATTCCGGATGGGTTGAGGTGTATAAGTTTTATATTTCACCCCTTCGGGGTTGGCTAATATCAATCTCCTTCCATGCTAAAATCATGACATCCCTTCGGGATTGATATAAATTATGCAATAGTTCTTTTTGATTAAACCCTGTTATACTGCATTTTAATGAAAATACGAAGCAATTTTCGTTTAGATGCAATAATTCTCCTATTGCCCTCCTTATTCCGGCACATCAAAAAAAAGATTCAGACGATAATTATGTTGTATTTTTGCCCGGGACAACCCGAATCAATTCAACAAAAAGTTGCGCGAATCCAATCCATCCCCATGCCCATAACCAATATATCCACAATTAACGAAAACCGGATTGGACTGTGGCACATAACCGAACCGGCCGACGAACTTCTGGAAAAAATAAACCTGTCGGAGGAAGAACGCATCCGGTACCTGAAATTTTCCCACGACCTGAGAAAAAGACAATGGTTAGCATATCATCTTGTGATTCAAGAACTTATATCACCTTTACCGGCAAATCTGCACTATGACGGATATGACAAACCTTTTCTTGCCACCGGCAGTCACCATATCTCGGTATCACATGCAGGTTTTTATGCGGCCGCAGTTTGTAATCGTTTTGCCAGGGCCGGAATTGACATCGAACAGATAAAAGATCGCATTTCCCGGGTTGCCGACCGTTTTTTAAACGACCGGGAACGGGAACAGCTTGGTCCGGTCGTCGATTACGATGTACTCTACATTTACTGGTGCGGCAAGGAAGCGCTTTACAAGATCCACGGCAAACCCGACGTCGATTTCCAAAATGATATCTATATTCGTTCCTTTGATTATCTTTGCAATACCGTAGGGACCTGCCAGGCCACGCTGTATTTGCCCGGGGGTGCGAAAGATTTTATGCTTCATTACAGGAAAACAGATGATTATATGATGGTGGTGGCAAGTTAACCATGGGGCAAATTGCGAATGAATGGAAGTGAATTTATTTGACGAAATAAAAAAGAGGGTCCTGGTGCTGGATGGCGCCATGGGTACGATGGTCCAGCAGTATAAGCTGGACGAGGCGGATTACCGGGGGGAAAGGTTCAGGGATTTTCCACACAACCTCAAGGGGAACAACGACCTGCTGGTGCTCACAAAACCGGAGGTCATCCGTGAGATCCATGAAGCTTACTTAGATGCCGGGGCCGACATCATCGAAACCGACACCTTCAATTCCAACCGGATTTCCCTGGCCGACTATCACATGGAAGAATTGGCCTATGAGCTGAACCTCACGGCTGCCCGCCTTGCCAGATGGACGGTTGACGGTTATATGCAGAAACATCCCGGGACAACTTGCTGGGTTGCAGGTTCCATCGGGCCAACCAACAAAACGGCCTCCCTTTCACCGGACGTTCAGGACCCATCGTACCGGGCAGTTACATTCGACGGGCTTTACAAGGCATATCGTGAACAGGCCTGCGGCTTACTGGATGGCGGGGCGGATCTTTTAATGGTGGAGACCATTTTCGACACCCTGAACGCAAAAGCCGCGTTGATCGCCATATTTGATGAACTTGAAGCGCGGAAGGCCGAAACTACTTTTCCGGTCATTGCTTCCGTCACCATCTCCGATGCTTCCGGACGGACCCTGTCGGGCCAGACCTTAGAAGCATTTCTGTATTCCATTGCCCATTTTAATCTTTTCGCCATTGGGTTAAACTGTTCCTTAGGGGCCAAAGAGTTGCGCCCATACCTCGAAGAATTAGCAGAAAAAGCGCCTTTCCCGGTAATCGCCTATCCCAATGCAGGCCTTCCCAACCAATTTGGCAATTACGACCAGTCGGCCGACGAGATGGCAGAATATATCGGGGATTTTCTCGATCATTCCTTTGTAAACCTCATCGGCGGTTGTTGTGGCACCACCCCACAACATATCCGCCAGCTTTCCACCCTGGCTTCAACAGCGAAGGTACGCCCTGTCCCCGTGAGGGACCATGTATTGAGGCTGAGCGGATTGGAGCCCCTGACCATTTTCAAAGGCAGCAACTTCATCAATATCGGGGAGCGGACCAACGTCAGTGGATCGAAAAAATTTGCCCGGCTGATCCGGGACGAAAAATACGAAGAAGCTTTATCGGTAGCGCGACAACAGGTTGAAAACGGCGCCCAGGTTATCGATATCAGCATGGACGAAGCCATGCTTGACGGCGAAAAATCGATGGTCACCTTCCTTCACATGGCAGCCTCCGACCCCGATGTTGCCAGGGTCCCGGTAATGATCGATTCCTCTAAATTTTCGGTTATCCGGGAAGGGTTAAAATGCATCCAGGGGAAACCCATTGTAAATTCCATCAGCCTCAAGGAGGGCGCCGATGCCTTCAGGGAACACGCCGCATACCTGAAAAAATTCGGCGCAGCCGTTGTGGTCATGGCCTTCGACGAAGCGGGACAGGCCACGACCCCGGACCGTCGGATAGCCATTGCCCGCAGGGCGTATTCAATTTTAACGGAAGAATTGAACTTTCCTCCCGAAGATATTATTTTCGACCCAAACATTCTTACCATAGCAACCGGGATCGAAGAGCATAACAATTACGCCGTGGATTTTCTCCATGCCACGGCCTGGATCAAAGAAAACCTTCCCTATGCGAAGGTCAGCGGTGGGATCAGCAACCTCTCCTTTTCTTTTCGGGGCAACGATGCCCTTCGTGAAGCCATGCATTCGGCCTTTTTGTTCCATGCCATTCGCGCCGGGCTCGACATGGGCATCGTCAATGCCGGCGCCCTTCCGGTTTATGACGAAATACCGCCCGACTTATTGAAATTGGTGGAGGATGTGATCCTGAACCGTCGTAAAGATGGCACGGAACGGTTGCTTGCTTATGCCGATCAAATCACGGATAGGGTCAGAAAAACGGAAACCGGGGCCGAATGGCGCAGCTTACCGGTCGGGGAACGGCTGCGGCATGCTTTGATCAAAGGAAATACGGAATATATCGGGGCCGATATCGACGAAATTATGCCGCAATTTGATACCGCCCTGAAAATCATCGAAGGCCCCCTGATGAATGCCATGGACACGGTAGGCGATCTTTTTGGTTCGGGGAAGATGTTTTTGCCACAGGTCGTTAAAAGCGCCCGTGCCATGAAGAAGGCGGTAGCCTGCCTGACACCGCGCCTGGAGGCAGAAAAGGCCGCAATGAAGGGGGAAGCACAAAACCAGGGCCGGGTATTGCTCGCCACCGTAAAAGGGGATGTGCACGATATTGGAAAAAACATTGTGGGGGTTGTCCTTGCCTGCAACAACTTTCATATCATCGACCTCGGGGTCATGGTACCGGCCGATAAAATATTGTCGGCAGCCAGGGAACAAAAGGCCGACATCATCGGGCTCAGCGGGCTGATTACCCCATCGCTCGAAGAGATGGCCCATGTTGCCCGTGAAATGGAACGGTTGGGTTTTGACATTCCCCTGCTTATCGGGGGCGCCACCACTTCAGATATCCATACAGCGGTAAAAATTGAACCGCACTATTCCCATGGCGTATTTCACGTGAAAGATGCCTCTAAAGCAGTCGGGGCCGTAAACAGCCTGCTTTCGAAAAAAACCGGAAAAGAATATGCCCTTTCCATCAGAAAAAAATATTCAGCTATCCGTGACCAATATGATAAAAAAGGGGATTATTCCTATGTAACCCTGGATGAAGCCCGCTTAAACAAATTTACCTTTGAATGGGAAAATTACCTTCCGCCCAAACCAAATTTTACCGGTACCCGCGTTTTTAACGATTACCCGTTGGAAGAGATCCGGCCTTTTATCGATTGGACTTTTTTCTTTCATGCCTGGAAAATGAACGGGCGCTATCCTGCCATCCTGACCGATCCTGTAAAAGGCGCCGAAGCCCTTGCCTTATTTAACGACGCACAGGCATTGTTGGACACGGTCATCCGCAACAAGATGGCCCGTGCCCATGGCGTTGTTGGTTTCTATCCCTGCAATTCCATTGGCGACGACATAGAAATTTACAGCGACGACAGCCGGTCGGAAATTACAACGGTTTTCCATTTTCTGCGCAACCAGCAAAAGAAAGAGGATGGGCAACCCAACCTGTGCTTAGCCGACTACATTGCCCCCAGGGATTCGGGAAGGGTCGATTACATCGGCGGATTTGCCGTGACTGCGGGGTCAGGGGTTGAAGCATGGGTTGAAAAATATAAGCAGGGGCTCGACGATTACAGTGCCATCATGATAAAAATCCTGGCCGACCGGCTTGCCGAAGCGTTTGCCGAATTCATCCATCAGAGGGCCCGCCGGGAATTCTGGGGCTATGCACCCGACGAGCAACTTGATATTTCCGCAATGATCCGTGAAGAATACCAGGGCATCCGCCCGGCGCCCGGATATCCGGCATGCCCCGAACATTCCGAAAAACGTACCCTTTTCGACTTACTTGATGCCAGCCATCAGGCAGGGATCCACCTGACCGAAAATTATGCCATGGACCCGGGCGCCTCCGTGAGTGGCTATTACTTTTCACATCCCCGGGCAAAATATTTTAACCTCGGCAAAATCGGCGAAGACCAGGTGACCGATTATGCAGTGCGAAAAAACATCCCGGCCGAACAAGCAAAAAAACTCCTGAACACAAACCTTAACTTCTAACCATGCGCGTCATCGACCTGATCAACAAATCGGATAAAACGCTCTTTTCTTTTGAATTGCTCCCCCCGCTCCGGGGAAACAACATCAACAGCATCTACCGTACCACCGATCCATTGATGGAATTCAACCCCTCCTTCATCAATGTGACCTATCATCAGGAAGAGGTGGTATATAAAAAAAGGGAAAACGGCCTTCTTGAAAAAAAAACCATCCGTAAACGGCCCGGCACCGTGGCCATTTCTGCCGCCATAAAATACAAATACCCCTCGGTGGAGGTTGTCCCCCATCTGATTTGCGGAGGGTTTTCCAAAGAAGAAACCGAGTACGCGCTCATCGATTTTCATTATCTGGGGATCGACAATATATTGGCCCTGCGCGGGGATGCGCCAAAAAACCAACGAACGTTCGTCCCCGAAAAAAACGGACATGCTTTTGCCAGCACCTTAGTTGCCCAGATCAACGACATGAACCATGGGAAATACTTAGACGAAGAGATGCAAAACACCTTTCACACCAATTTCTGTGTCGGGGTGGCCGGTTACCCTGAAAAACATATTGAATCGCCCAACCAGGCCTACGATTTGAAATTCCTGAAAGAAAAAATCGAAGCCGGCGCCGAATACATCATCACCCAAATGTTTTTCGACAATAAAAAATATTTCGATTTCCTCGATGCCTGCCGCCAGGCCGGGATAACCGTTCCAATCATTCCCGGGCTGAAACCCATCTGTACCCTGAAAGAGATCAATCTCCTTCCCCAGATTTTCAACATCGACATCCCCGAAACATTGGTTAAAGAAGTTTTAAAGTGTAAAACCAATGAAGAGGTATTCCGGACCGGGGTCGAATGGGGCATTGCACAATCGAAAGAGCTCCTCCAGGCCAGGGTCCCGGTGCTGCATTATTTCACCGTCGGGATTTCCGAAAATATCCGCCAAATAGCCAACGCTGTTTTTTAAACAAAACCCATGACCATTTACCGCCAATTACAACATGACGCCAAAGCCGGGAAAAAGAAATTTGCCATTCTGGTCGATCCCGATAAAAACAATTTACAGGGCATTAAAAGGATCACGGCATTGGCCAATGCTGCCGGCACCGACTATTTTTTTATGGGAGGGAGCCTTCTGTTGCACGACTCTATGTCGCGTTTTATCGCTTACATCCGGGAAAACAGCAAGATACCCGTTATCCTGTTCCCCGGCAACAACCTTCAACTGAACGACAAGGCCAATGGCATCCTGTTGCTTTCGTTGATTTCGGGGCGCAACCCCGAACTGCTCATCGGCAGGCATGTGATATCGGCCCCCTTTCTGAAAAAAAGCAAACTGGAAATACTCCCTACCGGATATTTGTTGATCGATGGGGGAAATACCACGGCTGTCGCTTACATGAGCAACACAACGCCCATTCCTGCCAATAAAGGTGAAATTGCGGTTTGTACGGCAATGGCCGGCGAGATGTTGGGGATGAAGCTCATCTATATGGATGCAGGCAGTGGCGCCCTTCTGCCCATACCCCCAACCCTGATTGAACAGGTAAAATCCCAAATCCACCTTCCTCTGATCATTGGGGGGGGAATAACAACGCCCGAATTGGCCCGTTCGGCAGCAAAGGCCGGGGCCGATGTGATTGTTGTGGGCAATGCCATTGAAGAAGACCCACAACGGATCGCCAGGATGGCCCAAACCGTCCATGGCAGTTGAACGGTTTCGTTATTCGTTGATCCATATTCTAAATTAAATTCTTTATCAGATGGTTAAAAAAATGATTCTTTCCCTGCTCTTTGGCGGGTTGTTCATTGCCGTACAAGCCCAGGACCGTTTGCTGACGGTGGAAGATGCAACCTATCAGAACCCGAAATTAAATGCGCCAAACCTCAACCAGTTACAATGGATACCGGATAGCGATGATTTTGTTTATGCTGTTGACAACGCCTTTCTCCGGTTTGGGGCCACAAACGGCGTTCCTTTTGCTGGCGATACCATTTTGAAATTGACCGGTATAAACCATCGGTTGAAAGAAATACAACAGGACACCCTGAAAAAATTGCCGGCCGTGAGGTTCTTAGATGCCAACCGGTATTATTTCATCACGAATTCTGCCATATATGAAGGCGATTTGACGATGAACAAATTGGACCGGATGAATTCATGGGACAAAACGGCCGAAAACACCGATCTCGCCCCATCCCGTTTCCGGATGGCCTTTACCCGAAAAAACAATCTCTATATTTCGGACCACGGGGCAGAAACAGAAATTTCCAATGAAAAAAACCCGGGCATCCTGTATGGTTCCGAGCGGGTACACCGGAATGAATTCGGGATCGGGAAGGGGACTTTTTGGTCCCCCCAGGGCAATTTCCTGGCTTTTTACCGAATGGACGAAACGATGGTTACCGAATATCCGCTGGTCGATATCTCTTCGCGTCCGGCACAGATGACCCCGACAAAATATCCCATGGCCGGAATGACCAGCCATGAGGTGACGGTGGGAGTATTCAATCCGGTCACGGGCAAGACCGTTTACCTGCCGACGGATTCGGCGGGGGTTTTCGATTTTCAATCCTCCTTAATCGATTTTCCCGTTAACAAACATCCGGAATCATATGTTGAATACCTGACCAACATTACCTGGTCGCCCGATGAAAAACACCTGTACATCGCCTGTTTAAACCGGGATCAGGACCATATGTGGCTTAATAAATACGATGCTGTTACCGGACGCTTTATCAAAACCCTTTTTGAAGAGCGGAGCCCGGCCTATGTTGAGCCTCAGCAAGGGCCCCATTTCCTCAATGATGATCCTGAAAAGTTTATCTGGGAAAGCCGGCGTGACGGGTATAACCATTTATACCTGTATTCGTCGGATGGGGAGCTGATCCGGCAACTCACCCATGGGGCGTGGGAAGTGATTGATTTCCAAAAACCGGATAAAACCAACTCCCGTGCTTTTTTTCTTTGCAACAAAGACAATCCCA
>Ga0247842_10009001_pt1 | contig 10308 bp, 14 predicted proteins | sample LaCruzMarch2015__3_FD_192411 | JGI IMG/M metagenome (GOLD analysis project Ga0247842, IMG submission 192411) | Freshwater microbial communities from meromictic Lake La Cruz, Castile-La Mancha, Spain - LaCruzMarch2015_19m | ecosystem: Environmental > Aquatic > Freshwater > Lake | place: Spain... | reverse complement strand
GGTAAACCTGCCCTTCAGTTCCCGCAAATCTCGCACAATAATATCAATCCCCCAGATGCAATTAATCGTGCGTAACCTGGATCAAGACGTCTTAGCATAAAAGGGTTAATTCTGATTAGCGTTCACGACCTGCATGTAGTGAACTATGCAATCGGTGGTCAAGCCAATAATAATATCAGGCGAGGTTGCTACCGCCGGTCGTCTCCTGCTCTCCTTCCTGCGGGGGGCATCCATATCCACAAGCAGCCTGTCCGTCTGCCGGCGAATGCCATACAAGGCGTTGACCAGATCGTTCCGGTCATCTTCCGACCATTCCTGCTAGGGTATTTCTATAAATTCACCGGTCAACTCGTCCGTCTTTGTGATCAGGAGGCGTTGCGGTCATAAACATGTTCTCCTCAATGAAATTTTATCGTAATATAGTAATAAACCTATAAAATGTCAAGGTCAGGATGCTGACAGGTCAGGATGTCAAGGATAGAGAGACGGGGGAGTTGCTCGTTGCACCCCCCTTTGGCCAAGGGGGTAAGAAAGGATTTCCAGATAAAGGGGAGAAAGGGAACTTTCCAGACTCTGGAAAGGTTTAAGTATATGATATTATTAAGCGAAAACGGACGTGGCTGCAGCACTAAGCTCTGCGGCTTTTATGTGTAATATTAAGTACATACGTGGGCATAGAGTGCTCGTGATGCCGCCTCATTTTTAGCCGATTAATGTCCGGTTAAGTGTCAAAATGGATAGCGGCAAATCCGCATTTATCCTTGACAGCATGCAGCTTCCTTTCCTATAGTTCCCCCATGCAACCTGAAGAAAAACATTTTGGACCGGTATGGTTCATCCCCGGCATCAATCGCGGCAGATACCCCTACTGCAATTCCGTCTATATCCAGGGACCGGGAATCATCATCGACCCAGCCTCCGATGAGGATCGTCTCAAAGAAATCCGGGATCGGGAAGGAGTTAACGAAGTCTGGCTGAGCCACTGGCATGAGGATCATTTCACTTATCTCGACCTCTTTGGAGATGTCCCCGTCCGGATCTGCCGGAAGGATGCACCGCCCCTCACGGACATCGATGTCCTGCTCGATTGGTACAACCCCAAGCAATCGCACCGGGATTACTGGCGGAAGTTTATTAAGGACACTTTTCGCTTCCGCCCCCGCAAGCCTGCTTCTTTTCTTGAAGACGGCGATGTGATTCCCTTTGGAAATGTAACGGTGGAAGTTATCGGCGCCCCCGGTCATACACCCGGCCATCTGGCCTTTCTTTTCCGGGAGCAGGGTATTCTCTTTCTCGGCGATTACGATATGACATCCTTCGGGCCGTGGTATGGTGATCTTTATTCCAGCATCGAAGACACGATCGAATCACTCGGACGATTAAGGGCAACGCCCGCGGATATGTGGTTTACCGGTCACGACACCGGCGTCTTCACAGATAATGAGGATCAGCTTTGGCGGCACTATGAAAATGTCATTTATGAGCGGGAAGCAAGACTGTTAAATTCCCTTACCACACCCCGCAGCACAGAAGAAATACTTCAATCATGGCTTATCTATGGGAAACCTCGGGAACCGCTTGCCTTCTTTGAATTCGGAGAGCGAGCCCTGACGGTCAAACATCTCGAAAGGCTGCTAAGCAAGGGTCTGATCGAAGAAGTTGATGGGAAATACGTCCGTTCCTGATTTATTCCGTTTCCAAATCAAAGATGAAATCTAGGCGGCAAGGCAGAGGCGACGCAGGCGTATTTTCATACGTCGAGGAGCCGATTGCCGATGCCAACGAAGATAGCGCTTTGATTTGGAAACGGAATTACATGCCGATCTGCCGGGCGTAGCTAAACTGCCTTTCCCAGTTTACCTGGGGATGGGTTTTCTCAAAGGGGGCCTTGCCGACTTTCTCCAGAGAGGCTTCATCGACGCTCAGCGGGTGATACCCGCCGATGAATCCGTAATCGGGGGCGATGACCGGATTATGCCCGGGCCAGCAGTCGCACTCGGCGGTAATGCGGATACAGGCATTGATCAGAATGGTTTTGCCGGCGATCATTTTCCAAACCGCCGCTGCTGTTTCAACAAGTTTTTCCTGGAAGATGAGGTCGTCCGTTTCCCAGAGAATTCTTAACGCCACTTCCGGGCAAAGGCCGATACACTGGGCGCAGCCGATGCACATTTCAAGGTCGAACTCGGGATATTCGTCCCTATCTTGCCGGGCGGCCCCCGTCGGACAGACTTCGCTGCATAAACCGCACTTGATGCAAGACGACTTTATCAATTCCGGATGGACATCGGCGTGCATCCGCTGTTTTTGCGCTCGGGAGGCAAAGCCCATGGACAGATTCTTGATAGCCCCGCCAAAGCTCGCGGCCATGTGACCTTTGAAATGTGAAAAAATGATGAAACCGTCAGTATCCTTGAACACATCGGCTACCTGGACGGTCGGAAAATGATTACCTGCGGCAGGTATATCCGTCACCGACCGGCCATCGCTCCCGTCGGCAACAATAATCTCACAGCCCAGGTACTGCTCGTCATAACCGTTATCCCGCGCCGTCTTGAGTGCTTCCTCGGCGGTCCGGCGGCCTCCTGAATAAAGGACAGTCGTATCAAAGATATAGGGTTTGGCGCCTCTGCTTAACTGCCATTGAACAATTTCCCGGACATACGCAGAGGAAAGAAATGAACGGTTGCCCCGTTCGCCCCAGTGCACCTTGATCCCCACCCTTTGACCTGCGACGCAACTCCAGGACATCTTTTCCAGCAGGCTTCGTAACACCGGGACATGATCCCCGGAAGACTGATCAACGGGTGCGAAGAAAATATCTTTCATTGTTGTCTCACGATTTGCAGTGCTACTGCTCCCTGGCCAGGAATTCGACGACTTTGCTGTCTGTTTTTTCTAACGTATTTTCTCCATCCACTTCCATGCGGGAGATGCCGTTAAATACTCCCCCTTCTGCAATGGATAGTGATTTCGTTGTTATGTCCCCGGTAACATGGCCCGTCGCCTTGATTTCCACCTTTTCGGTTCCTGTCAGATGGCCGTCAATCTTGCCGCCGATAATTATGGCGCCGGCTTTGATGTTTCCACTGACGTAACCATGTTCTCCAAGGATAACCTTTGCCCCGTCCACATTGCCGATGATCATTCCATCTACAAAAACTGCCCCCGGTGACTCAACATTTCCGGTAATCTTCGAGTTTTCTCCCAGGACCAGATGCAGTTTGTCTGCTTTTCTATGGAACATGAGATTCCTCCATATGCTGTTTGGGGTTGATGACTCTTCCACCCTGCCATATTTCATAGTGAACATGACTTCCGGTGGCGTTACCTGTAGCTCCGACATAACTCACGGTTTCACCCCGCTTTACCCTCTGCCCAACATTAACCTTGTTGGCGCTGTTATGGGCATAACAACTCGAAAAACCATGGCCATGTTCGATAACAACCGTATTTCCGCCTCCCCCGTTCCAACCGGAAAAACTCACTACCCCGTCCGCCGTCGCTTTAACATTTGTACCGGATGGAGCCGAAATATCGATGCCTCGGTGCAGCTCCACCCGTCCGTTAATCGGGTTTGCCCGACTGCCAAATAAGGATGTAATTCTCCCTTCGATAGGAAAACCTCTTGGCGTCGACAGATAGATGTCTTTCTGGGTGCGGAGGAATTCGTTGATACTGGCCACGGTTTTCATGGAAATCTGGATCTGCTTCTCGATCTGATAAATGTCCATGGTTCCCATATCGGCAGTATCTACATTCTCAAGAATTTTTTCCTTGCTGCCATAGGAAATCAAGGTCTTGAGATCGCTTTCCATTTTTTTCAGTGACGTAAGGGCAGCATTGAATTCCCCAATCTTTGCTGAATATTCGCGAAGCTGATTTTCCCTTACCTGATAGCTGACGAGTTCCGAAACAACTGATCCTACATAGATTGCCCCCAACGTGCATAAGACTGCTGCAAGGGGAATCAGAAACATCGGGATATTCATATTGAATGAATGCTTGGCGTGGTGGTGCTGAATAAACATGATGGTTACAGGGGCAAGGATTTTTTTACGGAATTTCCGTATCTGATCCATCTTCCACATGGCGACCTCCCAATAGACACTCTTAAAGCAACGTCAGGACTTGTTAAAACATTGGTACACGAACACATCTTTGACTTCGAGGAAAGGTTATTGCCCTGTATTGCAGTGGCGCAACCTATAGCCAAGTTTCAAGCCAAATTGCAAGTCTTTTTATTACATAGTCAATGATTACAAATCATTAACTATGTATTTAGTTTGCTTTCAGAGAAGGCATAAAATCCGATTTGCTTTATCTGCTATCTATGCTATGAGGCGATCGCAAATATGGTTTCATTAAATGTCAGCTTCAATCGGGGGGAGAAGAATTCATGGAAGAAAATAAACAAGCCAGTATCAGGATTAATCAAAACAATCTTTACCGGGAAGAGATATTCTCTGATTTGATGGTCGGCGCAATACATCAGATGACGCCCGTAAAGCCGAACGCCGAGCTTGATAAACAGCGCACGGTCATGTTTATTGGAAATACCCAGCTGATTACACAGCAAGGCCCCCTCCCCGTCCGTTTTCCCATTGAGGCAAAAAACCTTCAACAGGCCATCGAAAAATTTCCTGAATCTCTGGACGCTTTCATTAGAAAGATGGTTGAAGAGGCCAAAGAACTGCAGCGTAAGGAAGAGTCCCGCATTATCATGCCCGGATCGCCTTCTGTCGGTAATCTTAAATTGCCGTGATTTTCTTTTAGTGAGATTCCCATATAGACAAAAGCCCCCTGACGAACCGGTTTCATCAGGGGGCTTTTTTGAGGGACACAGATCGTAACAGACAGTGTCTTTATGTATCAATGATTGACAATTCTCAAACCTCTTTGCGCCGCTGCCATGCCTCCTGATAGAGCCTGCCGATCGTCAGGAAGAGGGCCAGGAAGAACATTCCGAACATGAAGTTCGGCGCCGTCCCGAAATACTGGTCAATCTTAAATCCTATATAGAGGAAGAGGAAAGAGGCAAAGGCAATCACAAACCCCCAGGCGCTGATGGCCATGATGTGATGGTACTGATTGTACAAGGGCTTTTGTGTTTTTTGTATTGCTGTCATGACCTGTTCCTCCTTTTCCCTTTATATTGATCTGAAATACCGCTAAATTTTATTTCAGTTAGCCAACCAGGTTTTTAATGCTGTCGATGACCGGATTGGTGAAGAGAGCTACCAGCACCGTGTAGAGGGCGAAAACCCCGGCGACTTCACCGGCGTACATCTTCTCATACTTGTGCTTCAGGCTGATGATTACCATTCCGCCGACAATGAGGCAACCAAGCTGGAAATAGGGGAAGTTGGCCACACCAGCCATCGCGTATTCTGCGAAAGCGAAAGTTCCCGTCAAAAGAACCACTACCATTGCCGCTACCATCGTTCCTAAAGTCTTTTTCATGATCTGTGTCCTCCTATATGTTTTTTTTATTTTGTATTTCCCTTTTGAATTTCTATAATGAAAAATACGTGCCAAGTCTTTAACGACTTGGGTAGATATACCATATGCGCTCGTAATTATACGTAATAAATAAATTGTGGAGAGCGGAGAATGACGATTTTCGAGCCAGTCAATGAAAGTTTTTTAATGAACCTTTAAAATTTGTTGAACGAAATGAAACGAATCCTGCATATCCACCTGGAAAAGATTGAAAATCTTTCTTCGTCGTTGTAGGTTGCCGAATGTGGATAAATTATCCGCTGTGCTGAAAAGGATCGCACAATTATGAATAATGATATGCTTGTAAATGAAGCGCTGCGACTGCCGAAGCTGGTCGAGTCCGATCCGCGGAACCCGCAACTCCTCCACATTCTAACCGCTAACACCCAGCCCTTGTGGCGGGAAAGTGAACTTGCCGTAGCGGTGGCCAAACTGAATATCGAACTGGTAGAAGCACTGCGGAAAGCACACGGAGCCGGACAATTGATCCGTGGCTTGGAGAGCACGGAACGCACTCTCGCTGCCCAGGAGCGGGGATTACGTATGGCAGATCGGCAAATCGTCATAATGAGGGGGGTACGCATCTCCCGTTTGCTTATCCTGGCAAACGACGGAGCCGAGCGTTTTTACCGGAACGTCGAGACAATACTCCATCGACACAAGCCAAGAGTTTTGGCTGTGCTTATTGAAATTGATGCCATCGGTTTAGGAGAATTGCTGTTTGGTCCAGGTAACATTGCTCGCCTGGTGATGCTTAATCACAAGCAGGCCGTCGGCTCGGTACTCCTGGCGCTGACTGGGGATACATGTCACGTGCCTGCCGGTTAAGCGCCCTCCCCCGACAGCTGCATTCCTCCAACTGAGGGCCTCCCTTTGGGATATTTTTTTCGCCACCGTCAATTGTAAACAATGACCATGGAAAAAGCGCTTGTTTTCATGATGAGTATCGTTCACGTAACTTGACGCTGTTTATATGAAAATCCCCCCATCCCCCCTTTGCCAAAGGGGGGTAAGGGGGGATTTTCATGCTTCGTTGTGCCCACTTTCGGGCATGGATGTTAGTAGGGCTGTTGATAAGATTGTTGATAGAAACATCAATTACTGATTTGAGATAAAGTTTATACAAATTGCTCGAAATGGAGGCACTGATAAACATCATAATATCAATGACATATAAATACTTCTTTAAATTCGATGAGAATATTCATATAGAATGACCGAAGGATTTGCCAAAAAAGCAATGGAGGAATTGATAAATGATTAAGAAGAAGTTTGCATTTATGATGTTTGTTATATCTTTAATCATTATTTGTTTTGGACATTACTCAGAAGCCCAGGAGAAAGCATCAAATACAGTTACCAGCCCTACATTGGGTGCAAAGTTTGTTCTCATACCCGCCGGTACTTTTATGATGGGTTCTCCAAACGACGAGCCGGGGCGAAAAGGCGACGAAAGTCCCCAGCATCAGGTTACAATCAGCAATTCTTTCTACATGCAAACAACTGAGGTAACCCAAGGGCAGTGGAAGTTGGTAATGGGGAACAATCCCTCCCATTTCAGCAGTTGCGGTGACGACTGCCCTGTGGAGAAAGTTTCCTGGAACGATGTTCATACGTTTATCAGCAAACTGAACCGTAAGGAAGGAAAAGGGAAATATAGACTTCCCACGGAGGCAGAATGGGAATATGCTGCTCGGGCAGGCAGCACCACAGCTTTTGCCAATGGAGTAATCAGTAAGACCGATTGCTCTAATGATCCCAATCTGGACCGGATGGGCTGGTATTGCGGCAACGCTATGCGCAAGACTCACCCTGTGGCGCAAAAATCCCCAAACGCCTGGGGTTTGTACGACATGCATGGCAACGTCTGGGAGTGGGTCAAGGATTGGAAGGGGAATTATCCCACCGACAGCGTGATTAACCCGTCAGGTCCAGCGAGGGGCTCGGACCGAGTGAGTCGTGGTGGCTCCTTGTTCAGCGTTGCCAATTACTGCCGGTCAGCGAAGCGTGAACAAGGCTTTCCTGGCCTCCGCAACCTCTTCCTGGGATTTCGCCTCGTCAGGACAAGTTAACTTTGGGTTTACTAAAACTTATATCCCAGACTCATCATGAGACTCATCTGTTCCGACCAAACCTTGACACCATTAACCCAGCTCTCATCAACGTTTTCTATATCATGCACCCAACGATGGGTACCAGTTGTCGTTATTTGAATATATTCAAACTCCACGCCTGCGGTGATATATTTTGTGAGATCTGCTTTTAAACCAAGAGAGGCGTGCCAGGCATTGCCAGTGGTCTTCTCGTAGGTCCAGCGGTTACCTTTCCGTAAAAGGTGATGATCTTTATTGTCTCCATCGACATAAGCCCAATCCAATTGACAGAGCATCTTAAGTCCCGGCAACTTGATATGCCTTCCCAGGTCGTAGGCCGTTCTAATACCCAGGAAGTACTGCCAGTAAGTTTGTTCAAAGCGGATAGCATTGCCAGGATAATGATCCGGAGAGTGATTCTCTCCGGGAGCAGGATAAACCTGAACGCCGTTATGGGCAAGAAAGTTCAAATTCTGCCAACGTACCCCACCAACAGGACGCAGATCAAACCAGTCAGGCAGTCCCACCCAGTCGGAAATCTTCAGATCCACATCTCCCCGGACCATATAGCTTGGCTCGACGCGACATTGTGCTTCCGAATAGATTTCCTTGACATTATCAGCATTCCAGTCTGAATCCTTGAATGAAAGGTCAGATTCCATAGGTATACTGCCAAGTACTTCCATTCCCACAGAAAAACGGGAAAAACTACGCCTGACCTCTCCCCCAACCCACCAGGTATTCATGGGAAACTCAAGACGACTCAGGGGAGCGGTGAAAGGAGGCTCAGGGTACCCGAATTCATATGAGGTGTGGCTGCTGAAATAGCGCTTGACATGCACTTCTGCCGACCATAGTTTTCCCGGGGCAAGTTTTTTTTCATCGGCCGCAGCTGTGATCACAGGAAAGACAATTGCTAAGATTAACAGGGCTATTATACAAGCTGTGCATTGCCACCTAAAAATGGGAAGTGATGCATTTTTATTCATGTTTCATTGCATCCAAAACAGCCTTTTCTTTTGTATCCATGTTCATTACCCTCCCTTCTTCAGCTTCCTATCTTGGATGATTTGATTGATTATGTCTTTTGCCTGTTTTTCGTTCAGGTTTTCTTTACCGGCAAGAGCCACGATAAAATCTAATTTGTTCATGTTGATTGTCTCCGATAATTTTAATTATCTTGATTTTTGTTAATGATATGACTATGTTTATTGATATGTCAATGGAAATTGAGGTTCAAGCTGTTCTTTGCCGAGGATATCGACTGCGATAAATTGTAGGATTTTGTAACGGTGGTTATTTTCATTTAGCCTTCTGATGGAAGAAACTAGTTCACTCGACGAAATGTTCGATACTGTTTCTCCTATAACAATCCGGAAAGGAAAACCATGACTATGAAGAAACTTCTTATTTCCACTGTCCTGATTCTGGGAATATCGTTGCCCGCATTTGCCGGCGAGATAAACATGAATCGCCTGAATACCTTTGCAAAGCAGATAATAGCAGACCAGCAACATGCAATAGGCTATCCTGTCAACCAGAATGTTGACCTGCAAGAGTTCTACCGTTGGTTTGCCGATTCGGGTCTTGCCAATGTGGCAATGAACAATGTAGGCAACCCGCGCAAGGCCAGCCTGTTCTCTCTGAACACCCACCAGTTCGAGAACGAGGTGATAGACTTCTTTGCCCCCCTTTATGGCTTCCCAAAGGACGATACATGGGGAATAGTTACCTATAGCGGCACAGACGGCAACAACCACGGTATTTACTTTGGCGTCAAGTATTTGCTGTCAAAGAGCAAAAAGAAGCCGATCCTGTATGTCTCCGAAGAGGCCCACTACTCCGTAAAAAAGCTTGGTGATCTTCAGAATCTAGACATGCGGCTTATTCGGACAGATGTAAAGGGAAGGATGGATATCAGGGCCTTTGAAAAGGCCCTTGACCCAAAACGGCCCGCACTGGTTGTCATCGCAATGGGCACTACCTTCAAAGGGGGAATAGACGATCAGGATGCTATTGACAAGGTACTAAGAAAGAAAAAACCGGTAGCTGTGTATCGCCATCTTGATGCCGCTCTGTTCGGTGGCTACCTGCCGTTCAGCAACCATGCCGATCTTGTGAACCGCACCAGACACCACTATGATTCGATAGCCGTCAGCGGCCACAAGTTTTTCGGATTTGATGAACCTCTGGGCATCTTCATAACAACTAACGACGTACTTTTACGCCAAAACCCGTTCAAGGTATCCTATCTGAACGATGCCGTGCCTACCATAACATGCTCCCGATCTTCCCTAAGTCCTCTAAAGTTTTGGTGGAAGGTTCAGAAGACCGGTCTTGAAGGTTACAGGCAACAGGCTGCACAGATACTTAAGAATGCCGATTACCTGAAACAACGCTTTGATGAGATAAAATACCCTGCCTGGAAAAATGATTTCTCCAATACTGTCTTTTTCCATAGACCCAGCCAGTGGGTAATGGAAAAGTGGGGCCTTGCTCCAGATGAGGATCCACGTCTGGGCGGCAGACTGGCGCACGATATCGTGATGCAACACGAAGTTAAGGAAACTATTGACCTTTTTATAGAAGACATCAAGAAGGATATGGCAGTAAATGCAAAGGCTGCCAAGCCATAAGTCTTACGAGGTGAAATTCCGGGAGGCCATTGTAAAAACGGATCTTCATGGCATTTTGTTGGATGCTGAACGGAAGG
>Ga0247842_10008996_pt1 | contig 10312 bp, 12 predicted proteins | sample LaCruzMarch2015__3_FD_192411 | JGI IMG/M metagenome (GOLD analysis project Ga0247842, IMG submission 192411) | Freshwater microbial communities from meromictic Lake La Cruz, Castile-La Mancha, Spain - LaCruzMarch2015_19m | ecosystem: Environmental > Aquatic > Freshwater > Lake | place: Spain... | reverse complement strand
TATTTTGTCTGAAAAAAATCAAAAGAGCAAGGGAAATGCCTGTCGGATCCTGCACTTTTTAGTGAATGACGGTGGATAAAAAAATTCCTTTAAAAAGGAACCAGGGCATTTAATCTTAGTCAGCCAATGACTCTTCTCATTAACTGCATCTGGGGTTTACTACCATTTATTATCGTATCTTCCCTGAAATAACTAAACAATGATTATTGCAAATCCTATGTATGATGTAGTGTTTAAAAGGTTGATGGAGAAGATAAATTTATTGAGGAACTTAGAAATAAATTAAAAAATTGTATTAAAATATGATCGTTTTTATTCAACAACTGAAAGACCGGAATGAAACCCTATTCTATTATGGTTTACTATGCCTTATGCTATCCGTTATTTTTATTATTCTTACAAAAGTTACAAATACACAAGTTTATAATGTAAATGCGTGGTATAAACCTGTCAAATTTGCGTTTTCAACCTTTTTATTTGCCTGGGCTATGGCTTGGTATTGCCATTATTTGCCGAATTTCAATATTAAGGTATTCAATTGGGCAGTTATCATTTTATTGGGTTTTGAAATATTCTATATTGCATTTCAAGCAAGTAAAGGAGAACTTTCCCATTACAATGTAAGCTCGCCAGTTTATGCATTTTTGTATTCAATGATGGCACTGGCAGCATCGTTAGTTACACTTTATACCGCTTATGTTGGGCTATTATTTTTCATACACTCCTTTCCAGACTTACCTGATTACTATGTTTGGGCTATACGTTTGGGAATAATTATTTTCGTTATTTTTTCATTTGAGGGTTTTGCCATGGGTTCAAGATTAAACCATAGTGTAGGTGCATTAAACGACAACTCAAATTTGTTCCTAATTGGTTGGAGCAAGACCGTTGGCGATTTAAGGGTTTCACATTTTATTGGAATGCATGCCTTACAAATATTGCCAATAGTTTCATATTATGGTTTAAAAAGTACAAAATTGACCATTGGACTGTCCGTTATTTATGGATTATTGGCTTTGCTGACACTCATTCAAGCGCTTCAAGGAAGACCGTTTATCAAGACAAATAATGCCCAAATCGAAAGGATGAATAAAGGGTAATGACATAGAAATAAACAATGAACTAACTAAAGTTTCGGAGCAAATTAAGCGGCATTTTTATTTGGACATTTTAAAAATTCAAATTGGGTTTGTACCAAGAGCATCCGGCGTATTAAAAGTCCAATTGATAATTTGTAAATTAATTTGTATATTGTATAAACGAGTTAGCAGTAATGCCAGCAGGCCGCAAAAACGACAACGTATATTTCAATCGACAACATTTTGACTATCTTTGCTTTGACAAAAAATAAATGAAACAAAGAATTTACATAGACACTTCAGTTGTTGGCGGCTACTTTGACGAAGAGTTCAAAGAGGCGACAATTAAGCTGTTTGAGAGACTCGACAACAACGAAATTATTTTTGTAGTTTCTGACTTGCTTGACCTTGAGTTAATAAACGCACCACAAAACGTTAAAGAACATTTATTTAAATATTCGGCAGACAAATTCCAAAGAGTTGAACTCACTGAGGAAGCAGTCAAACTTGCAGACACTTACATTGACGAAAAAGTAGTTGGCAAGACGAGTTTGGAAGACTGCCGTCACATTGCTATGGCGACCATTCACAAAGTGGACGTATTAGCAAGTTGGAACTTTAAACATATCGTAAACCTTGACAGAATAAAGGGCTACAATTCTGTGAATTTACGACTTGGATATTCAATGATTGAAATAAGAAGCCCAAAAGACTTGGTAAATTATGGAAACGACTAAAAAAGAAAAACAGTTTGACGCTGTAAAAATGATGCGAGATATCAGAGACAAAATCAGTTCTGAAACACAGAATATGACTTTTGACGAATTAAAAGCTTATATCAAACAAAAACTTGACGACAACAAAACAAAACTCGTTGGGCAACAATAATGACGAAAGAAGGCACTATAGCTAACAGCACATGCAAAAAATTGGCGGTTCAGTGGTTAAATGAACCTTTATGCTTCGTATCAAGTTTTGTGGTGGCAAACAGTTTTGTACTTCGAAATCGCCAACTTCTTGTATCTGCGAAACATCAGGTTGTGAAAAAACCTAACTTCAACATTTATCTTCAAAAAACAATGCTTAGATTTCCCTAGAATTCGCCATCGCTTGTTTACCGGAGTCTGTTTTTCAAACAACCATCCTTCATTTAAGGTTGCTTTAAATTCTTTAGTTTTTCGATCAAAGCGTCTTCACCTCCAACTTTTTCCAGTCCATAGAGGTTGGTGTGGTTGTAGCCCCACTGCCGCTTGATGGTGGCACAATGGCGACCGGATTATCCAAGGATGAATAAAGGGTAATAACATTTATAGACTACTTTAGGCGAAATGGCTAGCTTTGAGCAGACAATTATTAACGTTGACAAAATCTCAATATCAAATGGTCAGGTTTAACTTATATACATCAATTTGCTCTTTGCTTTTAGCATCGACCTTTTTGACTTCCTGTAATGGACAAACTAAAACAGAAGCGCAAAATGACCTAAGTGCTGAACCAGAATCAACTTCGTTAGTACAACCGAAACTTATAAAAACCCAAGGTTCATCAGAAGCTGATAATGTTCGGTGTGGACTGCAAGATAAACAGGGTAATCTCTGGTTTGGAACTACAGGAGAAGGAGTTTATTGCTATGACGGAAAAAAATTTACTCAATTTACAATAAAGGACGGACTACTCAGTAATTGTGTCTGGTCGATGTTAGAAGACCATTCAGGGAATATTTGGTTTGGCACAGTGGAGGGAATTTGTCGTTATGATGGTAAAAGTATCACCTCTATGACCATTCCTTTTTTTATCAGACCTGTAGTAAGTGACCATTATTATACCAAGAGTTCCAAAAAAAATACCGTGTGGAGTATGTTGCAAGATAAAAGCGGAATGATTTGGTTTGGCACTGGTGATGGCGTTTATTGTTATAACGGAAATAATTTTACTCGTTTCTTAGACAATGATGGAGTCATAAATAAAGATAGTTTGCATCTCAAAATGATTGATTGCATTTTGGAAGATAAAAATGGGGATATTTGGTTTGCATCAGGAATGCCACCCGGTGGAGAAGGAGTTTGTCGTTATGACGGTAAGTCCATAACTAGTTCAAAGCCCAATGGAGATGGCTGGATTCGTTATATAAAAGAAGATAAAAAGGGAAACCTGTGGTTTGGAGGGAGAAATCATGGTAACTTTATTTATGATGGAAAAACCTTTACCAACCATAGTGAAAAGTTTGGCATTGGCAATCCCATTTTGGTTGACAAGAAAGGAAATATTTGGTTCAATGGAGATGAAAAAGTTTCAACAGTGGAAAGTGTTGGGGGAATTTGGTGTTATGATGGACAATCATTAAAAAACTATAATACCAGTAGCGGTATGAGCAAATATTTTGTTTGGTTTATGCTTGAAGATAAAAATGAAAACATTTGGATCGGAACGAGAAATACAGGCTTATACCTATTTGATGGAAAATCGTTTACCAATTTTTCTGAATAATTAAACTTAGACAGACACAAACAATGAACTAAAATATGAATTTTTCAAAATTAGTACCCAGTGTGTTCTATATTGATATTTCAGATGGACTAAAATTATTTGTTGATTGCCTGCAATTTTCAATGGAACATCAAGATTTAGTTGCATCCCAACCTTATTGTGTATTAGAAAAAAACGGAATAAGGATTATGGTTTTTCAAGACGAGCAATTAGCGAAAGAACATTATCCTGAGCTAAGGCTTGAAACGGATAATATTGAAGAAGTATATGCAAAAATATCTGCTTCTCATCCTCATCTACTGCACCCAAATCTAAATAAAATTACTTTAAGACCATGGGGAGCCAGAGAATTTGCGATTTTAGACAAACAACTTGGGATAAGATTCCAGCAATGGTAAAAACGGTTTTTTATTGGAATAGGGCTAGTCAATCTTTTTTCCTGCTGTGATAAACCCTTTTTGGCATGCAAACGGAATGAATTGATCCAACCCATGTTTTATTTTTTTAATCGTTTTATTTCCTTATCAAAATCACTTTCGGTTCGGCATGTGCTCTTGCTATTTCGGCACTTACTTTTCCAGCGTTTTGTAAAATAGTTCTATCGGTTGCTTCTATAAATTTATTTAACCGACTTTCCCAATCTTCCATAGTCAAGGGTATTTGTCTTAAAGCCATACTTTCGGCAATATCTAAATAAGCCGAAACCAACCGTTGTAATTGTTGCATTTCGTTTTCAGTTAAATAATTTTTGGCTACTGACACATCAAATTTTTGAATTTTACCATTTGGTGCATCTTTCTAGCTAGATAAACCCATATTTTCTTTCTGGTGGTTAGCTCTTTCTTGGATAACCTCTGCTGCTGTTTGGCCATGAATAGCCCAATGCAATTTATTTTGAACCGTTGAAAAAAATCGTTTTGTGCTTTCGGCTGTCAGATCATAATCTAGGGACGTTGCATAAATATCGGTGATTTTTTGATAAAATTTTCGTTCACTCAGTCGTATTTCTCTGATGCGTTGTAATTGCTCTTCAAAATATTTTTTGCCTAGAATAGTGCCGTCATTTTTCAAACGTTCATCATCCATAGCAAAACCTTTAATGGTAAATTCTTGAAGAATTTGGGTTGCCCATTTTCTGAATTGAACGGCTCTTTCAGAATTTACTTTATACCCGACTGCTATTATTGCCGAAACATTATAATGCTGTGTGTCATAGTTTTTGCCATCTGAAGCAGTTATCCGAAAATTTCGGACAACTGAATCTTTTTGTAATTCGCTGTCGCTAAATATTTTTTGAAGATGATCGTTAATGGTTCTAACATTTACATTATAGAGCATGCCCATCATTTTTTGCGAAAGCCAGATATTTTCGTCCTGATAAACGGCATTTACACCACCATCGCCGGTAGCGGCAATGAATGTTAAATATTCTGCTGATGAGGAACGAAGCACACTATTTTTTTTAATTTCTTCTTTCATATCGACTAAGATTTAAATTTATTACGCCACGGGTTTTATCATGCTTTCTATAAACCCAATTTTACAATCATAAATCATTATTGTCTTTCAATTCTTTAGGCATGTCTAAATTTTTAAAATTTTGTTTATTTACAATTTTTGCTCCCGATTTTTTTTCTAATTCTTTTCTTGCATTTCCGGCAACATTTCCTCCCGCTTTGGCAGCTTTTTGATTTTCTATGAAACCTTGTGCATTCTTGTTTTTTGCAATTTCTGTAGTAGAAGCTTCACCAAGCATAGTGAATATTAATTCCAAATCTGTCATGTGGTCACGTAGATTTTCTGATGGTTTGGTTAATCCTTTTAAATTTTTGTATTCACTCGGAATAATACCAAAAGTAGCTTTGCTAATTTCGGCTGTGAGTATTGAGTACTCTTTTCCCTCTTTTACACCACGGTTTTTCCATTCGTTGGTTAGTTCATCACGAGCTTGTATGCCTCTAATTCTTTTTTCTATCCATGCATCGCTATAACCCTTGGCCTTGTATGTTGCTCTTATTCGTGCCTGAGCCAATTCTGGGTTTTCAATTTCGGCAATACGCTCGGCACCTACTAGTGCCAACCATTGTTTAAAAGGTTCTGCTTTGGGCGAGGGTATGGATTGAATGAGACGTAAAATATGCTCAGTGTGCGCTGCCTGTATTTTACGTGTTTTACCATCGGCAGCTTTCATTTCTACTAGGGTACAAATTGTACCCCAGTTGTTTTTAAGTTGCTCATCACGAGTTAGCATTTTTTTTATGTATTGCTTTACATCATTGCTATTGGTAAGTATTTGTACAACATCTTGTACAGAAAAATACCATTTCTCGTCTTGTTCGTTATATACAGAACGGACATGTTTTTCTTCAAATAATTTTATGTTGCTCATACTATTTTGTTTTTAATGAGGAAAAACAGGTAAAATCAAAAAAGCGAGTAGCTCGTCATAGGGATGTATGAAACGGAACGCATTGACTCTCGATTTCTTGAACCCGCTTTTGGCAATGGAAATTTTTTAGCCAAAGTGTTGCGAGTTACTTAGACTTCACATTTCTACCATTTTAAAGGTAACAGAAATCTAATGAATAGTTTTACGAAATTATTTAAAATATAACCTAATTTTGGTTAAGTCATGTTTTAAATTGGGGAATAACTTATCCAATCGCACCTGCTGTACTTTTGCGCATCAATTGAAATGTACCTAATCTATCAGAAATTATAACTTTACCCATTTTTTAGCTCTTGCTCAAGTTCTTCAAGCGTTTCGCCAAAAACGGTAACATTATATTTGCCCAATTCGTTTATGAACGCTGCTTTGTTTAAATCAACAAGATTTGCTGCTTGTCCTAATGACATTTTTCCCAAATTATAAAGTTGAGCAACCAACATGATGGAGATTTCTTTTTAACAGTAATTTTTCACCCAAATGTGTACATTTACAACAGGTTTTTCTCTCTAAAAGGATGTTTTTTAAGAGAAAACCTTGATAAAAATACTGTACTACATAAAATGAAAAACTATTTTAACTTGTTGTTGGTATTGACAAACCGAAAGATTAAAAAAGCGGGATTACATCCTGGTTTGGGTTATCTTTTGGCTCTTGCCGCATTTATGCTATTGGCGGAATACCTGTTTCAAAAGACATCATTTGCCAAATACTTAGTTATCTTATCTTGCCTTAGTTTTCAATTCCAACTTTCTGAAAAAAATAGAACGGACTTCTTACAGTCAACTTTTGGAGATAAAACAAAAAATAAAATCAGGTTATTGGAAAATTTAATGGTTAGCATTCCTTTCGTTTCCTTCCTTTTATACAAAGGCTTGATTATTGAGGCAAGTATTTTGGTATTGTGTTCGATTTCTTTTGCTTTAGTCTCTTTTCATGCTCATTTCAATCTATCCATACCAACGCCATTTTCAAAGAGGCCATTTGAATTTTCAACAGGATTCAGAAGGACCTTTTACCTATTTCCAATGGCTTATGTTTTGGCATTCATTGCCATAAATGTGGATAATTTTAATTTGGGTGTTTTCTCATTTTTATTGATTTTCTTAACCACTTTGGGGTTTTATTCTAAGCCTGAGCAAGAATATTATGTTTGGGTTCACGCGGAAACACCCGGCAAGTTTCTGAAAAATAAAATGCTTCATGCATCAAAAAACGCGGCTTTTTTAACAGCCCCAATACTAATAAGTATGTTGATCTTTTATCCATCGGAGGTTGCATTGATTTTAGGCTTTTTCTTGGTTGGACTTTTGTTTCTTTGGACTATAATTCTTGCGAAATATTCTGCTTATCCGGTAGAAATGAACCTGCCAGAAGGAATGTTAATGGCATTTAGCCTATTTTTTCCTCCATTGCTGTTGGCTGTCATTCCATTTTTCTACCTAAAATCTGTCAATAAACTAAAATTTATATTGAATGATAAAAATTAAGGAACTAAGTAAATTATTCGGCAATAAGGAGGTGTTGAAAAACCTTTCTATGGAATTTTCGACAGGAAATGTCTATGGAATTGTTGGAGAGAATGGAGCGGGAAAAACTACCCTATTCAGATGTATCGCAGGTCTGGAAAGCTATAGTGGAGAAATAATTTCTGATGTTATGCCATTAAAAAATCACTTAGGGTTACTCTTGACTGAACCCTTCTTTTTCACAATGATGACAGGCAGAGAGTACATAAGATTATTGTGCAATGCACGCGGAAAGACGAATGTGGATATTGACAGTAAAAACATTTTTGACTTGCCACTCGAGCAGTACGCTTCAACATACTCCACCGGAATGAAGAAGAAGTTAGCCATAACCGCCATTCTTCTGCAGGAAAATGAATATTTCATCTTAGACGAACCTTTTAATGGCGTTGATATTCAAAGTAATATCATTTTGACTGAGATTATTTTAAAACTAAAAGAACTAAATAAAATAGTAATCATTTCATCGCATATTTTTTCAACACTAAGCGATACTTGTGACGAAATACATCTTTTACGAAAAGGGGAGCAAATCAAATCAGTGAATAAAACAGGATTTAAAGACTTAGAACAAGAAATGAAAGAAATTACCATTGGAAATCTGATTAAAAATCTTGAGCTTAAATAATTACCAGGAGTTAAAAGAAATTTAAGTAGTTTTAAGAACAGTTTTCTAATTAAAATAGGCTCAGATGAAATATGCGCTAATAATTTTCTTGTTGACCATCTGCATGACATTAGGGTGGGGGCAGACTAATATCCTCGTTGATAATATTTTAATAAGCGCTGAAAAAAGGAAAACGGTCGTGAACACCGGTGAAAAGGGGGAATTACAGGTAAATGTTTCTCCAAAAAATTTGCTTGCATTTAAAAAAAGGGGATGGGTTCGTTACAGCGATTTCGGTGCCAGGGGAGATGGAAAAACCGATGATATAGATAATATTGCTGCAACGCATGCCGTTGCAAATCAATACGGTCTGTCAGTGAAAGCCAACGAGGATGCCATTTATTATATTAGTGGAAAAGAACGAACCGCATTCATTCGAACCAATACAGATTTTGGGAAGGCAACTTTTATCATCGATGATACCAAGGTGCAAAATCGTAATGCATCGGTTTTTATGGTCAATTCCGATTTGAAACCGTTTAAACTGGAAAAAATTTCTTCCCTGAAGAGAAATCAGCAGAAAATCGATCATTCTTTGCCTGGAGCCTGCCTCATAACGGTTACCAATGCAAAGGTAAAACGCTTTATACGTTTTGGGCTCAATCAAAATAATGGTTCGTCACAAACGGATATTTTTGTTGTCGATAAAAACGGTAACGTGGATATGAATGCCCCAATTGTCTGGGACTTTGATCAGATTACGGATATCACAGCTATTCCGATGGATGAAAATACGCTGACTATTTCTGGTGGGCGTTTTAGGACAATAGCCAATAAAGAGGAATCAAAATACAATTATTATAGCAGGAATATCGCTATCAGGCGCTCCCATGTGCTGGTGCAGGGGCTTGAACATCGCGTCACCGGTGAAGGAGAACATGGCGCGCCTTATGGTGGCTTCATTAATATTGGCGATTGCGCTTATGTAACAGTGCGGAACACCGTACTCACAGGACATAAAACATATATAACCATTGGCGCGGCAGAAAAGCCCGTTTCTATGGGCACTTACGATATTTCTGTAAACCGTGCCATCTATGTGTCGTTCGTTCAGTGCAGGCAGACCAATGATATCAATGACAAAACTTACTGGGGAATTATGGGGTCTAACTTCAGTAAAAATCTATTGTATGACTCATGCATCTTTTCGCGTTTTGATGCCCACATGGGAGTGGCAAACGCTACCATTCGCAACTCTACCCTCGGGCACATGGGTATAAATGCCATTGGCAGTGGGTTGCTGACCGTGGAAAATTCGACCATCTATGGCTATGCTTTGATAAATTTGCGCTCTGACTATGGCAGTACCTGGCAGGGAGATGTTTTAATCCGCAACTGCGTTTTCGTGCCTTCCGGTGGAAAGCCTGCGAATTCAAGCCTGATTGGAGGGTCTAATTCCAGTCAGCATGATTTCGGTTACACCTGTTATATGCCGGAACGGATAACGATTGAAAATCTACAAATCAACGATGCCAATCATCCGGAATCTTACAAAGGTCCCGCCATTTTTTCAAATTTCAATCCAGCTATGAAAGATGTTTCTTACCAAGAAACCTTTCCTTTTGTAAGAACCAGAGAAGTTATTCTCCGGAATGTAAGCACTGCGAGCGGAATGCCATTGAGGCTGAGTGATAACCCCTTCTTGTTTAAAGATGTAAAGGTTCGGACGGAGTAATGAAGGGACGAAATGAATGAATATGCTTATTGAAAAATATACAACACAATGGATTAATGATTATGCGTCCATAAAATGTTAAATTGAAATGAAAAACGCAATAGTTATTGGTGCGACTTCCGGAATAGGTAAAGGACTGGCAAAACTTCTATCTGAAAATGATTACAACATTGGAATTACTGGCCGACGAACAGAATTACTTGAAGATTTGAAAGCACAAAAACCAAACTCTTTCATTACAAAAACTTTTGATGTGACTAACACAGAAGTAATTAGTGAGCATTTGGAAGCATTAAAAAATGAACTCGGTGGACTTGACCTGTTGATTATTAGCTCGGGAACAGGGGACTTAAATGAAAAACTAGACCTTGACATTGAAAGACGTACCATAGATACTAATGTAACTGGATTTACTTGTATTTCAAATTG
>Ga0247842_10008993_pt1 | contig 10313 bp, 10 predicted proteins | sample LaCruzMarch2015__3_FD_192411 | JGI IMG/M metagenome (GOLD analysis project Ga0247842, IMG submission 192411) | Freshwater microbial communities from meromictic Lake La Cruz, Castile-La Mancha, Spain - LaCruzMarch2015_19m | ecosystem: Environmental > Aquatic > Freshwater > Lake | place: Spain... | reverse complement strand
CACCTCCTCCCATGCCCACCTTTCTGCTGCTTCTTCTTTTCCGCCGCCTTCGCCGTTTCCTTCTGGATCTGGTCGCTCTCCAGCTCGCCGATGATATCGAGCGGATCGTCCATCTTCGCGGTCAGCCGGATGATCTCAAGCAGGCGTTCGATGCCGATGAAATGCTCAGCCATCACCCGTGCGAGCGGCAAGAGTTCGATGCGCGATCCCTTCCGCTGCACGAGCCTGTGGGCAAGAAGATCCGATAATACCGGCTCCATCGACCCCACCATCGTGGTGGTGATACGGTCGATGACCGCCTCCTCGCCGTTGCACGCAACCGCATTTGCCACGTACTCTTCCGAGCTCTGTTCGATATCGTGCTCGGGCGCGACCTCTTCCATCACACCCTTTAACAGCCGGATCGCCACCTCCTCTTCCGTGAACGGGTTCTCCCGGGAATATGTACCGCCGGGTTCCGCAAGAAGCACCACTTTCCCGAGATCATGGAAGTCCGGTCTTCCCGCCCGCCCTGCCATCTGGTTGAACTCCTGCACGGACAACCAGTCCCTGCCCATTGCAAGCGCATCAAAGATCACCTGCGATGCCGGGAAATCCACTCCGGCACCAAGCGCCGCCGTCGTCACCACCGCCATAAGTTTCCCGTTCGAGAACCGGGTCTCCACGTCCCGCCGCTCCTGCGAGGTCAGCCCGGCATGGTACGCCGCTGCCCGCATGCCAAGTGCATCGGCAATCGTGTGGCACCGGGCACGGGCGTTTGTGAAGATGATCGTCTGCCCCCGGAAACCTTTCGACGAGGTTCGCTTGTACTCTTCAGTCGTCAGATGTTTTATTGTCGGGATCTTCTGCTTGCGCTCCATAAAGAGGAGATAGCGTTCGAGCGCCACCGGGCGGTCATCGTACCGCACCAGCTGGCAGTTCAGTTTTTTCGCAAGCGTCTTTGGTGACCCGATCGTTGCAGACAGGTACAGGAACTGCGCCTGCGGGCACAGGTACTTGAGCCGGGCAACAAGCCCGTCCAGCCGGTGCCCCCGCTCGGGATCCTCCAGCATCTGCACCTCATCGATCACGACCGTGGCGACATTTGCCATCCGCTGCCCGCACCGGATCATGTTGTCCACACCCTCGTACGTCCCGACAATGATCGGCGCCTGCGGGTTCCGGTCCCCGATCTTCCGGGTCTCGGGCAGGTTGAGCCGGGAGACCCCGGTCAACAGACCGGTCTTCGCGAGTTTTGCGTACCGTTCGGTGAACCGCTCGTACTTCTGGTTTGCAAGCGCAACAAGCGGGACTAAAAAGAGCATCCTGCCCCGCCCTTCGAGATAGTTCTTGAGCCCCGCCATCTCACCGATGAACGTCTTCCCGCTCGCGGTCGCGGCAACCACAAGAAGATCTTTTCCGTGCAGAAGCCCGGCTTCGACTGCCAGCTGCTGCACGGGCATGAGATTTGTCACGCCGCCAGCCTCGATAAACTCGTGCGGCAGCGGCAGCTCGTCAATCTTCGCTGTCGTCAGCACCGGGTGTGCAACGATCGTATCAAAGAGCGCCGATGCCATCGACAGTTTTTCCGGCTGCACGAGCGCAAGCACCTTGTCGAGGTTCCGGCACTCAACTAAGAGCGTCTCAAAATGCCGAAGCGTATCCTTCCCGATCTTCCCGAGTGGCGCCAGTTCGCGCCGCAGTTCCCGGATACCGCAGTCGAGACAGATCTTCTCACCCTTCCCGAAGACGACGAAATTGTCATCGGTAAGGAGCGTGTACTTCTCGTCTAAGAGGCACATGCGGCAGGCATCAACCGGTCCCGACCGGACCTGGAACGCGTGCAGGAACTCCTCGAAGAGGGTATCCGGCTTCACCATACGGACATCCGCTTCCCGGAGCTGCGCGATCAGATCCTTTGACGGCGTATGCTTGTACTCTTTCTTCCCGCCCCAGCGCAGCCGGTATTTCACCGGGCGCGGTCCTTTCGGGGTATCGGTCAGTTCAACAAACCCGGCACCGCGGACGTGACGGTCATCATAGAAGAGGAGCTTGTAGAGATCCCCCTTCTGGGGCTGGACAATGATCTTCATGGAGCGATCAGGTCATGGATCACGTACGCGAGCTCCACACTCTCCAGCCTCTTTAAAAAGTCCGTGAACTCCTCGTCAACAATCACAATCGCGCAGTCAATCCCATGGAACGCCGCCTCGATCACACCTTCCCGTGCACCGAAGAACATATCGGGTTTGCGTCCCACACGTTTGAGCGCGATAAAGGCTTCAAGCCCGACCGCTGCCACCATGCCCACCGGGTGGATGACCTCCCGGAGTTTGGGTAACTGCACCTTGCGGGCTCCCCCGTGCTGGATCCTCGGCACCTTACAGACATGGATGACCCCCTCGTGGTGCTCGATGATCCCGTTCAGGCGGGCAACTCCCACATCCTCATCCTTCTTTGCATCGGCAACAACACTCCCGGTCGCAGCCTGACGGGTTTTCCCGGCATACAGAAAACCGTCTTTCATGAACACGCCGACTTCGTCCCCCGCATGCAGATCTTCAGCCGCGATCGCTGCCCAGACCGACACCTGCTGGATGATATCGCGCCGGATATGCCGGGCATACGATTCGAGCGCCTCGGCATTCGAGAGCACCCATTCGATCCCCGCCTTCGTCACCTCGTAGTTTCCCCTGCCAATCGCCGAGACCTTCCCCTCATCCACGAGTTCCCGGATGTACTCGGAGATCGCCTGCGGGGTCACACCCAGTTTTACCGCAATCTCCTGCTGGCGGACTGCCGGCTGGTGTTCGGCAACCTCTACGAGAATCTGGAGGCGTGAAACCTCGCGCTTGCTGCGCAGAATAGAATACAGGGGATCCTTATCGTCCTGTGTCAAGACGCACCAGTCCCTGTCCCTTCACATCCAGCTGGGGAGTCCGTTTCGCGAGCCCTTTGATAAATACGGCACTGACACCTAATTTGCGGGAGAGATCGTTGATGGAACTGTTGCCCCCCCTGAGCTCTTCTTCGACCCGTTCAACCGATGAACGCAGGCTCTCGTCATTTGAGAGGGCAACGTAAAGAATATCCGACAGATCCTGGAGGTTGCACTGGAAGTTCGCACGGAACTTGTTATATGTCGCACGGAACTCCTTCTCCGGTTTCTTTCCGGGTGTCGGCATCCGCCACTGCTCTTCGATGAGGTTGCCCTTCTTCAACACCTCAAGGCACAGACCCACAACTCCCGCATCGGCTTGCGATCCCAGTTCTTCTTCAGTCATCCAGTTTTTACTCAACAACTCATAGACCTTTTTAAAGGAAGGATCATTGAATGTCATCAGGAGAGGAACAAGTTCGACAGGATCGTTAACAATTCTGATATGGCCCGGCAATGTAAAAACCCTATAGTTATATCGCTCTATAGATCAATAAATTATTGCGTCATAAGCATGCGGAGAAAGGGCAGGATCACAGTTCGCGGAATCGTCCAGGGTGTGGGGTTCCGCCCATTTGTGTATGCACGGGCATGCGACTTTGCGATCAACGGTTCCGCGAGGAACCTCGGCAGTGAAGTGGAGATCTATGCCGAGGGCGACCGGTTTTTTGAATTCCTTTCAGCAGTCTCCGCAGGTCCGCCGCGCTCCCGGATCGATACGGTCATGGTGACGGATACTACGCGGGAGGTCCCGTCCGGCTTTTTTATCCTGCCAAGCGGCACCGGGTCGTTCACCGGCATGATCCCCCCGGATATTGCAACCTGTGATGCCTGTATCGCGGACATCTTTACGCGCGGGGGACGATACGAAAATTACTGGGCGACCTCCTGCGTGAACTGCGGACCCCGGTACAGCATCACGAGCGCGCTCCCCTACGACCGTGAGCGGACTTCGATGGCGTCATTCCCGATGTGCCCCGCATGTGCCAGCGAGTACGGGGATCCCCGGTCCCGGCGCCATCACGCGCAGACCATCGCGTGCGACGCATGCGGTCCCGAGCTTACCCTCTTAGACACTACGGGAAACCGGGTCGACTGCCATGATCCGGTCAAAGAGGCAGCTGCCCTCCTTGATGCCGGGCGGATCCTCGCGATCCGTGGCATCGGGGGATTCCATCTCGCGTGCATCGAAGAGTCCGCGCGGGAACTGAAGAGCCGGCTGGGCAGGACAGAACAACCATTCGCGGTGATGGTGCGACCGGACGAGATCGACCGGATGGTTGTCATCACGGCACAGGACCGGGAACTCCTCACCAGTCCGGTCCATCCGATTGTCGTCCTCCCCAAGCGGGATCCATCTGCCCATGCACCGATTAGTAACCTGCATACGATCGGGTGCATGCTCCCGTACACCGGGCTCCACCACCTGCTCTTTTGTCACCTCCGGCATCCGCTCCTCGTCATGACCAGCGCGAACATGCCGGGATACCCGATGATCACCGAACCCGATGTCGCACTGTCGCGACTCTCGCATGACGTGGATTTTGTGCTGTCCCACAACCGGAGGATCGAGAACCGGTGTGACGATTCTGTTGTGCGGGACGGGTACATCATCCGGCTCTCGCGCGGGATCGCGCCCAAACGGACAGCGATCGATCTCGGCACCCGGTGTATTCTTGGCGTGGGTCCGGAGCTGAACGCGAATGCCACCTGCTACATCAACGGGTTTGCAGTCACATCCCCCCATGTGGGAAACGTGAGAAATCCACCTACGCTCGATTATCTCGAAGAGACCGTGCGAAAACTCCAGCGGTTGCTCGGCGCTAAATTTGAGGTTGTCGCGCACGATCTCCACCCGCAGTTCCTCTCAACCCGGTTCGCCCGCGAGATTGCTGCTGAACACGGTCTGGAACTGGTGCCGGTGCAGCACCACCGGGCGCATATTGCAGCGACGACAACGGAGCCGTGTATCGGGATTGCGATCGACGGCGTCGGGTATGGCGATGATGATACGGTCTGGGGTGGGGAGGTCTTCTCCGGGCAGGTGCCCGCACTCTCCCGCGTTGCCCATCTCGAGCCGGTGGCGATGCCGGGCGGGGATCTGGCAACCCGGTTTCCCGAACGGATGTTGTACGGTATCCTTCGCCACGACGACTGCCTCGCACTGCTCTCCAGCCGGGGCTGGTCTGCGGTGGAACTCGGCGTACTCAAACGGCAGGTGGCGACCGGTTTTAACGTGACGATGACCAGCAGTACCGGGCGGGTGCTCGATGCTGCTGCGGCGCTTCTTGGGATCTGCCGGGAGCGCACGTATGATGGTGAGCCGGCGATGAAACTGGAGTCGGCGGCGATTGGTGGGTGCATCGAACCGTGGGAGCTGACGTTTGAGACGCATGCGGGATGCGAGACGCTCTCCACGCGGGCGCTCATGCAGACGGCGTTTGACCGGATCTCAGCCGCCCCGGCAGGTGACCGGCAGGCAGTGCGCGACTGCGCCGGGTCATTCCAGTTCAATCTTGCACGCGGGATCGCTGCACTTGCCATTCACGCTGCGCAACGGGACGGGCTAAAGACGGTCGCCCTGAGCGGAGGGGTGGCGATCAACTGCGCGATTCGTGAGACGATATTGTCTGAGATTGCCGCTGCCGGGCTTCTGGGGATCACGAACCGGGAGTACCCGCCGGGGGACGGGTGCGTCTCGTTCGGGCAGTGCGTATACGCCGGGAGACTCTTCGGGCAGCGGGAGTAACGCCCCGCACGGTTGGTACAATCCGGAGAAACGATGGAGAGGAGATCACAAGGGATGGACGCACCGGACCAGCATTCAGACCGGAAGAAACAGGTACAAGACCTTGAGCAGAACGTCAACGACCTCCGGCAGGGTCTGGCAACCGTCGGGGATTATTACACCGACATCGAGCATCTCTCCCGGACACGGGATATCGCAACTGAGATCCGGCAGACAATCGGGAGGCAACAGGCGGAGGCTGACCGGGAATTTGAGGGGATCTGGCGGTTCCATGCCGAGATGCTCGTCGCGGATCCATCCGCCCGCATTTCCTGTACCCGGATGTACGATGCGTTTGTGCGGTACTGCGCACGAACAGGTACCCCTGTCGGGGATGCAGTGGAGTTTTTGTTTTTATTGTCCCTGATGGAGAACCCGCAACCCGTACTCGACCATGGCGGATGGACCGGCTGCCGGCTCCGGTCGGGATGACACGCGGGGTACCTGACCATGCTTCTTCAGGAGGATGCAAATGGCGCGATCCGCAGTGCTGGAGCGATCGTACGGTTCTGTACGAACATTCTGGCTTGATAAAAAGTATATCAATTGCCAGCTCGAAAAAGCGGTTGATACCCTCCGGACTGACCAAAATGTCCAGAAGATTGTCCTGTTCGGTTCCTTTGCGGAAAACCGGGCGGTGCCCGGCAGCGATGTGGATATCCTGATCATCCTGAAAACGGATTCCCGCCGGTTCATCGATCGGATTCTGTACTACCTGGACGCGTTCTCCGAACTCGGGATAGATGTAGACGTCTTCCCGTACACAGTTGACGAACGGGACAACCCGGTTGCGGTGACAGCAATCCGTACGGGAAAGATATTGTTCGAACGCGGGAATTAAAAGAGAACGATTCGTAACGGATAAGAAAAAAAAGAGATTTTAGCCGAACAGGGCACCGAGCCCTGCCATGCCGCTCTCTTCGTCTTCCTTCTTGTGCTCTTCAGGTGCTTCTTCCTTCGCGGCGGGTGCTGCCTGACCGGCGGCTGCGGGGGCAGCTGCGGCGACTGCAACCGGTGCGGCGGCTGCCTTCGAGATTGCATCCTCAATGTTCACGCCATCGAGCGCGGCAATCAGTGCCTTTACGCGGGACTCGTCAACAGCGACACCAGCGGCAGTAAGGACTGCCTTGACTCCATTCTCATCGACCTTCTTGCCTGCCTTGTGCAGGAGAAGTGCTGCATAGATATACTCCATCTTCATTCACCTCAAATATTCAATCATTATTTTACCAGGCTCTTGACCGCCTGGCTTTCCCTGTACGCTTTACCAATAATCGCATCAACGACATCTTTCTCGTAGATCGCTGCTTCGACTGCAAGACCGCGGGCTTCCCGGACTGCCTTTGTCAGGATCGGCGCCATGGTCTCCTTCGTCGGGATCGCTGCGTTCACCGACAGGTTGAACGCCTGCTGACCTGCGAGCTGGATCTGTGCGAGCAGTTTTGTCTCGTCAACCGAGAGCACGGATGGCTCAAAGATGCTGCCATCAAAGAATGCTACCTGCAATGCAAGCCCGACGTCCATCGGTTTGATGTCCAGCTTGACGAGCACGGTCGCGATCTTTGCCGAGATGACCGCACCTTTCTTGACGACCGTCTTCGTCTCACGGATCTTGACCTTGCCCGCTTCGATTGCTGCGGGGATGCCTGCCTGCTGGAGTTCCCCGACAATCGGACCCGGCTTGAAACTGGTCGGACCTTTTTCGACGATGATGTCTTCAGGTGCCGTCTCTCCGGCTTTTGCCGCCATCTTCGTCTTGGTCGTTTCCAGCTCCTTATACAGTTTGAACGGGTTGTCGTTCGTGAAGATCATTGCGGAGTGACCGGAGATGTATTTCGCGATCTCCTTCTTCTCTCCGCCGATCTCATCCAGCGCGTGCCTGATCAGGGTGTTCCTCGTCACCTTGATGACTGCCTTGCCTCTCAGGTTCCGGCGGATCTGCTGCACCTGCTGTGCGGGGATGCCGTACATGTCGACAAGCCCGATCAGCGTATACTGTGCTGCATACTTCTGGATCTCCGCGACCTCGTTCTTCTTCCATGCAGGCAGGTGGTGTGTATATAACGCCATTATACCAGCCTCACTGCAGGACCCATCGTGGTCTTCACGTAGATCGAACGGACATTGAGATGACCCTGTTCAAGGACTGCCTCGATCCTCTTTGTGACTGCATCGATGTTCTCCGCGACCTTCTCCGGGCTCATCGCCGTTGTGCCGACTTTTGTGGAAAAGACAGTCTTGTCTTTCGTGCGGATCTTCACCGAACTGCGCAATCTCTCAACGATCGGGCGGATGTCCATCTGCTGCGTGATCGGCATCGGCATCCTGCCCCGCGGACCGAGCCGGGGACCCAGAAACCTGCCGACCTGTGGCATGACCGCTGTTTCTGCAAGGAAGAACCGGTATTGTCCGGCAATTCTTCGTGCTTCACGCGGTGCGCCGCCGAGTCGTTCAACTTCTTCAGGACCGAGAATCAGATCTACCTTGGCATCCTTTGCCTGGGTGACGATATCTCCTTTTCCGATAACACAGATACCGATCTTTTCGCCGGTTCCGTTCGGAAGAAGAATCGTCTCATCGATACGATTTTTCGGCTGCGCCATATCGATATTCTTGAGATTAATGGTAATATCGATGCTCTCAGAGAATTTACGCTCTGGCGCTTTTTCAACCGCCGCTTTCACGGCTTCCAGAATTTTGGCCCTATCAACCATCAGATTCCTCCATAGTTCACGACCGACCTTACCGATCTCCTATGGTTTTCTCGATTTATTTCACGAGAACACTGTCATACTTGCCTTCATTGATGAGGGCGAAGACATCTTTTGCCTTCTTGCCGTCAACGGTAACTCCCATGCTGACACACGTGCCGATGACCTCTTTTACTGCGGTCTTCAGCTCGTAGGAGAGCATGCTTTCGAGTTTCATGTTGGCAATTCTGACAGCGGACTCGAATGGTAGGTTACCTACCACTTTGACGTTGGGCTCTGCGGATCCTTTCTCGATACCAGCCTCTTTTTTGATGAGAGCTGTCACCGGGGGAATACCCACAGTGATAACGAAGTTCTTCTTGTTGTCGACTTCAACTTTTACCGGGACCTGCATTCCATTGAATGTAGCGGTTTTTTTGTTGATTTCGTCAACTACAGCTTTAACGTTAATACCGAGTGGTCCGAGCGCTGGTCCCAACGGGGGACCTGCGGTTGCCTTCCCGCCGGCTACTAAAACCTCGACCACTTCTGCCATAGTCTATGCACCATGCCGTCCCGTAATAACGGGCACCTAGCTTGGGTCTGTAAACTTTGACGGGATAGGACTTAAAGGTGATCTTGGGGATGGGGGGGGCTAAGCCACAAGATCATGATAAATACAAATACTCTCGGACTGAATGCTGATGGTGACGGGGAATTATTTTTTTGACGCCGGTCTCTTCTTAGAGGCGTCGATGACTACAGTTTTAATAAAAAATTCTTTGTTTTTATTGATGATTTCTGATTCATTTTCCAAACAAGAAATAAATTCGGATTTATCATATTTAGGTTTCTTGAAGAATTCATTTTTTTCATCTTTAAACCACATTACAATAAAGATTCCGAATTTTGCCCGATCTGACATTAAATATGCCGGCAATTGGCTTGTTAAACCATGTTTAACTTTTTGATTATGAGCTAATTTTAATTCACTTAATACTTTCAATGGAACTTGATTTGAAGTCGTGAACATAAACTTAAAATCAACATTACCTATACCCTCATTGGACTCTCTTGTAGTATGAATTCCCACGGGTCCAAGCAGAATCTCAAACAAAATATGAAATGTGGGCTGAATATCTCTTTCTATTTTTGGATGTTTTTCATCCCAAAATGGTCCAGACCATCGTCTCTGTTCAATATAATGAGTTATTTCGTCAATTGTTGACACCACAACTTTGAATAAATCTTCTTCTGAAACAATATCCTTAATTACAACTTTTTGTGCAATATTTAATAAATGATGTTCATTATCTCGACCTAAATAGTAATCACTTAACGCATTTTTAAAAGCATCTTTGGAGGTTAATAAAAGTACTTTAAATGACACCGGTTGTTTTATTTTTTTATCGATGAACGTTACTACAAATGCCGTGACGTCATCATATGTTAATTATTTTAACGTCTTTTCAAATTTTACTTCGGAAAAAAATCTATTCAATACTTTCATCGCGTTAACTTTCATATTGCGAATAAACGGATCCTCTCCGGTTATCTGATATTCTTCAAAATCAATCGGATTTGATCTCTCTGCATTATTGTTTGTCTCTTCAGTTAAACGATAAGGAAATTTGATGATGGTCTGGAAACAAGGATATTTCCTTCGATTATCAAGATAAACCCAAATTGGTAGAATTGGGAAATCAGAGGATGCTACATTCATGCCCGTTCTTTTTGCAAAATTTAGAATGATATTTTGAGATTCAGAAAAAATTTTTGTTATTGTTATTTCGGTTCTTCTCCAGATTTAGGATGATATCAAATTAGGATTGTGGATGATTCAGCATTCATTTCCAAAAATTCGATTGATTTGTGGTTTTAGAGGTCTCAAATTCAGACCGATTTTTAGCATAGAATT
>Ga0247842_10008992_pt1 | contig 10315 bp, 10 predicted proteins | sample LaCruzMarch2015__3_FD_192411 | JGI IMG/M metagenome (GOLD analysis project Ga0247842, IMG submission 192411) | Freshwater microbial communities from meromictic Lake La Cruz, Castile-La Mancha, Spain - LaCruzMarch2015_19m | ecosystem: Environmental > Aquatic > Freshwater > Lake | place: Spain... | reverse complement strand
CATAGAATACGACTGCTTTGGTCCTTATTTCCATTGTCGCTTTCACCCTCATGCACCTGATTGGTGCTCTTGAAAGCGGACATAAATACTGTCACTATTTTAGGACAGAAACTCTGGCACTCTACATCTATGTAAAGGGATTACTCCAGAACAGATTAAGCATTCACTTAACGTTATTTCCAGGACAAAAAATATTACTCCTCGTTACAGTTTCATGGTTGGTTTAGAAAATGAAACAATGGATGAAATAATCAATACCTATCGGTTTTGTCTTGAATTGATAGATATTAATCCTAATGTGGATATTGCCGGTCCTTTCATATTCAGGTTATATCCTGGATCTCTTATATACGATAGATTAGTTAATTTTTATAATGTTAATAATCCCGAAACGCTTGATGAATGGATTATTTTTCTTAAAGAGGAGATCTCATTTACAAAAATACCTTGGACCCCTAATAAGTTTCAAAGGAATAATCATATCATTCAGATTTATTTTGATCTTGCATCAATCAGATCGAAAAATAAAATTAAAACGTTTAAAAATCTCATCTATCATATAATTATAAAAACAGCAAAAATTCGAATAAAATATTTTGGGTTTTCATTTCCATTTGAATATTGGTTACTTACTTGGTACCTAAGCAGACAAACCCAAAAATAATTCGTATATCCATTTCATTAAACGTGTTGTGTTGCATAAATGAGCCCGAAAAATAGGGATTGTCATCGATGCTTTAAAAAAAGTATGTCCATTGATTTTTGCTAAACCGTGAAAAGATAAATTTTTTGGGATTTTTTGGGAGTATGGGTAGTACCAAACTTTAAGTCATTGACTAAACTTGAATCTGCAAAGAATGAAAAATGTTTTCAAAAAGATATCCGGTTGCGTGAATGCCTTTTTTAAGAGAAAAACCACAGTTAAATATTGGTTGAAGAGATGAAGACTAACACCGATTCCCGATACGGGATGATAAAAAACCCGTTAAAAATTCGCCTGAAGAATGGAGAGATCGTTGCCGGGCCATGGTGCGTGATCCCGTCAGCGACAGTTACGGACATTATTGCAAAAACCGGAACCGATTTTGTTATCATAGATATGGAACACGGTGCTCATTCTTTTGAGAGTGTCGAAAACATGATAAGAGCTGCAGAGAATGAAGGGTGCTCTGCCCTTGTCCGTGTAGCCAAAAACGATGAGGACCATATCCTCCATGCACTGGATATCGGGGCCGGGGGCGTTATCATCCCCCATATCCAGTCGCGAAAAGATGCCGAAGCCGCAGTCTCGGCTGCAAAATATCATCCTCTTGGATCCCGGGGTTTCTCACCATACACACGCGCCGGGGGCTATTCCCGGCACAATATCGAGAAGCACTGCTCAATCCAGAACGATAAGACCATCGTCTGCCTCATACTTGAAGGAAAAGATGGGATTGATAATCTGGATGATATTCTCTCCATTGATGGAATAAATGAAAAGATCGATATCATCTATATCGGGGCGTACGATCTCTCCCAGGCCCTCGGGTACCCTGGACTGGTCGATCACCCGCTCGTAAGAGAATACCTCGAATCGAGCGTGCAAAAAATCCGGAAAAAGGGAATTGCAGCAGGGGGCTATGTGGCAAAAAATGCTACAGACATGAAGTGGATGTGTGCAGCTGGCATGCAGTTCATCACGTTCCTCCCCGACTGCACAATAATCTATGAAGCCTTTGAGGTGCCGTATCGGGAATTCCAGTCTGTGATCGCTTCATCACAGCAAAAAGGCTCCCCATGAAAGTCGTGGGAATGATCCCGGCCCGGCTTGAATCCAGCCGTCTCCCTGAAAAGGCGCTCATTGATATCTGCGGTTTGCCTATGGTCGTTCATACCTATAAAAGATCCAGATATGCAAAAAAACTGGACGACCTCTATGTTGTGACCGATAGTGATAAGATACGACAAACTGTAGAACAGCACGGCGGCAAGGCGTTGATAACCGGTCGGCACCATAAAACCGGTTCCGATCGTCTCGCAGAAGCCTGCAAGTATATTGATTGTGACATTGTCGTAAATATCCAAGGGGATGAACCGCTTGTTGACCCGGATCACATCGATGCAATTGTTACGCCACTTATTGAAGATCCTACCCTGCAAATCTCCGTTGGTGTCACAAGGTACAACAAGAAAAACAGTCCCTCAGATATCAAGGCGGTCCTGGATCTTGAGGGGAATATCCTGTATTGTTCCCGAACGGATCTCCCCAGCGATGCCCGGACCCCTGTTCACGACATGCTGAAGATGTGTTTCATTGTCCCGTTTAGAAAGGATTTTTTACTACAATATGCTTCATGGCAACCCACTCCACTCGAAAGTATTGAATTTAATGAATACCTTCGCGTGCTTGAGCACGGGGTCCGAATTAGAGGGGTTTACGTAGAAAATGCGAAGATCAGCGTGGACACATATGATGATCTCAAAGAAGTGCATGAGCTCATGGAAAAGGACACACTCAGGTTGAGATACCAGAAATAATTTCATTTTAAAAAACGGGGAGGTGGAATCCTTACCGGATAAATTTATAGACGGGCTCCATTTCAATGGGATACGTTGTGGGAGTTATTGAGAGCAAACGCGTTTCCCTGCTTTTTGGAAGATTCTCAAAGAAGCGAGCCATTTCCTGCTGTTGGGCGCTTGCACCATCCTGGTAGCCGTCAAACCCGGCAAGATAGAGAATTTTAGGGGACGACAGGAGGGCAATGCCCACCGAGAACATGCCGACAACATAGGCAGGAAGGGTGAGGTGGGCACTCCCGATAACCATTTCACCTTTCCCCACATGGCAGGGTAATGCAGAAAGGTAGGATCGTCCGCCATATTTCTCCGGGAGAACTGTAATCCCCGTCACCAAAGGCTTTTCCGATCCGGGGGGATTGTCAAGCCGTTTCTTGAGACGTACCGAGTTCAGGATCGCGATAAGGTAATTCTCCGCAGCATGATCAAAGCGCTCGTGCCGGGGGTTACATTCAATGACAAAAGGCTGGTGCTGCCGGATGAATTCCACAATTTCATCGGTATATTGGTCGACACTCGGCCCGGTTGCCAGTACCAGGACAGAATCTGAGCGTTTTGGAATATAGAGCGGGATATTTATGAGCGGGCCATCTTCCAGTAGCGGTTCATTCACTACGGCATCGATCGCTTTCAGAAGAGTTCCCTCGTCATATTTTTTCCGCTTTGCAGGTGCAATTCCATCCAGGATGGCACTCACCTGTCCGATAGAATACTGGTTGCTTAATCGCAGGTTCATGCAATAGGTAGGGTGAATATTCTGGAGGGCACTGAGCATGTAGGTATAGTCCCAGCCCCAGCGGTATTCGTCCTTGAGAGGAGTGACGTAAGTGTTGATAACTTCGAGAAGTTCCGAGGGGTTGAGATGGGTGTATTTTTTCTTGAAGTACAGATAAAGGAGTATCTGTTCTGTCCGTAGATTACCTGCACCACGCCCCATGCCGAGAACCGTGCAGTCAACAAAATCGACACCGGCATCTATTGCACACAGTGTGTTGGCAAACGCAAGCCCATTGTTATCGTGGGTATGGATACCGATCATTCCTTTGTAATAGTTCCGGATAAGTCTGACACAATCCAGGACATCCCCTTGGATCAAGTCTCCAAACGAGTCAGAGAAATAAAAGACATCCATGTCCGATGTGGCATATTGCTGGATCGCACGGGTGAGTTCATCGTGGCTTAACAGGGAGACACCCATGAGGTTCAATGTAACATGGTATCCCATTTTCCGGAGCATGTCGATGAGTGAGACACTCGCTTTAAAATTCTGTGCATAGGTAGCGATCCGTACCCAGTCAAAGACAGATTCGCTGCAGGGTGGGATCGTTTCCTGAACTCGATCTGCATCAACCTCATCGCCGGAAAAGAATTCTTTCGCATCCACCATGAAAGCATAGGAGACATCTTTGGCTACCGGCAGGTGCTGCAGTTGGCTTTCTGTACAAAAACGATACAGTCCTTCAAAGTTTTTTTCCTTATGGGTTGCGGGGGATTTGTAGCCGAGCTCAATAATATCTACACCGGCGTTTGTGAGAGCAGTTACAATTGCCAAAGCTGTTTTTTTCTCAAATTGCCAGTTGTTGCAATATCCACCATCCCTGAGAGTACAATCAAGTATTGTGACGTTTTCGGGGTGTAACACTGACATTTGGAATATCCTCTGTTGAAGTACGAGAAATTGGTTTTATCCGCATATACAAATTGTTTATGGGCTGACTAAGACAAACTAAATCATTGTTTTATCATATTCCGGAGAATAAAAAACCTGCCACGTTCTGACATGCTGGAATGTAGTCCGGGAGTGGGAAAAATCCTTACAGTAGCCGGAGTAAGACCCTTATGACGATTCGGAGAACTCCAGTGCAGCGACACGGGACTTGTCAGTGAGTTCAATGAAAAACCTCATACAACCGGTGGTAGAATATCGTGCGGTTTTTTTTGTGTGCCGGAATGAGATTTTTGATTATATCAACGACAAGGAAGACACAGTATTCGAGCAGGAACCTCTCCGTAATCTGGTAAATGACGGAGAAATGATGGTCTTTAAACATGATGGATCCTGGCAGCCGATGGATACCTCAAGAGAATGCCAGTTCCTCAATCAACTGTATGAACAAAAGAAAGCCCGCAGGGGGATCTGGTGAACACCGATTACGGGCACTTTAACAATAAAACGGTGTTAAAAACCGGAGACACCTATTTCAAAGGTTCATGGCTGGCCTATTGGCTCCATCAGCTCGGTGCCAAAGTATACGGATTCGCCCTGCTCCCTCACTGTATTGGGTCTCGTCCCCCCTATGTTATAAATGGTTTCAAGGCAATCGGTATAAGAAAGCAATTGTGACGAACTGTGCATCTATCCTTCGTGATCCGAAGGAAATCGAGCGGTTTGATCCCCTTGATAAACGGATTGGATACAACAGGGACATCCGGCACGGGTAAAACCGGCGGTGCAACTCTTGACAATAAAAAAGATCTTTGTAACCGGTGCGACAGGCTTTATCGGAAGGCACCTTGTGCACCGGTTGAAGGCTGAAGGGTATTCAGTAGCTGCACTGGTGCGATCTGCATCAGCATCCCAAAAATCTGGCAGAATAAAAGGTGTCTCTTACTTTATTGGGGATATACGGAATTATGAAGATCTCAAAACAGCATTTTCTGCATTTGAACCTGATGCTGTTATTCACCTTGTCGCCTATTATGCGATTATGCACCGGGTTGACGACATTGGTGTGATGATAGATACAAATGTGAAAGGGACGATAAATCTTTTGGAAGCAGCAAAAGAGTCTGGTGCGGTACAGCTATTCATCAACACCAGTTCGCCCCAAGTATATGAACAGGAGAAACAGCACCTTAAGGTTAATGAGGAGGACGTCATCAAACCCCAGAGTCTGTACGCGGTCACCAAACTCAATGCAGAAGTGGCATGCAGTTACTACGCCGATACTTTACGTCTGCCTTGTGTCACCCTCCGCCTGTTCCCTCCGTTCGGGCCCGGGGACCACGAGCGGCGGCTCATCCCATACGTAATCGGTAGTATTCTGAAAAACACCCCCCCTAATCTGACAACAGGGAAACAGGAATGGGATTTTGTCTATATCGATGACATTGTCAATGCTTACCTGGCTGTGTTGAAATCGTACCCCTTCAAAGATGATCATGCCATCTTTAATATCGGCACGGGCGACGCGGTTTCTGTCCGTTTGTTTGTGGAAAAAATCAAGGGATGCCTTGGTTCAGATATCGATCTTCGCTGGGGTTCGATTGAACACAGGGCAAACGAAGTCTGGTACAATTCGGCAGATATTGCAAAGGCACAAACGGTACTCCACTGGTCACCTCAAACCGGAATTGATGAAGGTATAAAAAAGACCGTTGCATGGTTTAAGGATTATTTCCAAAAAGACACGTGATGGTGCAATTCTGACGTCTTTTAAGAATATGTACCATTTCACTGAAATATCCGGAGAAATGAACTATGTCTGATGAGTCACTCGTTTCAATCTGTATCCCTACTTATAACCGGGCGGGTATGGTCGGCAAAGCAATTGACAGTGCACTCGCTCAGTCATATACAAATATTGAAGTTCTGGTTGTGGATAATGCATCTGGCGATGATATTGAATCCGTTATCGCAGGATATGACGACTCCAGGTTACAATTTTTCAAAAATAAAGAAAATTTAGGGTTATTTGGTAATTTCAACCGGTGTATTGAACTCTCAAAAGGAAAATATATCCACATTCTTAATTCAGATGATTATATCGATTCAAATTTTACAAAAACCTGCGTGGAATTACTGGAAACTCATCCGAATGTGATGATGACCTTCAGTTCTTCTGTGGTCATTTCTGATAAAGAACCGGTGAAGTTTGCTATTTTCGATCATGACATAATTTTCCATGCACCGGAATTATTCAGAAAACTTTTAGCAAATGAGATTCCGATTACGTGTCCATCCGTAATGGTAAGGCGAGAGGTATATGATGCTGTAGGATTGTTCTCGTGTGAATACCCATATGGTGGAGATTATTACCAGTGGCTGAAAATTTCAAAAAAATTTGATGCTGCATTTGTGGCAAATGCAATTCTTTATTTCCGGGAAGGCGATCATACGGAAACATTTCGATTACTGCTAAAGTCTCCATTAGGTTATATCGATACCATTAAGATTTTTATCCGAATAATCGATGAACTGGGTGATGAAGAGGCAGCCTATCGTCGTGAATTGAATATTGCTATCAGGCAACACATGCGGGTTTGTAATAATCTCTGGATCTGGCGGTCAGATATGATGAAATCTCCTTACCCCCTGGTGTTTCTTGGTTTATCCTTCAATACCTGGGCATTGATCCGATCTGACTCGGTTATTGGTCGCATAAAAAAATTTTTTGATTTTATTTTTATATTGATTATAGGATTTTTTCTTGTTCTTCCCGGGGGGCGATTCTGTTTAAAAATACTTAAATTGTTAAAACGAGAACTCACTCAAAGAATTAAAAAAATATCTTAAAAAGCGGTTGCATAACTAGAAAATAGTAACCCATTTGTATAAGTGGCAATGGAGAAAATATATCCTGACCGAAATGCAGGGATATTTCTGACCTTAATTGGCTAAATAGTACAATCGAAAATAGTCATGCAAAAACCTCTTAAGTTAAAATCTATGAGAAAAATAGTTTCAAGACAGTATCCAGTAAATTAGATTGAATTGCTTATCCGGTGTCTTGAAGAACGAGGAAAAATTCAATCATAGTAAAAGTGGAATGAGTGACATGAAATTATGTTTTTTAGGTAATGGATCAAGCCTCCATATGATAAAATGGATTAATTATTTCGCATCAAAAGGACATGAAGTCCATCTGATATCTTCGGATTTTGTAGGTGGATATAATTCATCTGTAAAATTTTATAATTTATTTCTAATTAACAATAAAAAAAATAAATTTTTATCTTTTATTAACATAATCATTCGCTGGTTTTTCTGGCCGATTTATACCGTTGTCTTACTTCACAGGATCAAGCCAGATATTGTTAATGCCCACTATATCACAAGATATGGCGATTTAGCAGCATATTCAGGATTCCATCCATTCATTCTAAATCCATGGGGAAGTGATGTACTAATTGAACCTAAAAAAAATAAAATACGTAAGATACAGACAAAATTCAACCTGAATCGTGCTGATTTGATAATTGTAGATTCTGATACGATAAAAAAAGAGATATCTCTGTATAATATAGATGAGAAAAAAATCATAAAAATCGTTAATGGAATTGATATTGAGAAATTTTCCCTTAATGATCGTGATCCAGAATTAAAAAAATTATTATTAATTGATGATAATTCTCCTGTAATCATTAGTATAAGATGTTTGAGACCTATCTATAATGTCGAAATGCTTATAAGAGCAATTCCATTGGTTTTAAATGAGAGAGAGAAAGCAATTTTTATAATTATTGGAAAGGGAGAGTTAACGGAACAAATAAAAAATCTCGCTTCTATGTTAGGTGTGACAAATGCCATAAAATTTATTGGTGGAATTAATAACGATAAAATGCCGGATTTTTTGGCAATATCCGATATTTATGTTTCAACGTCTCTATCGGATAGTACATCTATAAGCTTGCAAGAGGCAATGGTAAGCGAGGTTGCACCTATAGTAACAGATATTCCAGCAAACCGGGAATGGATTATGGACGGTAAAAATGGATTCCTTGTAAGAATAAACGATTTTGAGGATCTCAGTAATAAAATTATAACACTTATTGATAATAAGGAGATTAGACAACAGTTTGGAGAAATCAACAGACCAATGATTATAAAAAATGCTGATTATCAAATTGAGATGGGAAAAGTTGAAGAAATTTATAAAAAATATATAAAATTAAAGAAGGACTGAAATTATGAGTAAGAGAATTCTCTTAATTAATCCCCCATTTTACCGTTTAATGGGTAGTCATTTCAATGGCTTATCAACCGGGTTATGCTCTATAGGATCGGTATTAGCAACTGAAGGTCATTTTGTACGGATATTCAACGCGGATTATGAGAATTCCAATGTATATGGAAATTTAAAAGATATATTCGATGGCAATTCCAATTATAAAAGCATATTATCTGATCTCGACCATCCGATTTGGTCTGATATACGAACGGTAATTCGAAAATTTTCGCCACAAATTGTGGGTATTACTATGTTAACTGGTACCTATAAAAGTGCTGAAAATATTGCCCGGATTTGTAAAGAGATAAACAAAGATACTATAGTTATTGTGGGGGGCACTCACCCTACGGTATTGCCAGAGGAAGTGATAATATCTCCATATTATGATTACGTTATAAGGGGTGAAGGAGAATTTTCTTTTTTAGAATTAGCCAATGGAACCGATCCAGCAAAGGTAAACGGAGTTACTTATAGAGGGGATGATGGACGAATACAAAACAATCCTGATCGTGATTTTATTGAAAATATTGATGCCCTTCCGTTACCAGGAAGAGATCTTTATCTTAATCCCTCTTCAAATTTTGACTATGGATATATATTAACCGGGCGTGGTTGTCCGTTTGACTGTACTTTTTGCGCTAGTAAAAAAATTTGGAAGCAAACGGTAAGATATCGTTCTCCTGAAAAAATATTTAATGAATTACAAGAGGTTTATAAAAAATACGGGACACGCTTTTTTTATTTCATTGATGATACCTTCACGTTAAACAAGTCACGCGCTAAGAAAATTTGTTCATTAATTATTGAAAACAATTTAAAAATTGAATGGATTTGCGATACAAGAGTGGATACATTAGATTTTGAAATATTAGAATTGATGAAAAATTCTGGATGTATCAGGATCAAATTAGGAATTGAAACTGGAAGCACCAGCATTCTAAAATCAATAAATAAAAAAATTACAAAACGACAGATTCTAGATATAATCGCGATGATAAAAAAAGTTGGAATAGAAATTACCGCATATATTATGATTGGATTCCCCGATGAAACAAATGAAGATGTGAAAGAAACCATAAAATTTGCAGAACAAATCGATGTTGCATATTATAGTGTAAGCATATTGGCACCATATCCCGGAACAGAGATATACGAGCAGGCGCAAAATCGGGGCATCTCACTACCAAAAGAGCACTGGGAATATTTTTTTCACACAAGTAAAGAGATGCTAATGGTTACTGGAATCGATGAACGTCTCGTTGAAGAATGTTTAGCACTAAATGAAAGAAAAGGGAGAGAACGAAAATGAAGATTCCTATCTTGAGAATTCCTTATGATGATAAGGATATTAATTTTATTCAGGAAAAAATTGCAACTATGCTTCATTCTGGTCAACTTGCCATGGGTCGGAATGTTGAAGAATTTGAAAAAACATTTGCGAAGTTTGTTGGCGTTAAATACGCCGTAGGAGTAAACAGCGGAACTAGCGCACTTGAGATCATCCTCCGCTTAATAGATATCCGCGGAAGCTCGGTGCTTGTGCCAACGAATACATTTATGGCAACTGCAACGTCGGTGGTTCATGCCGGGGGGAAAATAATTTTTTGTGATGCATCGAAATCTGATTTGTGTATAGACCCGGATGACATTAATGAAAAAATTCAAAAAAATACGAAAGCACTCATATTAGTGCATATTGGCGGAATTATTTCTGAAAATTTTGGTGCCATCCGGCAGATCTGTGAAGATAACAAAATATTCCTTGTTGAAGATGCTGCACACGCACATGGTAGTTCGCTTGACGG
>Ga0247842_10008990_pt1 | contig 10317 bp, 12 predicted proteins | sample LaCruzMarch2015__3_FD_192411 | JGI IMG/M metagenome (GOLD analysis project Ga0247842, IMG submission 192411) | Freshwater microbial communities from meromictic Lake La Cruz, Castile-La Mancha, Spain - LaCruzMarch2015_19m | ecosystem: Environmental > Aquatic > Freshwater > Lake | place: Spain... | reverse complement strand
TCCACCGAAGGCCTGCGGCCATTGTTCAGGGTGCGGAACCTGTCCACAATTCCGTCTTTGGTACGCAAGGCAACAAAATGGGAATGGGTCAGTTCCGAATCGGTTACTACGGCATCCACGGCAAGGGTTTTTTGCAAACTGAGATAATTCTCCCACGGATAGCTATTCACCTGGTTATAGAGGTCTTCGTCATCGGCAAGCTGAAAACTGAAAATCGGCATTAAAATCCTCTGGGCAGTGCGAAGGCAGTAATTTGCCTTGTAAAGCATGCGTTTGTCGCCATCAAAACCCACTGCCCTTTTCAACAATTGGACATTTGATGCGCCCAATCCGGTAAGTTCGGCGGCAAGCACTTCTTCTAAGCCCGAAATGGTCTTCGCGATGAAAGGTTGTGGCCCGGGGCTGGTGGTTGGTGTTTCCAAAAGGTTTGGTTTTAAAAAGTACGATAGGTGATTATTTGGAAATATTGTTGATAAACATCTGTTTATCAATAATGTATCGTGTATGGGTTCCTTTGCCGATAAAGCCGGTTTCATCGCTGGCACTAACCTCGAAAATCAATTTCCTGCCCTCCGCAGAAATCAACAGGGAAGTGCATCTTACTTTAGTGCCAGGCAAAGAGGCTTTCAGGTGCCTGATGTTTACCTCGGTGCCAACAGTTGCATCGGTTTCAGAAAGGAATTCAGCAACACTTTCCATGGCAGTCTGTTCCATCAGCGCAATCATCGAAGGAGTAGCAAAAACGCTCAAAGTGCCTGATCCAAAGGCCGTTGCAATGTGCTCATCAGCTACAACGATTTCCCTGATTCCTTCAATGCCGGGTTTGAGAGAATGTTTCATTTTTGCATCAATCGTTGAAAGTAAGTTTTATTTCCTGAATCAAATCAGGGTGCAGGCTAAGGCTTACCGGGCAAGTCTTAATGGATCGCTCGATAATTTTCTTTTCTTTTTCCGAATATTTCACAGTTGGGAATTTAAACTCAACGATAATTTTTTCAACCCTGCGCGGATCCGATTCCATGATTTTGGTCACAGCTATTTCGGTGCCGTCAATATTGAAACCGTGGGTTCTGGCAGCCATTCCTACAATAGTTATCGCGCAAGCCCCCAGCGAGGTGGCTAAAAGGTCGGTGGGCGAAAAAGCCTCACCTTTTCCCTGGTTGTCAATGGGCGCATCGGTAATAAATGATTGCCCTGATTGCAGATGTGTAGCAGTGGTGCGCAAATCGCCCTGGTAAATGATCGTTGAAGTACTCATCGAATAATGTTATTTGCTGCAAAGATAGGCAGATTTTGCCTTGCACTACCCGCTCAACCGAAATGTCCTGAAATACAACATATTCTGTACCGGTTTGTTAATTATTTGTTATTCCGCACTTATTTCTCAAATATCTATATACTTTTGGAACTGTGAAGAAAACCTCATTTTTGATCATCGTCTCGATTACAGGAATTGCCCTTGCAGGGGTCATTTTCATCCAGTTTTTCTGGATACGGAGTGCTTTGCTCCTTCAGGAAGAGCAGTTTGACAACAGGGTCAGGATTGCCTTGAAAGGTGCTGTAAACCAGTTGTATGAGATCAAATCCGATACCGGTGAAACAAAACTGTTCTGCAAAAAAGAGTGTATTTTGCTCAGCAACCAATTTACTTCAGGGATAAGTATAAAAGTGTTGGACTCCCTTATTCATGTCGAATTTGAGGAAGTCGGGATTGATGCGCATTATGTTTATGGTATTTTTAGTCCTGAAGCGCAAAAAGCGAGATACATTTCCAATCCGGCTTTCGAAAAACAATTTTTAAGTACCTCGCATTCTGCCTCATTGTCCTGTATCATGAAGGACAACCCGATGCTTCTCGGTGCCTGGTTTCCTGACGAAGCGAATATTGCAGTCAAAAGTATTTTCTGGTGGCTATTGTTGTGCGGAATCTTACTCATTGTACTGGTTTTCGGTTTCATATTCAATATTTATTCATTTCTGCGACAGAAAAAGATTTCGGAGATGAAGAGCGATTTTGTGAACAATATCACCCATGAGTTCAAGACACCTATAGCTACTATTTCTTTGGCAAGCGAAATGTTGCTGAAGCCTTTGGTGCTTGCCTCCGAAACCAAGGCCAGGAAATATGCCGGCATTATTTACGACGAAAACCTACGGCTCAAAAACCAGGTAGAACATGTGCTGCAACTCGCTGTTCTCGATCGCGGTTCTTATGACCTGAAAAAGACATCGTTCGGTATGCACCAGCTTTTGCAAAAAATTACCGATAGTTTTCAAATAATCGTAAAAGAAAGGAACGGAACGCTGAAATTGCAACTTGATGCATCGGCGCACCATGTATTTGCCGACAGCCTTCATATTGAAAATGTGATTGTGAACCTGTTGGACAATGCCAACAAATACTCCCCCGAAAAACCTGAAATTACGATCAGTACATTTTTAAGGAACGATTTTATTGTTGTTGCCATCGAGGATAAAGGCATTGGTATCAGTACCAACAACCAGAAACAGATTTTCCGTAAAATGTTCAGGGTGCACACAGGTAACCTGCACGATGTAAAAGGTTTCGGGCTTGGGTTATATTATGTCAAAACGCTGGTGAACGCGCACAACGGAGAAGTATTTGTACACAGTGAACCCGGCAAGGGAAGCCGTTTTGAAATCTCACTGCCACTTGATTATTTGAATCCGGAAATTAAAAATCCAACCGCTTTATGAAAACGAAAATCCTTTTAGTTGAAGACGATATCAATTTGGGAGATGTGCTCCGTGATTACCTCGAACTACAGGAATACGAGGTTTTCAGGGCGTTGGATGGAATTTCAGGCCTCGAAATGTTCAAATCAATGGAATTCGACCTGCTGATACTGGATGTGATGATGCCAAGAAAAGATGGTTTTACGCTTGCCAGCGAAATCCGTGAGATCAACAGCCGGGTACCCATTATTTTTCTTTCAGCAAGAGGTCAGTTTGAGGATAGGGTTACAGGCTTTAAAGCAGGTTGCGACGATTATATCAACAAACCATTCAGCAGCGAAGAACTTGAACTTCGCATCGAAGCGATACTGAAGCGTTGCCGGGTTGGTGAATCCCCGGTAATTTCAGAAAATCCCATTTCAGGTGGAATTTATCAGTTGGGCAATTATATTTTTGATTCTGCTAATCATGAGCTTCGCATCGAAGGAAGGCGCATAGGTTTAACTACAAAAGAGGTTCAACTGCTCCAGGTACTTTATAATCATCGTAATCAACTTATCCCGCGTGAAATAGCATTAAAGGCGGTTTGGGGCAGCGACAACTATTTTATTGGCCGGAGCATGGACGTGTTTATTACAAAATTGCGCAAATACCTAAGGGACGACCCCAAGATTTCAATTGTAAACATTCATGGGTCAGGCTTCAGGCTTGAGGTGAAAGAGTGAAAAGTACTTGAAGTATTTTTAGGGTTTGAGAAGTTTGAGAAGTCTGAAGGGTTTGAGAAGTTTGAAAAGTTTGAAGTCTCTATTGTTTGGTGTGTTTTTATTTGTTGTATAAATTGGAAAAATGACGGTAGAGCAATTACAGCAAACTATTGACCAGTGGATCAGCACCACGGGCGTGCGTTATTTCAACGAACTCACCAACACCGCCATACTGATGGAGGAAGTAGGGGAGGTGGCACGCATCATGGCCCGCAGGTTCGGTGAACAAAGCGAAAAGGAATCAGATAAGCAGGCCGACCTAGCGGATGAACTTGCCGATGTGCTGTTTGTCCGGGTGTGCATTGCCAACCAAACAGGTATAGATCTGACCCAAGCCATTATTAAAAACCTGGATAAGAAAACCCTGCGCGACAGGGACCGCCACAGGACGAACAGTAAATTATGGGATCCAAAATCTTTGGATTGACCGATATTATGTTTGTTAGTGTAAGACCTTGAAAATCAATTCTTTCAACAGTTCGCCTTCGTCAGTTGAATAATTATCAATGCCAAGTGCACGGACATTGGTTTCGCGCAGCCAGCCAATGATTTCAACTATTTTTTTAGGGGAATAATTGCGGTATGCGCTTAAATAATCGGATTTGGTATAATTATTCAGCCTGAGTTTGGCAAGGATAGCGGGTTCCGATTTGTCGGGCAGCGAATGGATGACCAACACTTTGCTGAAAAACGAAAACAACATCGGGATGGTTTTAAATATTGAGTTATCTTTGGGGTTCAAAGCAAAATGATGGGCGATTTGATTAGCTTTCAGCACATTCTTTGCTGCGAGTGCCCGCTGGAATTCAAAAATATTATAATCCTTGCTTATCCCGATGAATTTTTCGATCACATCTTCCGAGATGGGTTTGTCTTTGGGATGGTTAATATACAGTTTTCCAAGTTCGTTGATGATTTTTTCGAGGTTGTTTCCCAGAAATTCAACCAACATCGAACATGCCTTATTCGAAATGGTATAGCCTTTATTGTTTGCCTGTGTCGAAATCCACTCAGGCAGGTCGGTTTCATATTTTCGTTTTGATTCAAAAACTACCGCCTTATCTGAACCACCTAACGTTCTCAGCAGTTTAGCCGGAGGCGATTTATACTTATGGCCAATAACTAAAATGCTGGAAGTCAGTGGTTGGTTGAGATAAGCCAGCAAGGGGGCATAGTTTTCTTCCTTTTTCCAATCCATATCCTGTGCTTCGCGGATGGCTATTAATTGCCGTTCACCTACCATTGGAAACTGTTTGCAATAATTTACCGCCATACCTAAAGAAGATTCGCGCCCATAAAGTATTACCTGGTTAAACTCCTTTTCGGTTTCGTTCAGCACATGTTCGATCAGGTAATCCGATAGCTCATCAATATAATAAGGCTCCTCGCCATAAAAAAAGTAGATGCCAGCAAAAGCCCTCTTTTGTAAATCCTTGGTCAATTGGCTGTAAGTAGGCGTCATTGCTCAGGGTAGTAAAATTGGTTAACGGTCAGTAGTTATTTTTAATGGTTCACCCGCCCCTCTCCTTGTCTCCCCTCTCACTGTCGCCCCATCGTCATATCCCTTGTCAGAATTTCAGATGCTTCACAGTAAGCCTCTTTTCTATAAGCTGTTTCAGCGATTCAATGCCAATTTTCACATGATCTTCCATAAAGTTTTCGGTAACGATCTTGTCGCTTTGTTCGGTTTTTACTCCGCTCGAAATCATCGGCTGGTCCGAAACCAACAGCAAAGCACCGGTAGGTATATAATTGGCAAACCCGACAATAAAAATTGTGGCAGTTTCCAGGTCAATGGCCATTGCACGGGTAGCCTGCAGTTTGGCTTTAAAATCATCGTCATGTTCCCACACGCGGCGGTTGGTGGTGTAAACGGTCCCGGTGAAATAATCCTTGCCCGTGTCGCGGATGGTGGTAGAAATTGCTTTTTGCAGGTTGAACGCGGGCAGTGCCGGGATTTCTTTCGGGAAGTAGTCATCGGAAGTACCTTCACCCCGTATCGCTGCAATCGGTAGAATCAAATCGCCAAGCTGGCTTATATGTTTGAGTCCGCCACATTTTCCAAGAAACAAACAGGCTTTTGGACTGGTTGCACTGAGAAGGTCCATGATAGTTGCTGCGTTAGCGCTTCCCATTCCGAATTTGATCATGGTGATGTTGCCTGCCGTTGCGCTGGGCATCGAGCGATCGCGGCCTCGAATTTCAACGTTGTTCAGGCGCGCAAAAGTCTCGATGTAAGCCCCGAAATTAACGAGTAAAATATATTCTCCAAAATCTTCAATCGCTGTACCAGTGTACCGGGGAAGCCAGTTTTCGACAATATCTTTCTTGGTTTTCATAGCCCTTGGTGTTTTTAATAAAGTAATGATGGCAAATGTAGATTTTTTCAATCATCTTTGCAGTGGTTCAGGCCGTTTGTGAGAAAAATTATGATAAAATGATTCGCTTAAACTTTCCTCCGTTCGAGTTCAGGCTCAGGCAAACAGATAGACGACAGGAGATTTTTGACCTTGTGCGCCACAAATTTGTTGCCTTCACACCCGAAGAATGGGTCCGCCAGCATCTGATCAACTACCTGATAAATGCTAAGGGGATACCACCTACATTGATTGGTGTTGAAAAACAACTTGTATTGAATAAAATATCAAAAAGGTTCGACCTGGTGGTATTTTCAAAAAGCGCGTCCCCAATCCTCCTCGCCGAATGTAAAGCCCCTGGTGTTGAAATTACCACAAAAGTTTTTGACCAGACCGCCAGGTATAACCTGGAGTTAAAAGCAGGTTACTTCCTGATTACAAATGGATTGGAACATTATAGTTGCCGGATAGACTATCAGAAAAAGCAATATGTTTTTATTGAAGAGATTCCAACGTACAAAGAAATGTTGGTTCCGTTTTTCTGAAAGGGTGAGGGTGGTTCGAAAAAAAACAAAGCCGGAAACTCCGGCTTGTCCATAACATCGAAAAGCTTATTGACATTTTAAAACATTCTTTATCTTATCATTAGCAAAAGCTGCAAATGGACCATAAACAGATTTTTTATAGTTTGCACAAGCATTTGGAATGTCCTTTTTACCTTCGTAAGCTTTCGCTATCTCGCAAAAATATCGCGCCAGTTTTTCATTGGTTTGCTCATCCATAGCCATGCCTGCATTGGCTGCCTCAATTGCTTCGTCAAATTTCTTTATGACATTGTTTGAGGAAGCCAGTGCATAATAAAGATCTTTACTCTTAAAACCATAAGTTAACGCATTGTTGAGTTTTGTCACAGCTTCAGTATATAATTTCTTGTTAAATGCGTCAACGCCTTCCTTGCTAAATACAGTTCCGATAGCATTCTTTGCTGATTTCATAAGGAGGGTATCATTATTTTTTGTTGCAGATGCGATAGCCTTTTCCATATATTCGATCAATTTTGCATTATCACCTTTTTTCTTATAAACCATACCTTTGGCATAAAGCGCTTTTCCATATTCCGGGTCGAGCCTGAGTGCTTTGTCGAAATAAGCAATTGCTTTATCCATACTGTCAGACTTCATCAATTGGCTCCCTTTGCTGGCGTAAAGCTTAACTAATTGTCCTTCTGATTTTTCCTTAATATTGCCATCGCTGTACGTATTAGCGAATTCAAGGCTTTTTTCGTAAGCAACAAGGGCTCCATCATTATTTTTGTCTTTTAAAAGGTTGTTGCCAATATTGTATTGCCAGGCCGGCAGCAATGAGCCAGCCTTCTTTTTCAGATCATCGGCTTCGGCACCCACTGTGGCGCACATTTTTATCACATCCTGCATTTTGATAACGGCAGCAGGCAAATCTGTTTTCGAAAGTTCAAGCACTGCATTATAAGCAGTTCCTGCCTCATCTTTGGTTTGTGCATTTGCCTTTACACCTGAGAATAAGATCATAATAAGAAGGGCAGAAGCCACAAAAAGGGTTTTCTTCATGTTACAAGGTTATTATGTTACTGTTTATGGGTTTAAATTTTGCTGCAAATATATAAAAATATGAATTTGTAGCATTGGTTAATTTAAAAGGCAAAAGTAACAAAAACTGTTCCAGGAATTCTTTGAGCAAGAACCCTGAAAATGTTAAATTTTCAAAAATAACCGCATTTTGTTTTCTGCTTGCAATTTTGAATATTTATTGAAAAATGCCTACATTTGCACACCCAGCGAAGGATGGCAAAAAACAGCCCCCTTTTGTTTAACATATTGATAATCTTATTATTGTTCAAACGTTTAAACAATGAACAATAATATGATTAAAATTGGTTTGGCAATTTTGATTCAATTTTTAAGAAGAAGGATTATCCGCTGGAAAACTTAACCTGATTCCTTTATTGGGTGGTGAATTTTTCACATTAATGGCAGGAAAAAACAAAAAAGGAGGTGTGGATGTTGCAGTTTTTGAAGCATGTGGCCACAAGCAAACTTGTACAAAAGACCTCAACAAACAATTGGTTATCAACAAGATGAAGGAAATAGAAGACAAAAATAAATTTTCCGGGTTAAAAGTTGGTCCGATGCTGGACGCTTCAACTGATGGTAACTGGGAGTAACCTTTAAAAAATCTCATTTTGGAATGTATCCTCCGTCAGGTTGACCCTCTGTTTGAGCCTGCTTCGGGATTACAATACAGGCTATCCATCCTGCTCAGGCCGGATGGATACTTTTTTTTGGTTTGTGATCCCGGCACGAACAAAATCCTCCTCCTCTCTGATTACAGCAATGAGAAGAATGCGCTTGCGACAGGAAACCATACAGGATGGCCATCAAATTGTTCTGCGTACTTTTCAGAATTCGAAAGTATTGACTTGCTTAAACTTTCCTGCTTTAAAACTGATGTCGCGCTGTCGTCGAACAAAATCACTGTAGCACCCGCCGAATTCCTTCAAGGGGAGCATGCTGAATTGATTATTTACGCTGCCCAGCAAAAGTTCAACGATGAAGGTATTATAAGGGAAGCTATTTTTGAGGAAGGACCTACGATAGTTGCATTATTTCCCCAAGGCATCATTGAACAGTGCAAGGCAATTTTCCCGGACATTACCTTACAGAGTGCAATGGCTGTCTATGCAAAAGGGCTTTTAACAGGAAATGTTCAATCAGTTGAAAGGAAGGTTTTTGTTCAAATCTGGAGGTCATATTTCGAGGTTGTGGTATGCCAGGGAACGCGGTTGCTTTATTTGAATGCCTTCAACTATTCTGCTCCGACGGATGTGCTTTATTACCTGATATTTATACTGGAACAGCTTGGTTTTGTGCCTTCGGAAGAAGAAATTACCCTGATGGGAGAAGTTGATAAAGGACATATAATTTACGAACAGTTGAAAATGTATTGCGGCAAACTCATTGTCTCTCAGATTCCGAAAGCATATAAGGTTGGTCCTGAATTTTCAGGAATAGCATGGCATAAATATTTCACCCTGTTAAATTTAGCGTTGTGCGAATAATCGGCGGAACCCATAAAGGCAGAATCATCCGACCACCACAAGGGTTGGACCTCAGGCCCACCACCGACCTGGCAAAAGAAAGCCTTTTCAATATTTTGAACAATCGTGTTGATTTTGAAGCTATTACAGTGCTTGATCTGTTTGCCGGTACCGGGAATATTTCTCTTGAGTTTTCTTCGCGTATGGCAAAAAAAGTAGTGAGCGTTGAAGCGAACAGCCGATGTGTGGATTATATCTTGAAAATGGCAACAGAGTTGAAGTTCAGTAATTTGTCGGCAATCCGCACCAATGTGTTCACCTTTTTAGCCAAGGGAACAGGGAAATACGATGTTGTTTTTGCGGATCCACCTTTTGACTTGCCAGGCCGGGAAACCATCCCGGCTTTGGTTTTCGATAATAACTGGCTTGCTCCGGATGGCTGGTTTATCATGGAGCACGACAAATTCCTCCAATTTTTCGACCTCCCGAACTTCGTGGAAGAGCGCCGTTATGGCAAGGTGCATTTTTCCTTTTTCAGGAATAGCTGACCAAGGATGCTGTTTTTTTAAATTGGGATTCTGATACTTTCGGGGATAAACTGTTCAATATTTCCTCCATGCCTGTGGACTTCGCGAACAATAGAAGAAGTAACCATCACATATTCGGGAAGGGTGAGCAGAAAAACAGTTTCGATTTCGGGTACAAGTTTCAGGTTTACCTGTGCAACACCGCGTTCGAACTCGAAGTCGGCTGAGGTGCGTAACCCGCGGATGATATATAAAGCATCCATATGCTGGCAAAAATCAACCGTAAGTCCATTGTAACTTTCAACAATTAGCTGTGGCACATCGGAAAAAACCTGCTTAATCCATCCAAGCCTTTTTTCGACAGGGAAATAACCTGATTTTTCTGCATTTACACCGATAGCAACAATTATTTTATCAAAAAGTGGAAGTGCTCGCCTTACGATTGATTCGTGGCCCCTGGTGATGGGATCGAACGAACCCGGAAAAACTGCAGTTTTCATACAATGGTTTTATGCAAAAGTAATTACAAAATCGGGAAATCAGATGTTGAGGGATGTTTTAACGATGATTTGCTCTGATTATCAGATTTGAAAAAAATGAATGCTGTTTTTTGATCAGGAAGTGGAGTGGCAGTTTAATTCTTCTGAAACCAGCAATTACAATCCAAAATAACCTGACAATAAAGGCTTGAGCGAAGCGTAAGTGTTGTTTATCGGAATATGTAATTCGGATTGGCCAAACCATTGGACCTCAGTAATGTCTTCTTCAAACTGGGGGATTAGTTTTTCTTCTGCTGTATTCAGCATCCCGAACCAGAATGTTTCTTTCAGTACTTCATTTCCTGAAAAGTCAGTATATAAATGAAAGGTCGAAGGCAGGGGCTTCAGGATTTCCAGCTT
>Ga0247842_10008985_pt1 | contig 10318 bp, 10 predicted proteins | sample LaCruzMarch2015__3_FD_192411 | JGI IMG/M metagenome (GOLD analysis project Ga0247842, IMG submission 192411) | Freshwater microbial communities from meromictic Lake La Cruz, Castile-La Mancha, Spain - LaCruzMarch2015_19m | ecosystem: Environmental > Aquatic > Freshwater > Lake | place: Spain... | reverse complement strand
ATAAAGCGAAGGTTTGTCTTTAATGTGTAGTGGAAGAATTCAAAAATTTGCAAAAGATAACAAATTAAAAGGCAATGATAAAGAAAGTTGTTCTCTTATGTTATTAATGGATATTTTAGAACTTGGAGGAACTGCTGTTGGGGTTTTAAAAGAAGGTGTATTCTTTAATAAAACATACAAAGATTTAAGAAAATGTTTAATTCAAAATTTTAATGTGAGAGAAGTTATTAGCGTTCCTCAAGACCAATTTGAAAATACATCAACTAAAACTTCAATTATTATATTTGATAATAATGAAGAAAAAACAACTGAAGTAAAATTTAGTAATTTGGTTGTTGAAAGATATCTGGAAGATAAATTTGCAGAAGTATTCGGAGATATTGTTATTATTGAAAACAAAGATGATATCATAAGAGTTACTGATAAACTTGTTTCATGTGCAACCAAAGATGAAATATTAGAAAATGCTATTTGTTCTTTGAATGGCAAAGATTATAATAAAAAAGAAATAATTGTTGGTGAAGGTTATGAATTGGTGAAGTTAGGTGATATTTGTGAGTTTATGCCAAAAAGTAAAAGAAATGCTTCTTTTGGACAATCTACAGGAGAATATAACTTTTATACATCAAGTGATAAAGTTCAAAAATGCGACATAGTAGATTATAAGGAAGAATGTTTAATTATTGGTTCAGGTGGCGTTGCTAATATAAAATTAGACAAACAATTTAGTTGTTCTGCAGATAATTTATTGTTGAAATCAAAATATAACTATTATTTATATTCAATATTAAAAGGAAATATGATAATGTTGTCAGATGGCTTTACTGGTTCAACACTAAAACATTTATCAAAAGATTACTTAAAAAATCTACATATTCCAATCCCAAAGTCTCAAGATAAAATTCAAGAATGGGTATACAAGATTTCAGCACCATATAATGAAAAAAATGAAAAACAAGCTCAAATAAAAGAGTTAGAAAATTTTATTCAAAATAGAATTAGAGAGATTGGAGAAAATGAAGATTGTGATGAATTAATTTTTGCGGATGTTTTGGAATATGTTAGTAAAAAAAATAAATATCGTGCAACCGATGGAAAAAATGAAGGAAAATATAGATTTTACACATCAAGTCAAGATAAAATATTATATAGAGATGATTATGAATTTGAAAATAACCATATATTAATTGGAAGAGGAGGCGTAGCGTCATTACATTTAACATCACATTTTTCGGTATCGCATGATGATGTGTATGTATTAACTACAAAAAAAAAAGAATATAATTTAAAATACATATATAATTATATTAAATCAAATATACAATTAATTGAAGATAGTTTTAAGGGTTCAACAATTAAACATAGCTCAAAAACAGCATTGTCACAAATTAAAATTAAAATCCCAAAAAACAACCAACTTATTCAAGAGTTAGAAATTACTTTCCATCAAATTGAAACGCTTCAAACTGATGTTAAGATTGTGGATGGATTATATAAACAACTGATTCAAGAATTAAGTCAAGAAGCTATTCCTCAACAAAATACTAATATTATTGTTCCACTTACAACAGAAAATGTTACTGAAACTCAAGAATAAATAGAATTTAATGTTTCTAAGAAAAAAGTAATAAAAAAAGCTGTCAAGAAAACCAAGCTATTAATTATTGAAGAATAAAAAGTTAAATATAAATGATATATAAAATATAATGTCTCAATTATTATTACACAAGAAACATATTGATAATTTTTTATCAATTTTTAAAGACGATATTAAATATATTTATGGAGGAATTACAGAAAATGGTTTAGAAAAAAGACGACAATCTCATATAACTGACAAAGAACCATCAGTATGTAATTCTACATGGTTAATTTCTCAAAAAGCAATTACAACTATTAATATTAAAGATATAAATAAACTTGAATATTATAAATTTTTAATTACTGAAATTGAACAATATTTAATAGATGAATTAGCTAACAAATATGATAATAAATGTAAAAATGATAGAAATAAAAATGGAACTATCGCACAAAAAGGAGGTGCAGGTGTTAAAATTAAAAATTTACAATTAGGAGACGCTGTTAAATTTTATATATTTTACGAATTGAAATAATTTATCGTCTTCTAACTTTATTAAATCCTAATTCAGATAAAATATTTGTAAAATGACTATAAAATTCGTCGGGTTCTTTTGGTAAAATATCATGTTCTTCACAAGACATATAGTATTCATTCAATGATTTTATTTTTTTCTCTTTGCAAAAATTTATCCAGTCTTGTTTAGATTGAATAAAATTTGTTGTATCTACACCCATAAAATCATACCAATTATTCCAGACTCCTTTAGATTTGAAATATTCTTCAGGAAAAACAATAAAATGATTATGATTATCTTTTCTCTCAACATATTCTTTTTTAGATTTTATATTTAAACTTGAATTTATAGAGCGGACATAATTATATTCATCTTCTTCTTCTGTAAATTTAGAACCTAACGCTTTACTATATCTTAATCTTAATTTAATTTTATTTAACTCACTCACATTTTCTTGAAACACATAATCTTCATAACAAATTCTTCTCTCTTCATCTTTTTTAGTTTTTTTTTTCTTTTCTTTTTTTCCAACCGAAACAAATATTTTTTGTTCTATGTTTTCATCTACATTTCTCATTTTTGAAACAATGTTTCTAAGTTTTTCATACGATTTATTTTCAGTTTCCCAATCGTCAGAATCAATATATGGTATAATAATATATGACATTTTATTTGGATTTTCAAAATCTAAACGGTTTGGTCTTAATAAATATTGTACTATTCTAGTTTCACTTTTCATATTTCCAGCAATACATACACCATTTAGTTTTGGTAAATCAAATCCTTCACCAAATATATAAACACACGAAATAATACCATAAGATGTATTTTTAAAATTATGTAGTTGACTATCTAAATCATTACAATTTTTACTATGAATGGAATTATTATAAATATCATTTTTTTTAAACTGAAATAATTTATCTATTTGTTTTTTTATTGATTTTTTATAATTTATATTTTCTTCTTTTAAATATATTTGTTCATTACAATTCAATAATTCATCTATATATTTTTTAGATAGTTCTGCGTCTTCTGTTGTATTAGTATATAATAATAAATGTGTTAAATTATTATACTTTTCAAACGATTTTAAACACATATAACACGATATAAATATTTCTTTATTAATTATATTTAATTTTAGATTACTTATAATTTTATCAACTTCGTCTTCTGTATTTTCTAAAACTAAAATTTTATAATCAGTTATTTTTTTATTTTCTATTGCCCAATATACCGTTTTAATATCAATATATTTTCCAAAAGTGGTTTCATTTTCCATAGAATATATTTCTTTATTTATTTGTGTTTCAATCGTTTTCTCTGTTGCTGTCATAAATAATGTTTTGGAATAAATTATTTTATGAAATAAGCGAAATCCTCTGTTTTCTTCTTTTTCAACACCAACTAAATGATGAGCTTCATCTCCAATTTTAAATTCGAACACAATATCCTCATCAACTAATAAATGACACGAATGATATGTTGAAATCACAAATTTAGGTTGAGAATTAATATTATTATTAAGAAAATCTATAATTTGTATTTTATCGGTGGTTGATTTAATACTTTCATTTTCATCACCCCCAACAAACAATATATTATTTTTATTTTTAAATATTTTTAAAATTTCATTTTTTATTTGTTTTTGTAAATTATTACTAGGAACACCAATTACTACTGATTTAAAATTTAATAATTTTACTATTAAAATACTTAATAAAGCTTTTCCAAGACCACAAGCCCAAACTATTTTTCCAATATTATATAAACTAAAGAAATCTTTAATAATTTCTAATATATATTGTTGGTGTTCATTTGGTTCAATTAAATTGTAACCAACCGATTTTATTTCATTATTTAAAGTATATTTTGTATTTCGTTTAACTTTATATTTTTGAATAATATCTTTTAATTTTAATTGATTAAATAGATTTTTAACTTTATCAACATTTTTAATATTTCTAAGGCGATCACATCTATTCATTAAATTTATTTCTTCTTTATTTAAAACTTTATAAACTATATTTATTTTTTTAAAATAAGGTTCAATTAAATCAATAATGTGTCTATTGTAAAATTCAGTTCCTCCGCCTTTATAAATATGATATGATTTAAAGTAATTCTTTAAAGATTTATCAATAAATTTCATTTTATCTAATGGTATTTCTATTACGCATATATATTCTCCTCTTTCAACTTCTCCAGTAATATATGTATTATTTCTATCTTTTACAAATGAAGCTATTCCCATTTTTATGACATTTTCCCTTTTATACCAAGCATTATCTCTAAGATAAATATTTCCTTTTGATTTGTCCATTTAACTGTTTTTTTTAATAATATATTATTAATAATATATTTATTAAACCATAAATCAATTTTTTTTATATTAAAAAATAAATGAAGTAAATAAAGAAAATAAAGAAAAATTAATATGAAATATTTTAAAAATATTTCATATTAATTATTTAAAAAAAAAATGAAATAATAAAATACTAAAATTAAATAAAGTATAAAAAGATTAAAATAAATATGGAACTTAAAGACTGGATTGATATTGAAAATTTAGATTGTGATTATTTATCAACAAACTCTAATGCTATAGATTTTTTAGAAGTTAATAAAAATAAAATAAATTGGTTTGTGTTATCATCAAATGATAATGCGATAGATTTATTGGAAGAAAATCCCGAAAAAATAAATTGGTTTTCTTTATCAAAAAATAAAAATGCTATACACTTGTTAGAAGCAAACCAAGATAAAATAACTTGGACTTATTTATCTTTAAATCCTAATGCTATACATCTTTTGGAAGAAAACGAAGATAAAATACATTGGCGTTTTTTATCAAGTAATCCTAATGCTATACATCTTTTGGAAAAAAACCAAGATAAAATAGACTGGTATAATTTATCGAGTAATCCTAATGCTATTGGGTTGTTAGAAATGAACCAAGATAAAATATTTTGGAGTTGTTTATCAACCAATCCAAATGCTATTGAGTTATTGGAAACCAACTTTGATAAAATAGATTGGAATAATTTATCCTTAAATCCAAATGCTATACATCTTTTAAAAGCAAACCCGGGAATGATAAGTTGGTATCATTTATCAAAAAATCCAAATGCTATAGATATATTAGAAAATAACAAAGATAAAATATATTGGAAATCTTTATCAAGAAATGAAAATGCTATAGAGTTATTAAAAGAAAACCCTGATAAAATACACTGGGATTATTTTTCATGTAATCCAAGTATTTTTGAACATGAATATCATTTATTAAAATAATAAAATAATAATCTAAGAAAAATAAAAAAAATAATAAATAAATAAAATAAAAAAATAATAATCTAAGAAAAAGAAAAATAAAAAAATAATAATCAAAGAAAAATAAAAATAAATAATAATCTAAGAAAAATAAAAATAAAAAAATAATAATCTAAGAAAAATATAACTATTTTTTTTTTATTATTAAAAAAAATGAAAGAAATTAAAAATATAAATAAAAGTATAAAAACATAAATAATAAAATAAATGGAACTTCTTAGTTGGGTAAACATTAACTTTTTAAATTGGGACATTTTGTCAGAAAATACGAATGCTATTGATCTTTTAGAAAAAAATGAAGAAAAAATAGATTGGTATAATTTATCAAGTAATCCAAATGCAATTCGTCTTTTGGAAGAAAACTATGAAAAAATAGATTGGAAAAGTTTATCGAGCAATCCAAATGCTATACATCTTTTGGAAGAAAACCCAAACAAAATAGATTGGAGTTATTTATCAAGAAATAAAAATGCTATACACTTATTGGAAATGAATATGGATAAAATAAATTGGTGTTATTTATCAAGAAATGAAAATGCTATGCACTTATTGGAAAACAATCAAAATAGAATAAACTGGTATAATTTATCAAAAAATCCTAATGCTATAGAGTTCTTAGAAGCAACCCCAGAAAGAATAGATTGGTGTTGTTTATCGGCAAATCCAAATCCAAATGCTATACGCTTGTTAGAAGAAAACCAAGAAAAAATATATTGGCCGTTTTTATCGAGTAATCCAAATGCTATTGAATTATTAGAAGCAAATCCAGATAAAATAAATTGGGTAACTTTATCTTTAAATCCAAATGCTATACACTTGTTAGAAGAAAACCAACATGAAATAAGTTGGTTTAATATATCAGAAAATCCAAATATTTTTGAGTCTGGTGGATATTTATTAAAATAAAAATAAAAATAAAAATAAAAATAAAAATAAAAATGATATTAAATATTAAAATAATTAAGTTTAATAAAAATAAACTATGCAACTTCTTCTTAACTGGATAAATATTAAAAAATTAAATTGGAAATATTTATCAACAAATGAAAATGCTATAGATTTGTTAGAAGAAAACCCAGAAAAAATAATTTGGGATTGTTTATCTTTAAATCGAAATGCTATTAATATATTAGAAGAAAACGAAGACAAAATAAATTGGAATTGTTTATCTTTAAATCCTAATGCTATACACTTGTTAGAAGCTAATCAAGAAAAAATAAATTGGGATATGTTATCACGAAATTATAATGCCATTGAATTATTGGAGACAAACCCAGAAAAAATAAACTGGTTTTATTTATCACAAAATCCTAATTCTATTGAATTATTGGAGACAAACCCAGATAAAATAAATTGGGATATGTTATCAAGTAATCCAAATGCTATTCGTCTTTTGGAAAAAAACTATGAAAAAATAAGTTGGGATATTTTATCAAGTAATCCAAATGCTATAAAATTATCGGAGACAAATCCTGAAAAAATAAATTGGAATAATTTATCAATAAATCAAAATGCTATACATCTTTTGGAAATGAACAAAGATAAAATAAATTGGGAATATTTATCAGAAAATCCAAATGCTATTCATCTTTTGGAAGAAAACACAGAAAAATTAGACTGGTATAACTTATCTAAAAATATAAATGGAATAAACTTATTGGAAGCTAATCAAGAACAAATAGAATGGAAATGGTTATCGAGAAATCCTAATATTTTTGAGTTTGGTGGATATTTATTAAAATAAAAAATAGAGAAGCATAAAAATAAAAAATAAAAATGATATTAAATAGTTAAAATAATAAAGTTTAATAAAAATAGACTATGGAACTTTTAAATTGGATAAACATTAAAAAATTACATTGGAAATATTTATCAACCAATGAAAATGCTATAGATTTGTTAGAAGAAAACCCAGAAAAAATAAATTGGGAGTGTTTATCTTTAAATGCTAAAGCTATACACTTGTTAGAAGTGTATCAAGAAAAAATAAATTGGTATAATTTATCTGAAAATCCAAATGCTATAAATATATTGGAAGAAAACCAAGACAAAATAAATTGGTCTTGTTTATCTTCAAATCATAACGCTATACACTTGTTAGAAGAAAACCAAGATAAAATAGATTGGTATATGTTATCACAAAATCCGAATGCTATTGAATTATTAGAGACAAACCCAGAAAAAATAAACTGGTTATGTTTATCAGAAAATCCGAATGCTATTGAATTATTAGATACAAACCCAGAAAAAATAAGTTGGAGATATTTATCAAATAATATAAATGCTATGCATATTTTGGAAGAAAATACAGATAAAATAAATTGGGATAATTTATCAACTAATCCAAATGCTATACACTTATTAGAAGAAAACTATGAAAAAATAAGTTGGTCTTATTTATCAACCAATCGAAATGCTATACACTTATTAGAAGAAAACTATGAAAAAATAGATTGGGATTGTTTATCAAGCAATCCAAATGCTATTGAATTATTAGAGACAAACCCAGAAAAAATAAACTGGTTATGTTTATCTTTCAATGAAAATGCAATACACCTGTTAGAAAACAATAAAGAAAAAATAGATTGGTATAATTTATCATTAAATAAAAATATTTTTGAGTTTGGAGGATATTTATTAAAATAATAATAATGAGTGAAACAATAAAAAAGCATTAAAAATATAATCTAAGAAAAATAAATATTTTTTTTTGTTTTACACCCTTGAAGATTTAAAATGATACCTTTTATAAATATAATTTATAATCGGCATAACAAGCTGAAATTTGATTTTTAAGTTTTCCGTGATTATCACAACACTTATTACCTAATTTAGAAAAGTCAATAGTAGTTTTATCACCATGTTTTGTAGAGGAATGAGTTATAGTATGGTAATTTGTATGTTTACAATTATTACAAATTACAACCATTTCAATTAAACCATCATCATAAATATTTATATGTTGTATAGTTGCTTCCATTTATAAAATAATATAAAAAATATTTATATTATTTTGTCTCATTTTAAATCTTCAAGGGTGTATAGTCTTATTATTAAAAAAAAATGAAAAAAATAAAAATATATAAAAAAGATAAATAAAAGTATAATAACATAACTAAAAGTATAATAAAATAAATGGAACTTCTTAGTTGGATAAATATAAATAATTTAAATTGGATCATTTTATCGACAAATGAAAATGCCATTGATCTTTTAGAAGAAAATGAAGAAAAAATAGATTGGTTAAATTTATCAAGTAATCCAAATGCAATTCGTCTTTTGGAAGAAAACTATGAAAAAATAAATTGGAAAAGTTTATCAGAAAATCCAAATGCTATATATCTTTTGGAAGAAAACCCAAACAAAATAGATTGGGGTTATTTATCAAGAAATAAAAATGCTATACACTTATTGGAAATGAATATGGATAAAATAGATTGGTGTAATTTATCGTTAAATCCAAATGCTATACATTTATTAGAAGCAAATCCGGATAAAATAGATTGGGAATATTTAACGTTAAATCCAAATGCTATACATTTATTAGAAGCAAATCCGGATAAAATAGATTGGGATTGTTTATCAAGAAATCCAAATGCTATACATTTATTGAAAGAAAACGAAGATAAAATAAATTGGAGATATTTATCAAGTAATCCAAATGCTATACATTTATTAGAAGAAAATAAAGATAAAATAAACTGGTATAATTTATCAGAAAATCCTAATGCGATACATCTTTTAGAAGCAAATAAAGATAAAATAAATTGGTTTTATTTATCATTGAATAAAAATATTTTTGAGTTTAATAGATATTTATTAAAATAATGTTAATAAAAGAAAACATCTAAGAAAAATAGCGAAGCATGCGAAGCATAATAAATGAAATAAAAATATACTATTTTTTTTAAAGTCTTATTATTAAAAAAAAATGAAAGAATTAAAAAGATATAAAAAAGATAAATAAAACTAGAATAACATAACTAAAAGTATAATAAAAAAAATGGAACTTCTTAGTTGGATAAATATAAATAATTTAAATTGGAATTATTTATCAAGTAATCCAAATGCTATTGATTTATTGGAAGAAAACGAAGATAAAATAAATTGGGATTATTTATCATTAAATCCAAATGCTATACATCTTTTGGAAATGAACAAAGATAAAATAGATTGGTTTTATTTATCATCAAATCCGAATGCTATACATCTTTTGGAAATGAACAAAGATAAAATAGATTGGTTTAATTTATCATCAAATCCGAATGCGACACATCTTTTGGAAGAGAACCAAGATAAAATATGTTGGACTTATTTATCTTTAAATCCAAATGCTATACATTTATTAGAAGCAAACCCAAAAAAAATTGATTGGGTTTGTTTATCCAAAAATCCCAATGCTACACATCTTTTGGAAGAAAACCCAAATAAAATTGATTGGAACATTTTATCAGAAAATCCAAATGCAATACATTTATTAGAAGCGAATCAAGATAAAATAAATTGGAAAAAATTATCAAAAAATCCAAATGCTATACGCTTATTGGAAGCAAATCAAGAAAAAATATGTTGGTATAATTTATCGAGTAATCCCAATGCTATTGAATTATTAGAAGCGAATCAAGATAAGATAAGTTGGTTCGGTTTATCTTCAAATCCAAATATTTTTGAGTTTGGATATTTATTAAAATAAAACTTTTTCGGTGAAAAAATAAAAAATAAAAATATCGAAGAATGCGAAGCATAATAAATGAAATAAAAATATACTATTTTTTTTTTCGCTTTAAAGTCTTATTATTAAAAAAAAATGAAAGAAATTAAAAAGATAAATGAAAGTATAATAACATAAGTAATAAAATAAATGAAACTTCTTAGTTGGATAA
>Ga0247842_10008982_pt1 | contig 10320 bp, 7 predicted proteins | sample LaCruzMarch2015__3_FD_192411 | JGI IMG/M metagenome (GOLD analysis project Ga0247842, IMG submission 192411) | Freshwater microbial communities from meromictic Lake La Cruz, Castile-La Mancha, Spain - LaCruzMarch2015_19m | ecosystem: Environmental > Aquatic > Freshwater > Lake | place: Spain... | reverse complement strand
CGCCGCGCAGGATGTGCAAACATTGCTGGCGTGGGCGCGGCCGCGCACGCAGCCGATCTACATCCGGCTGGTCAAGGGCGCGTATTGGGATTATGAAACGGTGATTGCCGCACAGAAGCACCTGGCCCCGCCGGTCTTCACGCGCAAGTGGCAGTCGGACGCGAACTACGAGCTGATTTCCAACGTGCTGCTCGACAACTACACCGTCTTGCGCCCGGCCTTTGCCAGTCACAACATTCGCAGTATTGCCGCCGCGCTCGCCATGGCCGAGACGAAAAAGGTGCCGCGCAATGCCTATGAATTTCAAGTGCTGTTCGGCATGGGCGACCCGATTGCCGCGGCGGTCACCGCCGAAGGGTATCGCTGCCGCGTCTACGCGCCCTTTGGCGACATGGTGCCGGGCATGGGCTATCTCGTGCGGCGCCTGCTCGAAAACACCTCGAACGATTCATTCCTGCTGCAGACCATGGCGAAGAAGCGCGATGAGGACACCCTGCTGCAAGACCCGCACGGCGAGCCGGAAGACCTGCCGGCGGCGCCAGCCGGGTGCTTTGTCAATGTGCCCGAGCTCGACTGGGCCGATGCGCGCAATCACGCCGCGATGCAGGCCGCGCTGACGGCCGTGCGCGCGCAATGCGGCGCAACCTATCCGCTGATCATCAATGGCGCGCGCGTCACCACCAGCACGCTGCGCGATTCGGTCAACCCGGCCCGGACGACGGAACTGATCGGCCGGGTGGCGCAGGCCGACCTGGCGCAGGTGACCCAGGCCGTGGCAGCCGCCCGCGCGGCGTTTCCGGCCTGGCGCGACACGCCCGCCGCGCAGCGCGCCGAGTTGCTCTTCTCGGCCGCGCGCATCGCCGAACGCCGCAAATTCGAGCTGGCCGCATGGATGATCCTTGAAGCGGCCAAGCCGTGGAACGAAGCCATGGGCGACGTTGAGGAAACCATTGATTATCTCAATTACTATGCCCACGAAATGCTGCGCCTGGCTGTGCCGCGCCGCGTCGGCAACGTGCCCGGCGAAGTCAGCAACTACGTCTATGAAGCCAAGGGCGTCGGGGTCATTATCTCACCGTGGAATTTCCCGCTGGCGATCACGACCGGCATGGCGGCCGGCGCAATTGTCACCGGCAACACGGTGGTGATCAAGCCCTCGAATTTCACGCCGGTGATCGCCTTCAAGATGGTTGAAATCCTGCAGGAGGCGGGCGTGCCGAACGGCGTGCTGAACTATCTGCCGGGCGCGGGCGCGACGATCGGCGACGCGCTGGTGCGCAGCCCGGAAGTGAATTTTGTGGCCTTCACCGGCTCGCAGGAAGTCGGCTTGCGCATTGGCCGGATGGCCGCGGAAACGCCCGGCCCGCGTCAGGGGCCCAAGCGCGTCATCGCCGAAATGGGCGGCAAAAACGCCGTCATTGTTGACAGCGACGCCGACCTCGACGAGGCGATTGTCAACATCATTCGCGCCGCCTTTGGCTATGCCGGCCAGAAATGCTCCGCCTGCTCGCGCGTCATCGTGCTGGCGCCGGTGTACGACCTGTTCTGCGGACGGCTGGCCGAAGCGGTCAAGGCGATTGTCGTGGGCCCGGCCGAAGAGCCGGCCACGCTGGTCAATGCCGTGATTGACAAATCCGCGCAAGCCACCATTGAAGACTACATCGCGATCGGCAAGCAAGAAGCACGGCTGCTGGTGCAACGCGAGCTTGGCCCGCTGGCACAGCAGGGCTATTACGTGGCGCCGACGGTTTTTGCCGATGTCGCGCCGGATGCGCGCCTCGCTCAGGAAGAAATTTTCGGCCCGGTCTTGGCGGTGCTGAAAGCCAAGGACATGGACGAGGCGCTGGCCATCGCCAACAACAGCGCCTATGCCCTCACCGGCGGCATTTTCTCGCGCAGCCCGGTCACGGTCGCGCGCGCGACGCGTGAATTTCATGTCGGCAATTTATACATCAACCGGGCCAACACCGGCGCGATCGTCGAGCGCCATCCGTTCGGCGGCTTCCGCATGTCGGGCATCGGCTCGAAAGCCGGCGGGCCGGACTATCTGCTGCAGTTCGTCAATCCGCGCACGGTGACGGAAAACACGCTGCGGCGCGGCTTTGCGCCGCGCACCACCACTTAATCAAACGTGAACGTCGGGCGGGCAGTCTTCCACCACGCGCTCCATTGTGCCTGATTGGTGAACTCTTTCTCGGTAATCGTTTCAAGATTGTCCTGGGCCCCGTCGCGCACGTCGGCGAAGGTGCTGCCGCGCTGCGCCACCAGCAGGTCAATCGCCACTTTGCTCGGCGTGTCGGCAATGACATCCATCGCCGCGCTGCGCACGTCCTCGTCGGGATGCTGCAGGCAGGTGCCCAGTGCCAGCAGCAACTGCGCGCGATTGTCAGCCGTGCCCGCCGCCTCAATCGCCGCGACGCGCACCTCGACCACGGGATGCTGCCGCAGGATGCGGTCGAACTCGGGCAGCAGCGCGGCCGGCACTTTGTCATCCACCAGCGCGTCTTCCAGCGCCGCCTGCACCACCTCGTTGTTCGTCGAGCGCAACCGCTCCGTGATGGTGCCGGCCGGCTTGGGCACCGGGACGACTGCCGGTGCCGGTGATGTCGCCGGCGCAATGGTCGTGAGCGGCGCACTGCTGCGCGCCTGGCGCGCGGTGACAACCATGTCCATCGCCCAGCTGCTGCCTGACAGGGTCAAAAGCATGCTGGCAATGGCGAGCGGAACAACGGCGTGCTGCATATGAACTCCTTGGTTGGCATTATAAATTTGTGATCAGCACATGATACCAAAACAATTGATAATTGACAATTGATAATCGATAAAGTAACTCATCCCCTGGATATTCTACATGCTTCTGCCCACCACCATGCGCGCAATGCGCAAACTGCGCGGCCAAGCCGGCCTCGACTTTTGCACTATTCCCGTGCCGGTCTGCGGCCCGCGCGATGTGCTGATCCGCGTGCGCATCACCGGCATCTGCGGCACCGACTTGCACATTTATAACTGGGACGCCTGGTCGCAAAACCGGATCAAGCCGCCGCTGACGACCGGCCATGAATTTGTCGGCGAGATCGCCGCGCTCGGCGCCGAAGTACATGGCCTGTCGCTCGGCCAGCGCGTCTCGGCCGAAGGCCACATCACCTGCGGCCAGTGCCGCTTGTGCCGCACCGGCCGCGGCCACATCTGCCGCACGTTCAAAGGGGTCGGCGTTGACCGCGAGGGCTGCTTTGCCGACTATATCGCGATCCCCGCCCAAAATGTCTGGCCGGTGCCGGCCGGTGTGCCCGACATGTTTGCCGCCATTTATGACCCGCTTGGCAATGCCATGCACACGGTCATGTCCGCGCCCGTCTCGCTCAAAAACGTGCTGGTGATGGGCGCCGGCGCAATCGGCTTGTTCGCCGTCAGCATCGCCAAGGTGGCCGGCGCCGCGAACGTCATCGTGGTCGAGCCCAACGCCACCCGCATTGATTTGGCGCGCAAGGCCGGCGCCGATCTGGTGCTTAATCCGCGCACCGATGACGTGCCCGCCCTTGTCCGCCGCGCAACCAACAACGAAGGCCCCGAGGTCGTCCTCGAAATGAGCGGCAACGCCAAGGCCATGCAGCAGGCCTTTGGCCTCGTCGCCACCGGCGGCACGATGTGCCTCCTCGGCATTCCCGGCACGCCGGTCGACGTCAATTGGGCGGAAGACATCATGTTCAAGGGCATTACGATTCACGGCATCACCGGCCGGCGCATATTTGAGACCTGGTTTCAAGTCGATGAATTTCTGCTGCACCACAGCGCGCGCCTGGCCGCCAGCGTGACGCACACGATGCCCTGCACGGCCTACGAGAAGGCCTTCTCGCTGATGAACGCCGGCGCGTGCGGCAAGATCAATCTGACCTGGGACTAACGCCGCGCTGCGCCGGTGCGCGCAACGATGCGCAAGCCCCCCAGGTTGCCGCCGGCAAACAACCGGGACATGGCCGTGTAGAACTCTTCCAAGTCCTCCACGATTTCATGGCCGTGGCGTTCAATATGCCGGGTGCGGTTGGCCACATAGTTCTCCCGGCGCTCCCGTACAAACGTCGTCCACGATGCCGTCATGTCGGTGCAGGCGATGCCGGTAAACCCGCTGGCGGCAAGCTGTGCGAGATATTCCGCCGCCGTCGGAAGACCGGTGCAGTACACGTCCTTGGATAATACGCCGCGTTCCTGCTCGTCCATGGCGCCCTGGGCGCAAAAATCCTCGACAAACAGCCGGCCACCCGGTTTCAACACCCGATAACAATTCCGCAAGAGCGCCGCGCGATCCGGTATGTGCAAGAAGACAAGCCAGCTCACCGCCGCATCAAAGCGGCCGGCGCGCGCGGCATAATCAAGAATATCCCCGCACACATGCTGCACCCGGTCAGCCAGCCCGCACCGCGCCGTCAGGCACCGGGCGATGTCATGCAAGTCGGGCTGCAGCTCGAGTGCCGTGACGTGGCATCCGGTTTTCTCCGCGAGATACCGGGCCGGGCCGCCCAAACCCGAGCCTATATCCAGAACACTGCTGCCGCGGCCAATCGCCAGCGTGTGCAGCGCAGCATCAACTGCCGCAGTGCCACAATAATGCAACTGGTCAAACGCCGCCAGCTCGCCGGCCTTGAGCGGCATCGCCGCGGTGTAGCCGTGCGCCGCAAGCTCTGCATAAATCCGTTCAGGATGTCGATACAGCTTCATCCCTTTTATGTCGCCTGCCTGTCCCATTGGTCGTCTCCTGTGTGCATACATGCTGCGCGTGGCGTGCCGCCGCCGCCGTCAGCGCCTTTGGCAAGAAAATAGTTGAAAGCAACGGGCATTGGCCCCAGATCCGGCGGTGCAAACAAAGAAGCAAAGATGGGTTGGTTGGGTGGGTGGGTGCGCAAAGACTGCCACAGTACCGCCGTTGCTGTAAAGTGGGAGGGGCTTCCATGCCCCGATGCAGCAGAATCGCCGCACGGAGGCGGCTCCCATTCTTTGCTTGCAGAGACCCCCACGACCTTGCGTCGTGGGTGAATAAGATTGAGTAAAAGGCGCACCGGCGTCCCTTTCTTAATCTCTGCTTCCACCGAGGCAAGCTCGGTGGGGAGCAACAACAAATACCAACCGCCGGATCTGGGTTGGCCCTCTTCATGACACTAGTGTAATGTGTTCCACCCCACTTGTCAATTCGCGCCCGACACCGTACAATGATCAATGAACGCTGAACGATAAACGCTGCACAACGAACAAACCACCGTCAACCACATGAAACCAACCGTCTTAGTTGCCCAGTCCGGCGGGCCGTCGCCGGTGATCAATGCCTCGCTGCAGGGCGTCGTGGACGCATGCCGTGAATTCCCCGAACGCTGTGGCCGCGTGCTGGCCGCCTGGCATGGCGTCGAGGGCATTCTGCAGGAAGAGCTTTTGGATTTGTCACAGGAGTCGCCGGAAGAACTGCGCCGGCTGAAACACACGCCGTGCGCCGGCGCGATCGGCACCTGCCGCTATAAACTGGGCGCGCACCAGGAGCAGGATTTCAACCGCATCGTGGATGTGTTGCGCGCCCACAACGTCGGCTGGTTCTTTTACATTGGCGGCAACGACTCGATGGACACTGCCCACAAGGTCGCGCAACTGGCCGCGGCGCGCGGTATTGAATTGGTCGTTGCTGGCGTGCCGAAAACGATTGACAACGACATCGGCGATCAACAATTCCGGTTGATTGACCACACCCCCGGTTACGGCAGCGCCGCGCGCTATTGGGCCGGCCAGATGCAAAACGCGAACGAGGAAAACCGCGGGATGTGTACGTCCGAGTGCGTCTCGGTCTATCAGGTGATGGGCCGGCGCTCGGGCTTTCTGCCGGCGGCCGCGCGCCTCGGCGATCCGCAGCGCGAAATGCCGCTGCAATTGTATCTGCCGGAATCGCAGCATACGTTGGCCTCGCTGGCCGACAATGTTAATGCCGAGCTGCGCCGCAGTGGGCGCTGCATTGCGGTGGTCAGCGAGGGTTTTGATGTCGGCGGCTTGGGCGAGCGGCGCGATGCCTTTGGCCACATCGAATACGGCGCCAGCGAGACGACCGTCGCGCAAGTGGTCGTAAACTTTTTGAACAAAGTCGGGCTGGCCGCGCGCGGGCAGGCGACCGGCCAGGTGGCGGGCGTGCTGCAGCGCGATGTCTCGCTGTACGCCTCGCGCGTGGACATTGAGGAAGCCTATGAAGTCGGGCGGACGGCGGTGGCGATTGCCGTACGCGACGGCAGCGGCTGGATGGCCACGATTCTGCGCGCACCGGGCGCGGTCTACAAAGCCTGTTATGACAAAGTGCCGCTCGACGCCGTCGCCAATTCCGTGCGGACGGTGCCGGCGGCATGGCTCAGCAAAGACCAGCTTGATGTCACCGATGATTTTGTGCGCTATGCCCGGCCGCTGATCGGCGACGAGCCGCCAACAATGCTGTACGAACACGGCTTGCAGCGCTTCGCGCGCCTGCGCCGCGTGTTCGTGGATAAGCGTCTGCCGGCCTACGTGCCGGAATGCCTGCGGCAGCTCTGAACACAAAAAACAGTCCGATTCGTCCGATCCGTCCGATCCGTCGGATAAGAATTCTTCCGCAGCGAAAAGTTACTTGTGCGTGAAGCGCGTGTTGATCTCGTCCGCGGTCGCCACGTCGCCAAAGACGATCAGGACATCGCCGGCATGCATCAGGGTGTGCGGCCCGGGATTGATCAGCAACTCGCCACCGGCGCGGCGGATCGCCACGATGTTCAACGCCGTCTTCTGGCGGATTTCCTGCTGCGCCAGCGTCTTGCCTTCCCAGTCACAGCCGGGCATGATGTCAATTTCGCGCAAGCCGACCGTGCGGTTGTTGATGCCGGTCAGCTTGTCAATGAAACGAATGGCTTCGGGGCGCAGCATGATGTTGGCCATGTGCCGGCCGCCGACTTCATCCACGCGCACAATCCGGTTGGCGCCGGCGCGCAGGAGTTTACTTTCGTTGGTCTGCTGCGCGGCGCGCGTGACAATTACCAGGTTGGGCGCCAACTCGCGCGCAGTCAGCGTGACAAACACATTGTCGGCATCATTGGGCAGGGTCGTGATCAGGCCTTTGGCAAACTGCACGCGGGCCTTCTCCAACGCGCTTTGCTGGGTCGCGTCGTCATTCAACGCACTGAGGTTGCGCTGCCACAACGCCTCGCAGATCGCGGCGTCTTTTTCAACAACGATGACGCGCTCGTCGCTGGCCAGCAATTCCTGCAGCGCGCCCAAGCCGGTCTTGCCGCCGCCGCAAATAATGATGTGGTCGCGCAAATTGCTTAATTCATGTTGCATTTGTTGCCCTCGCAATACCGCGGTGAATTCGCCGCTGACAATCAGGGAGACGAAGGATGACAAGCCATAGGCGGCCGTGCCGACGCCCACCAAGGCGATGCAAATCGTGAAAATCCGCCCGGCCACATCCAGGTCATGCACCTCTTTGTAGCCGATCGTCGTCACGGTGATGACCGTCATGTAGAGGGCATCCAGCACGGACCAGCCCTCGACGATCATATAGCCGGCCGTGCCCGCCGCCAAGACCAACAGCAGCAGCAAGCCGGCCACAAGCAGGCGGCGAATGCTTTCGTGGCGGACGCGTTTGTGCAGGGTCGGGAGGAACATTGGCGGCAATTTACAATTTACAATTTACAAATTACGATTGGCGATTGACTACGGCGCAGCGGTTTCGCCGGTGGGGCATGCGCGGCGATAGAGCAAGCCGATCAAACGCGCCTGCAAGACAAAGGTGTAGAGCGCCAGCAGCGAGGATACCAGCCAGCCGACATACGCCACCGTATGAAAATATCCGCGCAGCCAGTGTGCTGCAAAAAAGGCCGCCGCACAGGCGCCCGCAACCACAAGGTAGCCCGGCAGAAGTTGGACAATGGCCGGCACCACAACATGCGGAAGCACCGACCGATACCGGCCGGAGATCTGCACCGTCAGCGCGGCCATGGGCAGATACAGCCAGCCCCAGGCCACCGCCGCCATGCGCGCATACGGCAACCAGACAAGCTGGTTGTTCTTGACAAGCAACAGGACAAACCACGGGCCGAACGAAAAGCCAACAACGACCATGATCCGCACAAACGGCCACAGAATTTCATTGAAAAAATCTGAAAAGCCCGGCCAGTCGGGCATTTCATCACTGCCGTTGGCGGTGCTGGTGATGATACTCAGATAGTAGGCGCCAAAATAACCCAAGTAGAAGACGAACAGAAACAGCACCAGCAACGGCAAAACCAGCAGCAGCGCTTTGAGAATAAGCGCAAAGATGGCGCCACTCAGCAAGAGCATCCAGCCATTTTTGCGGATTGGATAAGTCAGTGCGTCTAGGAGCATATGCTGAAAACTATGAACGATGAACGATGAACGATGAACGACGCACGACGCCCTCATTTCGGCACCGAGGTCAGCACGCGGCGGCCGGTGTCGGTGACCAAAACCATGTCCTCAATGCGCACGCCGCCCCATTCCGGCAGATAGATGCCGGGCTCGATCGTGATGACCATGCCGGGCTTGGCAATCGCCGTGCTGCGCTTCTGCGGGCCGCTGCCTTCATGGACTTGCAGGCCGATGCCGTGGCCGGTGTTATGGCCGAACTTGTCGCCAAAGCCGGCTTGAGTGATAATGGTGCGCGCGGCGGCATCCACATCGCACAGCGGCACGCCTGGGCGCACGGCCGCAATCGCAGCGCGTTGTGCGCGCATGACAATGGCATAAATGTCGCGAAACTCCTGGGTCGGCGTGCCGAGAAACAGGGTGCGGGTCAGGTCGGAGCAATAATCGTTGACGCGCGCACCCCAGTCAATTTTCAGCATCGTGTTGCGCGGAATGACCGTCTCGTCACAGTGATGATGCGGCGCAGCGGCGTGCGCGCCGCAGGCAATGATAAAATCAAAGGAGCGCTCGGCATGCAGCCCGCTGGCCCGGCCGATCTCACGCATTTTCCCTTCGAGCAGCTCGGCCGCGGCCATCTCGGTCAGGCCAATCCATTGGCCGGGCTTGATCGCCAGAAAGGCTTGCTGGGCAGTCGTGATCGCCCGGCGCATTTCTGCCAATTCAGCCGGCTCTTTGCAATCGCGCACGGGCCCGATCCAATTCTTGGCCGGCGTCCACGCCAGGCGCCCGGCTTTGCGTTGCAAGGTTTGCAGCAACGACACGGTCAGGTAATCGGCTTCGTAGGTCAAGGTGCGGATATGGTGTTGCTGGCAATAGGCGCCAAGGGCCTTGGCCAGGCCGTCCTCCATGATGATCGGTGTGAGGCGCTGGGTGGCAGCGTGCGCGCGCAGCATGGCCTCGTAGCGGAAATCCGTCAGCAACGCGGCGTCGCTGTCGGTCAAGACCAGCGACGCATTCGAACTTTTGAAGCCGGTCAGATAATAAACATTGGTCGGATTGCTGACCAGCAGGGCGTTGACTTTTTGCGCGCGCATCTGGCGCACCACCTTGGCGCGGCGTTCGGAATAGTTCATGAAGTAGTCAAAAGTGAATAGTTATCAGTACAGAAAGTTCGATGTGACAGTCACTGCCGGATGGCACCATCGCCGCGCACCATATATTTGTAGGTGGTCAATTCCTCGAGGCCGACCGGGCCGCGGGCGTGCAGCTTGCTGGTGCTGATGCCCATTTCGGCGCCCATGCCGAACTCGGCGCCATCGGTGAAGCGCGTGCTGGCATTGACATACACCGCGGCCGAGTCGACATATTGCAGAAAATGCGCGGCTTCATGATGGTTTTCCGTGATGATCGCATCCGAGTGATGCGACCCGTGCTCGTTGATAAAGGCAATCGCTTCATCCAGCGAGCGCACGATTTTGACCGATAAAACAAGAGCGAGATACTCGGTGCGCCAGTCAGCCTCGGTGGCGGGCACAACCGCCGGGTCAAGCGCGCGGGTCTTGTCGCAGCCGCGCAGCTCGACGCCGGCCTCGCGCAGTTTGGCGAAGACCAGCGGCAACGCTTTCGGCGCAATATGCTCATCAACCAAGAGGGTTTCCATCGCATTGCAGACACCCGGCCGTTGCACCTTGGCATTATAGCAGACCGCCACCGCCTTGGCCAGATCGGCGTCCTTGGCAATATAGGTGTGGCAAATGCCGTCGTAATGCTTTAGCACGGGAATGCGGCTGGTCTCGGCGACTTTATCCACGAGACTCTTGCCGCCGCGCGGTATGATGCAATCCACATATTGCTCGGCGTGCAAGAGGGCGTCCACGGCGGCCCGGTCGGTGGTTTCGAGGAATTGGACGGCATCCACCGGAAATTTGCAGTGGGCCAGGGCGGCCT
>Ga0247842_10008974_pt1 | contig 10327 bp, 6 predicted proteins | sample LaCruzMarch2015__3_FD_192411 | JGI IMG/M metagenome (GOLD analysis project Ga0247842, IMG submission 192411) | Freshwater microbial communities from meromictic Lake La Cruz, Castile-La Mancha, Spain - LaCruzMarch2015_19m | ecosystem: Environmental > Aquatic > Freshwater > Lake | place: Spain... | reverse complement strand
TCCCGGTGCCCCGGTCCATGATGCGCTCCATCCTAACGCTCTTGCCTAGCACTTTTTCACCTTCTTGCCGTGTCAATATTTAGCACGCATATAAGAGTTGCGTCATCTAAGGATATGCCGGGCTTGAGATATAAATCACTGGTCGAGTTCCTCGTCCTCGTAGGCGCCGTAGACCAGGGAAAAGAATGTTAGGACCACGCTGCCGATAGCGAAGAGCATTCCCAGTTCCGGGTGCCCGATATCGAAACCGTACTCGTCGCGATATGTGAAGTACTGGATGGCTATCTCCACCAGGAACAGGGCCATTCCCGCGATCTGGCCGATCATGCCGATGGGGTTGCGCAAGTTCAGTACCGCCCCGCAGACGAAGAGGACCGATGCCAAGACGAATAGCCAGTATGCGGAGATCAGGTCCGAGACGAAAAGAACTCCGGTCCACCAAGGGAAGAAGCACGATAGCAGGCCCAAGGCCAGGGCCAGGTAGGGGAGGTCTTGGATATCTATCCAATCGCTGATATAGTATTCATCGTCATCTTCCTCCTCGTCCAGAGCGTCATCGTCCACGTGTCCCTGGAGCCATCTGTCCTCGTCCACCATTCCTTCCACACCCGCTGATAAATTTCATACTATCGATATAAATTATTGCTCCATTTTTCCTATTTAGAACTGTTAACCAATACGATGCATCGTTGAACGAATTTGAGCATCAATGATTTATTATATCCGCCATTCTGGTCAGGGATATCATGTGGCGCTCCCTCTCCAAGCATTTCGGCAAGTATCCTTCCCAGGCCAAGGTGGCCAAGCTCCTTTTGCAGTATGGGCTCAAAGTGCAGGAGGGCCGGGTGTATTGCGGCGGGATCGAGATCGCCGACATGGCCATCGGGCGGGCGGTCAACGTCGATAGGCGCATCGTGCGTTCAGCCATCGTGACCATAGAAGAGAGCAACGAGCTGCGCACGTTGTTCAGTCGTTTGGAACCGACGGCACTGTTGTCCGAAGTGGCACCGGTCATGGGATGGACCTCATTGGAGATCGTTCCCGTGGACGCCAAGACCCCCGGGATAATCGCCGATGTGGCCGGGGTTATCGCCAAGGCGGGAATTTCGATGCGGCAAGCGGTGGTCAGCGACCCTGACCTTTCCCCAGAGCCTCGCCTTTACATCATCACCGACAGCATCGTCCCGCCGGAACTTATCCCCCAGATACGGGCCTGCAAGGGCGTGCGTTCCGTCGTTTTGCATTGATACCATGAGCCAGGAGCGATGGGCCTACCCGGCGCTGTTCGTGGCCATATTATCCGTATCCTTCGCCTCCATTTTCATCCGCTGGAGCGATTCCGATCCACTGATTATCGCCGGTTACCGCATGCTCTTCGCCTCGCTCATGCTGGCGCCCTTCGCTTTCCGCGAGCGCCGGTGTGCTGCGGAGAAGATGCCCAATCGCACCGCGCTCTTGGTGATCATCACCGGCGTGGTCCTGGCCGCGCACTTCTTCACCTTCGTCTCCTCGTTGCGTTATACGTCCGTGGCCGCCAGCACCCTGCTGGTGAACTGCCATCCGCTCGTAGTCGGCGCCGCTTCGGTGCTGTTGCTCAAGGAATCCTCGAAAAGGACCGTGCTGGGCGTTATCATCGGTTTCGCCGGCGTGGGCTTCATCGCCCTGTCCGGCCTCGGTTCCGAAGGGGCTTACGGCAACACGCTGGCCCTGGTCGGCGGGGTCATGGCCGCGATATACATTCTGGCCGGCAGGGTGCTCCGGCGCTCCCTGGGCATATTCACCTATGCTTTCCTGGTGTACCTGACGGCCAGCGTGGTGCTGCTCTCCTCCGCCCTGATCACGGGCGTTCCTCTATGGCCATACTCCGGCCAGGAGCTGCTCATCTTCTTGGCCCTGGCCGTGGTCTGCACCATCCTCGGTCACACCGTCTACAACTGGTCGCTGAAGTATCTATCCGCCCCGATCATCAGCACCTCGTTGCTGGGAGAACCATTACTGGCTATCCTGTTCGCACTGGTGCTCCTAAGTGAGGTCCCGGCTTGGACGGTCGTCCTGGCCGCCCCTATGGTCTTGGTAGGTGTGGGCCTTACGGTCTTAGACAGAAGACACACTGAAGGTAATGGGAATAGGTAAATCCGGGGAGCACCGGTCCGATCGATGTCCTGTTCCTCATCGATAGTCTGGGCGGTCCCATGTCACCGGGGGTTGTTAACAAGAAGGGCGTTCTGTTCTCTTTCTCCTTTATAATTGAAAATTATAATTGTACAGAAAACCTATTAATCAGTAAATCATACTTTACAATGATGTTGACCAAGGAAGAGCTGATCTCAGGTTACGTCAAGGAGGTTATCAGCAGGGCCGAGGACCGGTTGGGACGGAAGGTCTTCGAAAGCTCCGGGGAAAGGCTGGAGCAAAGGGACGACCTGGCCAGGATATTCTCGCTTATCGATGATTTCCGGTCCGGAAGGCGTCAGGTGCGATGGCTGGTCATACCCGGTCTCAGGGGTGTAGGCAAGACCACGATGCTGGCCCAGACCTATGACCGCCTGAAGGGAATGGGAGTGGCAAAGGAGAACTTGCTCTATCTTAGCCTGGACGATCTTCAGCTGAGGCTCGGAGCTTCCCTCAACGATGCACTGTCCATCTACGAAGGCATGATCGGTACGGCCTTCGAATCGCTCAGGAAGGACGTTTACATTCTGATCGACGAGGCCCATTTCGATCCCTCATGGCCGTCGACCGTAAAGAGCCTTTACGACCGGACGGAGAACGTGTTCATAATAGTCACCGGATCCTCCGCATTGGCCTTGAGCGGGAACGCCGACACTGCGCGAAGGGCTTTGGAACTGAACGTTCTCCCCTTGTCCTTCCGGGAGTTCCTCAAGCTGGATAGGAACGCGGATGTTCCACGGAATCTGTCACTCAGACTAGGTCAACTGCTCTTTTCGTCACCGGATTATACCACGCTCAAGGAAGGATTGATGGAGATCGAGGCTTCCTTGTCGGCGGTCGAGGTTCGGATCAAGGCCTATTCGCTTGAGAGGTACCTGCGATCGGGCTCCCTGCCCTATGTTCTCAGAATAGAGGACGAGCCGACGGCAATGTCCTTGATATCGTCCACTATCAATCGGGTTTTAGAGCGGGACCTTCCGACCCAGCGTCAGCTGGACCGTCCCACACTGATAAAGGCATCCAACCTCTTGAGCTACCTGGCCTTCGGGGACCGGCTCAGCCAGCAATCCCTGTCCATCAACCTGGGGATCAACCGGGTTACTCTGTCAACCATCTTGGACGGTCTGGAAAGGGCGGACGTGGTCCACCGGGTCATGCCGTTCGGACCGGAATCCACCCGCCTTAGGCGCACACCCTTTTATCGTTTCACCTCCCCGGCCATGCGTGCTGCGGTTCTCACTCAGCTGGGCAGACTGAACCGGGACAATGCCGACTACGGCCTATTGCTCGAGGATGCCGTAGTCCTCGCCATGCGCAAAGCCATCTCGGATGGTCAGTTGCGTCGCTTCGATTTCGATCCGCGAGCTTCAGGTGCTGATTTCGTCGTTACCAGGGGGGACGGTTCAAGGGTTGTACTGGAGGTGGGGTTCGGTCGAAAAGGCACCAGACAGGTTTTGTCCACCATGGCCGATGTCGAAGCGGTCTATGGGCTGTCCGTAGAAAAGGGGACCCTCCGGTTTGTCGATGAGGATAGAATAGCGATGGTCCCCAGGGAATGGCTTTTACTCTCGTGCTGAAATCATCGGACCATCCAGTGAATGATGGTTGGTAAAAAAAAGGAAAGGAAAAAGGTTTGACCTACTTCTTGCGGAAGACGAGCACGATGGCCACGACGGCCACCAGCAAGCCTAAGACGCCCAACGCCACGGCGATCAACGGCAGAGGACCGGACGGGGCCACGCCGGTGATTACCGTTAGCGGGACACCGGAGACCGCCGCATCGGGCAGCGGTCCCTCGCCGGCCGCGTTCACCGCCGTCACCCAGTAGTCGTACTCCGCCCCCGCCTCCACCGAACCGTCCACGAAGGTGTCCGTGCCGGCGGGAACGGTGGCTATGAGCTGCCTGTCACCCGTCTCACCGCGCCGGTAGATCTTGTAGCTGGTGACGGCCGAGCTGCCCTGGTCGTCAGGGACGGACCAGGTCAGGGTCAGACGGCCCTGCCCTTCCTCCACCTCAACGTCCACCTCTCCGGGTACGGCGAGGACCACCAGTGAGGCATCAAGCACCCTGGACAGGTCGCCCTCTCCCCACTGATTGAGGGCGGAGACGCAGTAGTAGTACGTGGTGCCGTAGACCGCCGTGCCGTCCACGTAGGTGGTGGAACCGGCGGGAACGGAAACCAGGAGCTGCAACGCCAGAGGACTGGTCCCGCGGTACACGTTGTAGCCGGTGATCGGACCGTCCCCCGCATCGCTCGGGACGCTCCAGAGCAAGGCTACGCTGGAATTGCCGCCGGTGGCCGAGCTCAGATACGGTGCGGCGGGCACATCGGTGTTGGGCATGAGCTGCTGGTTGGTGCGCAGCACCATGGTGTTGGACGGTGCTCCCTCCCCGAAGGCGTTGAGGGCGGTCACCATGTAGGTGTAGTTCACACCCGTCAGCACGCTGGTGTCTATGTAGGAGTTCCCGGTCAGGGAGGCCAGCAGCACGGTGGTCCCGATGCCTGGCGTGCGGTAGAGGCGATAACCGATTATCGGCGAGCCGCCGTTGGCCGGAACCGACCATCCCAGGATGATGCGGTCCACCGCGTTCTGACCGTTCAGGGTGGCCGCCCCGGGTACCGTTCCCGGCGTGGCGTCCACCGTGGCGTTCTCTCCGTCGGCCGTGCCGATGAAGCAGTACACATGGTAGGTATACGTCACTCCGTTCACAAGTCCGGCGTCAGTGTAGGACGAGCTGATCTGGGCGCTCAGGAAGGAGAAGTTCCCGCCGTCGCTCCGGTACACCCGGAAGCCGTCCGCATCAAAGGAGGTCATGGGGTCCCAGTTGAGCGTCACCGTTCCGTTCCCGACCGTGGCCAGCAGGTAGGACGGGGCGGGAAGGCCGGTTACGACCACCTCATCAGGCGTCACGTTCAGGCGAGCGGATTCCGGACCGGACCCCCAGGCGTTCAAAGCCACCACCCAATAGGTGTGCAGCAGGCCGCTGACCACGTTATGGTCGGTGTAGGTCATGACGTTGACCATAGACAGCAACGTCACAGTGCCGTTCAGGTCGCGGTACACCCGGTAGCCGAGCACGGCGGAACCGCCGTCGTCCGTCGGGGCCTCCCAGTTCAGGGTGACGATGGCCTCCCCCTCGGTCAGGATGAGGTCCTGGACCGCTCCAGGGACGCTTCCCGGAGTAGCGAGGATCGTCGTGGAGTTCCCGCTCTCCCCGCCGTCGTTGTATGCAGTAATTCGGTAGGAGCATGGAACGCCATTGAGCGCCGTCCCGTCAGAATATTCCACATCAGCCACCACATCCAGCAGCGCGTATCCGCTTCCGTTGTCCCGGTAGATGTGGTAACCCACGGCTCCGTTCGAGGCGGTCCAGCTCAGGGTCACCAGAGAATCGCCCGCTATGGCTGTCAGGCCTTGCGGTGCCTCCGGCGGAAGGACGATGCCGAGCGTGGCCTGGAAGACATCGCTCATGTTACCCACGCCGTACTGGTTGGACGAGCGCAGAGCGTAGAACAGGCCGGACGTTCCGGCAACGTCCAGGTATTCGCGCATATCGCCGTCGATGATGGCGATAAGCGCTAAGGTATCAGCCGCCGCTCCGCGGTATACCAGGAACTCAGCTGGGACGGTGGAGCTCTCCGGTACGTGCCAGGTTATGAGGACGCCGTCATCGTCCTGCAGCGCCGAATCGATCACCGGCGGCAAAGGGGAGGCCAATGGTAAGGTGATGAATACTTCGGACGAGGTCTCACCCTCTCCGCGGGCGGTCACCGCACTGACCATGTAACCGTACTCCACGCCAGGCGTGGCCGTACTGTCGATGAAGACCAGCGAGGCGTTGCCGACGTGGCCCAGATACTCGAACCCAGAGCCGGCGTCACGATAGACCTTGAAGTCCAGGATTACCGAGCCACCATTGTTCGTCGGAGCGGTCCAGTTTAGACCTACAGTCCCGTTAATATTGACCGCGATCAAACCTATTGGTGGCAGAGGCATTCCCGGGACAACCCTCACAATATCCGATAGAGAACCTTCTCCGACAACATTGATCGCGCTGACCTGATAATAATATATCAGGCAGTTGCTCACATTGGCATCCACAAGACCACAGGTCGTACTGTTACCCACCAACGACCAATCGTTCTCTAGGTCCATGCGGTAAACGTTGTAGGAGGTGATATTGTCATCACCATCCTCTACAGGTGGTTCCCAGGTCAAGTTTACCAGTCCATCACCAGAAATGGCAGTCAGGTTTCTGGGAGCACCAGGCGCCGTAGCCAAGGGTTCATCAACGCTCTCCCAAGTGTTGGCAGTGAGATCGATCATCGTTTCCGTTCCCCCGTAACCGGCGGCCTTCTTGGCATGACTCACAACAAGACTGTCACCAACATCCAAACCAAGGTCAGATGTGGCCGAGATGCAAACTGAAGATACTGATGAAAACATCAACAATGCAAGGATAGTGACAGTAATTAAAGCACCAAATCTGGTTCGCGACATATTAAGCCCCCCGATTCCATAAAAAAATCAATGTGATTGTTAGATTTATCTACTTTGTTCAAAAAATCCACGAAAGCGATTACCAGGGTCAGTGGTACGAGGCGATGTCCCGTACCTCCAGGTCGCCCTGCCTGGCGCGCCTTATCGCGCATACGGTGGCCTTGGCCCCGTGCACCGTGGTCAGGAATGGTATCTCCAACTCGACCGCCAAACGTCTCATCATGTACCCGTCCCGACGAGAACCGGACGAGTACGTCGGGGTGTTGATGATGAGGTTGATCTCGCCCCGGCGCATGAGGCCTAGGGCGTCAGGCGCGATGTTCTCCGCCACCTTGTAGACGGTGGTTATAGGCACGCCGTTGTTGCGCATGTAGGTGGACGTCCCCTTGGTGGCGTATATGATGAAGCCCATCTCATGCAGCTCTTGGACGATGGGGAGTATGTGGGGCTTATCGGCGTCAGAGACGGTGATGTAGACCCCGCCCTGCAGCGGCAGCTTGTTCCCGGCCGATATCATGGCCTTGTACATCGCCGCCCCGTAGTTCTTGTCGATGCCCATCACTTCCCCGGTGCTCTTCATCTCCGGGCCAAGGATGGAGTCCACCCCGGTGAGCTTGAGGAAGGGGAAGACGGATGCTTTCACCGCCACATGCTCGAAGGTAGCTACGCCAACGTATCCCAGGTCCTTCAGCGTCTTGCCGAGCATGACCTTGGTGGCCAATTTCGCCAGCGGAACGCCTATGGCCTTGGATATGAAGGGCACGGTGCGAGACGCCCGGGGGTTCGCTTCGATCATGAACACCTCGTCGTCCTTCACGGCCAGCTGCAGGTTCATGCAGCCCTTGATCTGCAACGCCAACGCCACCTGGTTGGTGATCTCGATGACCCTTTCCATTATCTGGGGGGAGATGGTCTGGCAGGGGAGGACCATGGTGGCGTCACCGGAGTGCACGCCCGCTTCCTCGATATGCTCCATGACCCCGCCGATGAAGACGTCCTTGCCGTCGCACACCACGTCCACGTCCAGCTCCCGGGCGTGCGTCAGATACTTGTCTATCAGCACCGGATGCTTCTTGGAGACCTTGACGGCGGTGGCGACGTATTGCTTCAGCTCCTCCTCGCTGTAGATGATCTCCATGCCCCTTCCGCCCAGGACGTAGGACGGGCGCAGCAGCACGGGGTAGCCGATGCGGTCGGCCGCCACCTTGACCTCCTCGAACGAGCGTCCCGTCCCGGACTCGGGCTGGGCGATGTTCAGCTGGCTCATGAGGGCGCTCCAGCGCTTGCGGTCCTCGGCCACGTCCATCATGTCCGGGGACGTGCCCAGCACCTGGCACTTTCTCCCTTTCAGCGCCGCTTCGAGGGGGACGGCCAGATTGACGGAGGTCTGCCCTCCGAACTGCAGTATCACTCCGTCGGCGTCCTCCTTCTCGATGACGTTGAGGACGTCCTCCAGGGTCAGAGGCTCGAAGTACAGGCGGTCGGAGATGTCATAGTCCGTGGAGACCGTCTCCGGGTTGTTGTTGATGACTATGGAGTCCACGCCCTGCTCCTGGCAGGCCATGACGCCGTGCACGCAGCAATAGTCGAACTCGATGCCCTGGCCGATGCGGATCGGTCCGGAGCCGACGATGATGACCTTTTTATTGTCAGATCTGGGCACCTCGCATTCGCTGCCGTAGGTGGAATAGAAGTAAGGGGTCTCGGCCGCGAACTCGGCGGCGCAGGTGTCGACCATCTTGTAGGTCGGGAGGATGTTCTCTTCCTTCCTCATCTTCCGGACCTGATCCTCGCTCTTCTTGCAGAACTTGCCGATGCTCTCGTCCTGGAAGCCCATGCGCTTGGCCTTCCGTAAAAGCTCTGGCGTGAGCGGTCCCACGGCCAGCTCCTCCTCCATCTTTACGATGTTCTGTATCTTGCGCACGAAGAAGGCGTCCCACTTGGTGAGGTCGGCGATCATCTCGATGGTCATGCCGCGCCTTATGGCCTCGGCAATGCCGTACAAGCGCTTGTCCGACGGATATTTCAGCTCCGACTCCAGTTCCTTGTCGTTCCAGTTCTCTGGCTCCAGATCGATGCGGTCCGTCTCTAAGGAGCATACGGCCTTCATCAGCGATTCCTCGATGGTTCGGCCGATGGCCATGACCTCGCCGGTGCTCTTCATCTGCGTGCCGATCTTCGTTTCCACCGTCCGGAACTTGTCGAAGGGCCAGCGCGGTATCTTCGCTACCACGTAATCGATGGTGGGCTCGAAAGCGGCGAAGGTCTTCCCGGTTATCTTGTTCGGTATCTCGTCCAGCGTCTTGCCGATGGCGATCTTGGCCGCCACCCGGGCGATGGGGTAACCGGTGGCCTTGGAGGCCAGGGCGGAAGAGCGTGAGACGCGGGGGTTCACCTCGATGACGCGGTACTCCCTGGTCACCGGGTTGAAGGCGAACTGTACGTTGCAGCCTCCTTCGATCCCGAGGGCGCGGATGATCTTGATGGACGCCGTACGCATCAGCTGGTAGTCCTCGTCGTTCAGCGTTTGGATCGGGGCTACCACGATGCTCTCGCCGGTGTGTATGCCCATGGCGTCCAAGTTCTCCATGGTGCAGATGATGATGCAGTTGTCCTTGCGGTCGCGCATCACCTCATACTCCAGCTCCTTCCAGCCCAGCACGCTCTCCTCTATGAGCACCTGGCGGATGCGGGAGTAGATGAGGCCGCGTCCGGTGATCGGTATGAGCTCCTCTTCGTCGTAAGCGATGCCGCCGCCAGTACCGCCTAAAGTGTAGGCGGGACGAATGAGCACCGGATAACCGCCGATCTGTTCCACGGCCTTCTTGGCGTCGTCGATGCTGTGCACGGTGACGCTGCGCGGTATCGGTTCCCCGATGTTGATCATGGTCTCGCGGAACAGCTCCCTATCTTCGGACAGGGCGATGGCCCGGGGCTGGGTACCGAGGAGGCGGCAGCCCAGCTTTTCCAGATAACCTTTATCGGCCAGCTCGGAGCACAGGTTCAGGGCGGTCTGCCCGCCCATTCCGGAGAGCACGCCCTCCACCTTCTCCTTGCGTATGATCTCGGCCACCGTCTCCACGTTCAGCGGTTCGATGTAGACGATGTCGGCCATCTCCAGGTCCGTCTGGATGGTGGCCGGGTTGGAGTTGACGAGGACGGTGGTGTAACCCTCCTCGCGCAATGAGCGGCAGGCCTGCGAGCCGGAGAAGTCGAACTCCGCCGCCTGGCCGATGACGATGGGGCCGGAGCCGATGACCATGAGCTTGCCCTTGCTCATTTCCCAACCTCCAGCATCTTAATGAAGTCGTCGAAGAGGAATCCGGTGTCCCTCGGTCCTGGTCGAGCTTCAGGATGATATTGCACGGAGAATATTGGCAGCTCCCTATGCCTCATGCCCTCCACGGTGCCGTCGTTGACGTTGACCTGGTCGACCTCCATTCCGGAACCTTGCATGGTCTCCGGGTCCACGGCGTACCCATGGTTCTGGGAGGTGATGAAGACCCGGTCGTTGTACTTCACCGGCTGGTTCGCTCCCCGGTGACCGAACTTGAGCTTGTAGGTGTTGCCGCCGAAGACCTCGCAGAGTAGCTGGTTGCCTAAACATATGCCCATGATGGGGTAATCGTCCTTCAGCTTGCGGACGGTGGAG
>Ga0247842_10008971_pt1 | contig 10327 bp, 10 predicted proteins | sample LaCruzMarch2015__3_FD_192411 | JGI IMG/M metagenome (GOLD analysis project Ga0247842, IMG submission 192411) | Freshwater microbial communities from meromictic Lake La Cruz, Castile-La Mancha, Spain - LaCruzMarch2015_19m | ecosystem: Environmental > Aquatic > Freshwater > Lake | place: Spain... | reverse complement strand
TTTCGCCCGCAGCGTCCAGGTGATGTCGCGGCCATGGCTGACCTCGTGATCGGTTGCCACGAAAGGGATTTTCCGCTTTCCCTGGAACTGGCTGCGGATGTGGCGGTGCAACGTCTTCTGGTTGGCTACTCCTTCGGAGAAGACTGCGTCTATGACCGTCAAGAGGAAGTCGGCCCCCTGCTCCTGGAGGAGTTGAAAAAAGGGCGCTGCGTATGAAGCGCATCCGCCTGGATCAACACGCCCTCGAGATCCAGCTCACCGAGGAGCGCTTTGAGCACAGCCCGCTCATGGTTTTCGCCGGTGGGGTAGCAGGCCTGGCTGATCGCCACGCCCAGAGCAGCTGAATAGAGCGTCACCTGGGCAATGAACGCTGAACCACCACCGGCAGTGGGCTCGATCGAACCCCGCAGTGTCTTGCCGTCACACACCAACTGGTCGATATCCGCTGCACCACCTGGGATCTGGGCGATTGTCCAATCACGGATGGCAGCGCAGAGGGCCACCACGTCCACCTGCAGGAAGAAGTAGCGAAACGCTGAATCCGAAGGTGGCCGCCGCAGTGCCAGCCCCAGCTGCTCACCAAGTACCGCATGGTGGCGCCGTGCGAAGGCGAAGCCTTCTCCGAAGGAGTACCGCTCCAGATCCCTCAAGCTTTCGCAACCGCTCAGGATGCCCAGCACGGCCACCAGCAGCAGATACCAGGCGGGGATACGAATCCCACGCCGCATCCGCGTGTCGGGGATCGCCTTGAGGAAGCTGATCAGATCGAGATCGGTTGCAGCAGAGCCGGTTTCGCGCACAGAGAAGGAGCAAGCTCGCTCAGCGAACCCAACGCTGGCAGCTCAGACCAGCGCGCTTGTGACACACTTTGAATCAGCCCTGCCCTACGGGTAGTGGAAGCGCCCTCGATGAACAAGGAGAACTGGCCAAGAAGCGTCTTGATCATTACGGTGAGATCCGCTGATACCCATGAGGGAAGGGCGATCAACGAGACCAGCTACTATATAATCATCCTGCGCAACAAGGCAAAAGAGTTGTTGCAACACGTGCGGGAACGGTGGTCGATCGAGAACTCCTGGCACTGGGTCCGAGACACCCAGCTGCGTGAGGACGCCCACCGATACCGGGAATGCAACGGGGTGCAGGTGCTGGCAGCGCTGCACACCATGGCGCTCAACCTATTGCGCCTCAACGAGTTCCATTCCATCGCTGACGGGCTCGGTACCGTCTGCCAAAGCGTGGCGCTTCTGCTGCGCCTGATGCGCTGCCATGTTCAGGAAAGCCTACAAACGGTCTCAGCTCGAGACTTTTAATAGGCCTTGGGAAGCGGGAGCTTATCAATCAGCATCTCTTCCGTCAAGGGATCTGAAAGCATAAATTACTGCTGCAGCAGGTGGATTCACAGCATCACCTCGAAAGGAATCGGCGGACGACCTCCTTTGCTGGATGGCATGGGATTAACGGGCTTTATCAAGGCCAGAAACGCTTCCCAGGGAACCGTGATCTTCATCTCGTCAAAAATGCGCAGGCGACGCGTTCTTTTTTGGGCGTAGATCTGCTCCTCATCCGAAAAGCCCAGCTGGAGGGAGGGGGCCAACCATTCCAATCTCAGTCTTGGATCTGGATTGATTGAAGCGGGTTTTTCGAGGGTTCCTAAGATAGCGGAAATGACTGAGCGGGTAGCCAATGCCTTTTGCGTGTGGAAGCCTTCCCCCAGATGGGGCCCTAAGGGTAGCGGGAGCTATCGGCGTAATTTCAAGTGATACGATGAAAGGCCCCTTCACCTTATTCGAGTACGCGTCGTGTCATCACCTTCCAGACCAGCACTTACATTTCCTCCGGAAATACGCAAGACTGTCCGTGAGTATTATCAGAATTCAAGCTGCATACTTGAATACGGAAGTGGAGGTTCGACAGTTTTAGCAAGCGAGCTACCCAATAAGGTCATTATCTCAGTCGAGAGTGATTTCAAGTGGACTCAGAACCTTGAAAGCTTTATTGCAAGTTCGCCCTTGACGCAGTCTCATCCCCGCCTACTCCATGCGAACATTGGAGAGACTCGAGCGTGGGGACATCCTGCAAATACAAACAGCTGGAGATCATTCTCTAATTATCCCCTCTTGCCTTGGAAAAGCATGCCCCCCCATAGCCCAGACACAATACTAATTGATGGGCGTTTTCGCTCCGCATGCTTTATAGCCTGCGCATTTAGCATTAGAAAAATGACGACAATCTTATTTGATGACTTTGTGGAAAGACGATATAAAGAAATTACAGCTCCAATATCTGAGCCCTCTGCCTTGATCGGAAGAATGGCTATATTTCAGTTGGAGCCGCGTGAATACAGTAATTCCCAGTTCATGGAGGCTGTACCTGCTTTCTTTGATCCAAGCTAGGATTACCCTGAGTTTAACCCTTGTAGTATTGTCACACGTATCCAGCATGAACTTAGTCTATGAGGATGATTCAGTCCGAGTCAAAGGCATCAAGAGAAGAATGTCTTCCTTTTGTTCGATTTCATTTACAGGGGTAGGCCATGCAATGGGCGGGATTAACATTCAGAGGGAAGAATTCGTTGGGTCATGCATGGCTATAGGTGACGCGTTATTTGTTTCTGACAAGATGAGATCATGGGGAAATTCGATCAACCCAGAAAGGCTAGCAGAAGTTTTTAGCAGATGGTCCGGCGATACTGCTTATGACAAAGTTATATCTATAGGAAACAGCATGGGTGGTACCAATGCATTGCTGTTGGGACCGTTTCTTGGAGCACATTCCATTCTAGCCTTTGCTCCTCAATATAGTGTTCACCATGACTATTTTCCCAGCCTAGGCGATGCAAGCTGGGATGAGTATCGAAATAATATCAGGAACTGGAGATTCAAGACCGTTGACGCTTTGCTTCCTAGTCTTAGTGTAGATGAGTACATATTCTCTGGAGGGACTAGTGGTGAAATCAAACATGCGAGGCTCTTTCGCAAAGCTCCGAAAAGAAGTCATTGGATCATCAAGGACTCTGATCACGGGGTAGCCATGTTTCTAAAGAAGCATGGCTGCTTGCCGACTATAATTGATTTAGTTATGTGCAATGCAAATACAGAGCAGATAGAAGCAGTTTTTGACTCCACAAATATTGCATTTGAGCGCATAAGCTAAGCACGGCTGCCTTTACCAGAATAGCTTAGTAGTATATGGGAGTTTAGTGATCTCTCGACATCATCATTAAGGAATGAAAGGATGTATTCGCGTCCACTTTCTGCAATGTAACGCTGAAGCTCTTGATCTGAGCGCAATTGCTCTAACACTTTCAACAAGTTACTGAAGTCATCCATGACAGGTGCATAGTGCTTCCAGGGTACCAAGTCAAATTCAAGTAGCCAAGACTCGACAGTTGGGGCAGGCATTATAGGTATAGATGTTGATGCAAGAATCGCCTTTAGACCAGTTGAAATATCGTTACCTTCCGGGCAAAGAATATATTTGTGGCTAAGTATCTGTTCCATGGCCATTCTGTCCTTTAGCATCCTAGAGGCCATTTCACATATGTCCTTATTTGCATGTTTCATTCGCGGAGTGATTCCAGTGAAGCCAATGTCAATAGAGTTTCGCTTGGCTTTGCTAGCAAGATTGCCATACGCGTGCATCAGCCGACATCTAGCGGACGTGCTGATACCGTAGCTGTTATCCCAAAAAAAACCAGTAGTCGCTCCACGAAAGATGCATGTATCACTTTTTCCTGTTATAGGTACGTCATGTCTTGCTATTCGATCTAAGCCTGTCCAGTGCTTGACAGGCTGAAGCCTGAGCAATGATACGTTACCTTCTCTAGATGGGCGAGTCTTTGCAAATACATGCTCAGGCCAATATGATATATTATCACCAATAACGAGTGGGATTGAACCATGAATTCCCTGTTCCGCAAGAGCCGATATAATTGGGAAAGCGTAACCATTAAAATGAGGAGGTCTAATGTGGCTGTCAAAGTCGTAGCGGAAGACTTCTTGAAAAATTGCCTGATTGTAGGCAAGAAAATAGGCATATGATTCGTGGCGTGAATTCCTATGCATGCATGAGTTAACAAATCTAAGTGTGCTCCCGATTGCCTTGAGCTGCGTATGCCGGCTTATGGCTTGGTGATCATTGGATAAATTAAAGCAGCAGTACTTAAGAAGGCGATCTGATTCCATGCTTGTGGTACGAGCTTTAGCTAGTCTCATTGGCTAACGTTTAGCCAAAGAGGCTAAAACAGGCCAAAGTGGCAAGTCCTTGCCTATCAAGAAGAGACGAACATCACTACGTACAGATGAATGGAAACCACGCCTGTCTATATAGCGACTAGATTCGTTGAACCGATCATTAGTGGCGGCCTTAATGCCAAGCTCTCCATAAAGGCCAGGAACTGTATCAATTGAATACAAATGGCATTTTGGGCAGATTTCGATATGATCATGAACTTCCTGAGTACTGGAGTCTTTAGCTGGAGCAAATGCTTTGTGTAAAAGATTGGAGTAATTTCTTGAAAAGAAGCTTGATTCAATAATCTTAAGAGCAAGCTGATCAGGGCATGAGTCAATCATTGATTCAATCGGTATCTCTTCGAGCTTGCAGAGCCTGCTCCAGTTCTGAGAGTCAGGTCGAGAGGGGTGGCGTTGAAGACATGAAACAATATAGTTGGCATGACTTATGATGATTTCAATAGGATCACGAATTGTCGAAAAAAGAAATGATGATTTGCGGTCTAACCCGGAGATTCGCATATCAGCAAGAGAAATATGCCCGCTAATATATAAGATGCTGATCTCGGAGAGGGACGCTAGCAGAGCTCGTGCATCATTAACTCGCTGCCAGGGGCGCACCCATGACGGATTTAGCCTGATTGTATTGTAATGCCTAAGGTGGCTATCGCCGACCGAAGAAGAAATGTCTTTAGATATTTTCGAGCCAAAGCATTTAGGTACATGGACAAAGCTTATGACTTTTGCGCTGGTGAAATCCGCATATCTCAAGAGAATATAAAACTCAAGCCAGGGCTCCTTGATGAGTCTCTCAATATCAAGAGCGGCTCCTTGCTTCGTCGCACAATATGTGTCTTCAAGCCTATCTCCGGCTGCCCAGAACCCTCTGCCAAGTCTGAGTGGCAACATCAAAGAGTATTCGCGCTTCGCCTCTAGCAGCGAATTGCGTATAGGGAGTAGGTAATTGGTTTCTAATGAAAGTAGGTGTTCGGTGAGCACATGGTCTTCGTCCCCGTGCAGACACGGCACGTTTTTTAGCAGTTCAGAGATTTCGTAAAAGGAGTTTGACAAAGGTGCTATTCTTCTATAAGCAACTAGCATAACAGCCGCTTTGCCTAGTGTGCCAATGGTGTCGGTTGGGCGAGCTCATGCTATGGCGGTTCTCAGACTGCACTGACTGAACTGAGATCGGTTTCATGGTCCTCGGTTTGCCCCCTTTGGTGGATGAGTCAGACCGAGCAAACTTCTTTTCTGACAAAGGGGGCAGAAGCGTGTAACCAAGTTACCACAATCAAGCTATATGAATCCAGAGATTATAGAGTCTATCAAGGCACTCTCCCTGTAAAGCCTCCTGATTGGTCTTGATTTCATCGTAGATCTTTATTGCCAGATCTTCAAGCACATCGCATTGGCTCATACCCCAAGCGTGCTGCCCCAGCATATTGACACTGAAGCGCTGGTGATGCAGCTCAGGATCCACGAAAGGTGATAATATCTCACATCCATCTTCGAAAGCATCTGGCTCAATAAAGCTATGCAGTTCAGATTGTACGTGAGCCGGTGATTCAAACAAGTCTTCGGCAATTACTACCCTTCTCTGCATTCCCCGCGTGACACGCTCAGAGTACAAAACACTTTGAATCCACAATCGCAAGGAAGTATCTTTAGCAATCGGTTCTTGAGACCGCGCCAATAGTGAGCTCACGACTTCAAGAGGATGGCGAACGAGTAAAACAAATTGAAAGTCGATGACATCTGCCTGCAACCAGCAACTCAAACCAGCCAGAAGAACACAAAAGCGCGGATCCTTAACAACCGGAAAATCACCTCCGCCGAATGCTTCTCGGAACCTATGCAAAAGAGCTAGACGCCATTCAGCGGCAGACTGCTGGTCTATCCAGCCGCGAGGCAGAGGCTTGTCTAGTCTCCAGCTTGTACCAAGAGCACACAACAACTTTTCATTCTCAGCCATCACACCAATCGACTCGATATATCCCTTGGGGTTATCTATTGTTGGCGGCATCAAGTCAATCGGCGCATCAAGTCCGATGTCTCGCAGCATGCCGGCAAGCGCTGAAGAGCCGCTTCGATGCATACCAAGCACAAAAAGCATCCTTCTGGGAATATGGCCTAGGGTTTTCGCCAACAATAGGCTTTGCTGCGACTCAATCCGAGCAGGCAAGGAACTCGCCCGCTCAAGTACCATTTCCTGTTCAGAATCCGAAAGAGAAAACCCAATCGAATGCGCCGCGGCAATTGCATATTGCCCAAAAGCAAGGGCCTCGCGTCTTGCCCTTTCGACTTGACAAAAGCATAGGAACTGAGAACAAAGACTGAGATGAGCTCCAGCGATAGAAAGCTCAACCGCAGCTGCCATACAATCCTTCGCGAGCAAGTTTAAATGACTCTTGAATTCGCCCTCATCGCGAATGGAGCAGATGGCACGCAAAAAGAGATGGTGAAGATTATCCTCCTTATAAGGTTCGCTGCGAATCAGAGCGGCAATTAAATCAACCCTTCGCCATGAGGCTGACGTCAAGGCTTGCAACACATCAGCAAAGGCGTCACGAGATGACTGCCAAATAGAGTTCATGAGTCGTACTTCTCCATAGATAGCCTAACAAACAAGTCCTGCAAAACGGAAAGACGCGCTGAATAGTCAGAAACAAGAACCTCCAGCTCACTGAGCCTTGCGACAAGAAGTTGAGACTTTTCAACATGCATGGCTTCAAGCTTCTCGCAAAGCATCGAGCATTCAAGAGATAGCCCTTCATGAATACCGGCACGAACAAAGTGGATAACCCGCTCGTCGTTAGTCATACGTGCTAGGTCTGGTCTCGCTTCAGCATAATGTTCGTAAGGAAATACATGCAGCAAAGCTTTCATCACCTGGTCGCGTTCTTCCCTAAGGAGATCACGTTCCTGCACCAACTGGTCGCGTTCTTCCCTAAGGAGATCACGTTCCTGCACCACCTGGTCGCGTTCTTCCCTAAGGAGATCACGTTCCTGCACCACCTGGTCGCGTTCTTCCCTAAGGCGATCACGTTCTTGCACCACCTGGTCGTGTTCTGTCCTCAGGACATCACGTTCCTGCACCACCTGGTCGTGTTCTGCCCTCAGGACATCACGTTCCTGCACCACCTGGTCGCGTTCTGCCCTCAGGGCATCACGTTCCTGCCCGGCGCGCTCTGCCATCCCCTCAACGCGGCTGCGCAGTTGAGTGATCAAGTCAGATTGCGAGCTGAGATCGGTGGTCATTCGGGATTCATTATGGTAGTAGGCAGACTAGCCCAGTACATCAACTGATTCTACGGCAAGTAGAATTATATCAACACCGTTCTCGTGGCACGCCCATTCAGGTCATGGGCAAAGAGGGGAATGGCTTTTCTGGCTACTCTGGCCAGGTTGCCTTGGGAATCATTGCTCAAGTGCAGGAAGGGCATGCTTCGACTTGATTAGGTAGCTAGCTCCAGCACTCCTTAAGATGCGTTCCGGCCGAGCGCCGCAGCTTCAGATGGGATGAACCACTCGCTCAGTCATTTTGCCAAGTTGAAGCGTCGGTTGAAGCGGAAAATCAAGGCACCCAGGTAGCGATCAGAGTACTTATCAAATATCAGGGCATGAAAGGTGCAGCTGAAGCTGGCTTTCAAGTTGCTTAGGACCGTGTTGATCCAGCGGAATACCGGCAGTTCATTGGGATGACGTCCTTTCACGACCACAGCTTGATGCAGGCAACCGACTTCTGTCACGGCGCGGAAGCAGGCCAGCCCATCTGAGATCACCTCACCTCACATCCTATTGCCAGTGAATCCTGTGACCAGTCAGCGATGGCGGCAAAAGAGAACGTGGCCACGGTGGTAAGCTTAACGTAAACAGGGTGGCACGCATCATCGATAGAGACGACTGCCACGATCGGCACCTTGTTCTCTGATCCACGACCAAGTTTATCTCCGCAGCGTTCTCCGCCAAGGTAGGCATCATCGACCTGTACCTTTCCCCGCAGGACATAGACCTCATCCCAGGGCCGACTGAAAGTCTCGTTAATCCCTCTCCAGCGCCTTGATTCCGCTCCAGCCGAGCATCCTGTTGATGTCGTGGGCCACGGCCATCAATCCAGCCCTGATGGAGCGGAAGCCATTGGTCCGCAGCAGGTTGAGGCCCAGGGTGCGCAGTAGCGCCAGAGCCTGAACTCCGTTGCGTTCGGCGTAGTGGTGGGCGTCCTCGCCAAGTTGCACATCACGGACCCAGTGCCACTCGTTCTCGATGGCCCAACGCTGTCGTACAAGGCGCAGCAAGGCCTTTGGGCTGGAACGCATCGTCGTGATGAATTGGTGGACGTGGCGGAATGGCTTGCCGTCACGTTGGCCTGAGGACACCAGTTCAATGATCCAGCTGGCGTCGATCAAGCGCTCGCGGATGGCCTCGGTGGCGTTGCCGGGCACGTACTCCTTGCACTCACAGCGGGGGCAATGGAAACCATCAGGCCAGCGCGCCTGCTCCAGAGCGGCCTCGCAATTCTCCTCGGTGCCATAGAGCTGGATGAACTCGGGCAGCGACAGGCCTGCCTGAAACTGGATTCGACTCATGGCCATGGCGCGCACTCATGGTACATGCGTACCAGATTAGGCGGGGAAGGTCTGCTGATGGAGCTTGCTAACTAATTAAGTGCTTCGAAGGACCGTGACCAATGCCCCCAGATAGGATGAATGTATGCTGGAGAGCTTTCATGTCTGAATCCAAACGAGATCAATCCCAGGCTGGCGATCAGGCTGAGGATTTGATCTCCCGCGTACGCCAGCAGTCAGAGGTCATTCTGGATTTGCGCTCCCAGCTCTCTACGCAAATCAGCATGGAGATTGCCAATTCCACCATGCAGTTGGAGACTCACCAAGCACTGCAAGCTCTCGTGGGAGATGTGCTTAGCTCCATGCATGAGTGTCCCATCTCAACAGATTTTGCGCTGAAGCTGGTTCACAAGGTCCGGGAAGAATCCTACGACTTGATTATTGAATTCGGAAGCGGCTCCAGCACCTTGTTGATTTTACGAGCCCTAGAGTTGCTTGGCTCCGAACGAGATACTGGCACACATGGCTCACTACGCTTACTTTCCTTTGAACATTCAGAGCGATCTTACCAAAACACTGCTGATCTGGTGAGCAGATGCGGCAACCACAATCAGCTGAAACTGCTCCTTGCCTCCCTCTGCCCTTGGAGTGATTCTACGGGGAAGTACAGCTACTACTCATGCATCCAGTCCATTTCAGAGACCCTGAGATCACTTAATGGTGCGTTATCGCAGTCCGATCTGCCTTGTACACTGAAGCTGTTGGTTCTGATCAACAGTCCATCTAAATTCACGGGACGCTGGGCTCGCTATCCAGCGGTTCCGCTGGTTCTCAATGCCTGCAGCTCCATGGATGCAGCTATCGACTTTCTTCTTGATGATATGCTCAGCGATGAAGGAATGGAGGTTTCATTAGCCTGGGAAGAAATATTTGCGTCGTTCGGCCTAGACTATCAACGCGAAGATTTAGGCCTTCAAAAGGGTGGTTTGCTTCTAAAGCTGAAAAGCCTTGCCGGAGTCGATACCTCCCAGGATCGTCGCGATGAGCTTTTGGCTGAGAGACATGATCAAGAAGCGATCGCATCAGAGGCATTCCTCATATCCCAGCTTTTTACCAAGTTGGAAGTTGCCGAAGAGCATTCGTTTCAAGAACTTCAACAAGCCCACACGGCTCGCGATGCGCAGGCCGCCCAGCTCCAGACCCTCGCAGACGAGCTGGGAACAGCGCAGGGTGAACGCGACGCCCTCGGCGCCGAGAAAGAGGCCGCCCAAAAGGCTGCCGCCGATCTCCAGCAGAAACTCCACAACCACATTCAAGCCTTGCAACAAGCACAGCAAGACCGCGATGAGCAAGTTGCCCGCGTGCAGGCCTTGGAGGCGGAGGTGGTCACCTGGAAGTCCGAACGCGACGCCCTCGGCGCCGAGAAAGAGGCCGCCCAAAAGGCTGCCGCCGATCTCCAGCAGAAACTCCACAACCACATTCAAGCCTTGCAACAAGCACAGCAAGACCGCGATGAGCAAGTTGCCC
>Ga0247842_10008967_pt1 | contig 10332 bp, 12 predicted proteins | sample LaCruzMarch2015__3_FD_192411 | JGI IMG/M metagenome (GOLD analysis project Ga0247842, IMG submission 192411) | Freshwater microbial communities from meromictic Lake La Cruz, Castile-La Mancha, Spain - LaCruzMarch2015_19m | ecosystem: Environmental > Aquatic > Freshwater > Lake | place: Spain... | reverse complement strand
AAAGACACAGTTAGGATTTTTGCCACATATGATACGGCAGATTTTGACAATGATAAGGCAATGGAGAATTTGGTTATTCTTCAAAAGACTACTGAGGGAACAGGTATTTTCTACTATGTGGCAGTGGCTAAAATGTATGCTCGTGGTTGGGTTTCCGGTGAAGCTAAATTATTAGGTGATCGTATAGCTATTCAGAATGCTGAATATCATGACGGAAAAATAATTGTAAATTACGCCGATAGAAAATCTGACGAACCAATGACAACTCAACCGTCAATAGGTGTTTCGCAATATTTTAAATATGAGAATGACAGATTGACTAAAATAGATGATGTCTCAGAAGAAAAAACTTGTACAAACGCAGGTGGAAACTGGTTGAGTGGAACCAAAGAATGTGAAAATGGACTTTCTAAGGAGAAATGTATTAGTCTGGGTGGGGAATTCAATGGGTGTGCTTCGGCTTGTAGGAATCATAGAACTTTGGTTGCAGAAGTTTGTACTCAACAGTGTGTAATCGTTTGTAAATTTTAAAAAGTGTGTTTTACAGGTTTCTATAGAGTGTGCTAAAATTAGCAAGAAATAATAATTAAAATATAATAACTATGCGTATAATATATTGGATTGCAGAAATGATTGTGATTTTAACAGCGATAAACTTTAGTTTGATTGGCTTAATTCAACAAAATCTATTTTTGGATATTTTTAAAACTCATAATGCTCAGTTTATTGCTTATATAGTGATTGCTGTCGCAGCAATTTGGGCTTTCATTACTTCATTTAATCGTCATTCTTCTAATTCCTAGGAAGTTTGAAAGCCGGCTAAGTCACCTAGTGACTTAGCCGGCTTTTAATTTAGGTTGACTTCTAATCGATCATGATATATCATTCAAATGTAGGTTTGAATGTATATTATGAATAAAATTAAAAGTAAAGGTAGTAAAGTAGAATTATCTGAAATATTGAGGGGTGTCGGTGATCCTCATCGGTTAAAGATATTTTGCGTATTGTTTAGTGGAGGTAAAGGATGTGTTACGGAACTGGCTAAATTGGTTTCGTTAAACATTGCAATAACATCACATCATTTACGGACTTTACATAGATTGGGTTTGTTAGAGGTAAAACGCGATGGTAAAAATGTTTGTTACAGTTTAGCTAAAGGATCTCTCGCGGGAGATTTAAAGAAATTGGTTTGTAAACATCTTAATAATTAATAAATTTAAAAATATGTCAAAAATAATTAATGCAACAGTAAAAGATTTTCAGTCAGTGGTTATGCAGTCAGAAATACCAGTTTTGGTTGATTTTTGGGCACCCTGGTGTGGTCCTTGTGTGATGATGGGCCCAGTGCTTGAAAAGTTGGCTGGTGAACTTGGTGATAAAGTTAAAATTGTTAAAGTAAATGTCTCTGGTCCTGAAAATCAGGAGCTGGCCCGAGAATACGACATTATGAGTATTCCAAGTTTAAAAATATTTGTGAAGGGTGAAGTTGTTAGAGAGTTTGTGGGAATGATTCCTCAGGCGATGTTGAAAAAAGATCTAGAAGATTTAATTTAATATAAAAACCGAAGGATAAACCTTCGGTTTTTATATTAGAAACTTTACAATGGGTCTTGAGATGGAATACCAACCGTTCTCGGGAAAGCATCAGGTGTTTCAGATATTTTCTCAATTATTATTAATTGACGGTTAGGTAAGTCAGGATAAGTAATTGGTATTATTTCTTTAATTTTGCCTCCTAGAAGTCTAATGGCAGTACCAGCCTGTTCTATTTCTTCTACATTGGCTATTTTTGAAGCTATAAAAATCCCGCCAATTTTAATCAGTGGTAAGACATATTCGCAAAGAACTGACAAATGAGCGACGGCACGAGCGGTCGCAACATCGAATTTTTCACGATAACGATCACTTCGTCCCAACTCCTCGGCACGATTATTAATAGCAATCGTATTTTTTAAATCTAGCTTTTTTATAACCTCATCAATAAAAAATATTTTTTTGCCAACTGAATCAGTAAGGGTGAGATTTAGGTCTGCGCGAACAATCTTTATTGGTAGACCTGGAAAACCAGCACCTGACCCAATATCAATAATTTTGTGAGCTTTATCTGGAATGTGTGGAACAATGGTCAGGGAATCTAAGAAGTGCTTGAGGTAAACATCATTTTTCTCTGTAATGGCAGTTAAATTGAATTTTTGATTCCATTCAGTCAAAAGGTCAAAAAAAACTTCAAAAGAAGCTAGTTGTTCCTTATTTAGGTCTAAACCAAGTTTTTTTGCTTCTACTTTTAAATCAATCATAAAAACATCTTATCACAAAATCCTATTTAGTATATAGTTACATTATATTGTATTTATTTGTTATTTGTCATTTTTTCTTTTGTCATTCTTAAGGTATAATCTACCCATGCATTTTTTCCTGAGTATTTTAAGTTTTGTGGAAGGGATGGGTCAATTCGGTTATATTGTAGCTTTCCTTTTTGCTTTTACGGAGTCTCTTGCCTTAATAGGTGGTTTTGTGCCTGGTTCAACCGCTGTAGTTATTTTTGGTTTTATGGCGTCTCAAGGTTATCTTAGTGTTCCTGGCCTTATTGTTTTTACTGTTCTAGGTGCTGTCATTGGTGATGGGGTAAGTTATTGGTTGGGGACTAAAGGAACCCACCTTTTTAAAAATGAAAACAGAATATTAAAAGCTAGTCATTTGGAAATTGGTAAAAATTTTTTCCATAAGTATGGTGATAAAAGTATTTTCTTAGGACGTTTCATTGGAGTAGTTCGTCCAATGATTCCATTTGCGGCTGGTCTAGCACGGATGAATTCCCGAAAATTTTTGTTTTGGAACATAGTTTCCGGTATTGTTTGGGGAATCTCGCATATATATTTGGGATATTTTTTTGGTGGTATGTTGAAGATAATAGAGACAGTGTCAGTACGGCTATCAATATTTTTACTCATTTTGGTTATCTTAGGAATGATAATTTGGTTCTCAGTTAAATTATTGAAGCCAACAACTTATTGGCTATATAAATTGATCAAACAGACTGGAGTTCGTTTCTGGTCTCACCCGGCTATAATAAAGCTCTCCTATCGTTATCCATATTTAACCGATATCGTTAAAAGACGTTTTGAGGAGAAAAACTTTTTTGGTTGGACAATGACGGTGGTCGGAACGATGATTTCTTTTATAGCAATCTTTTTCGCCGTGCTGATGGATGGTGTTTTGGATGCTGATTGGATAGTGGCACTTGATCAGAGATTTTCTGGTTTATTGTATTATTTTAGAGATGCTTGGGCTGTTAAAATTTCTCTATGGGTTTCATTGTTGGGTAACTATTATATCATAATTTTAATTAGTATTTTGTTTATCATATTTTTGTATATTTGGAATAAAAAACATTTTCTTTATAGTTATTTAATATCCTTAGGTGGGTCGGTTCTGGTTTCTTGGCTAATCAAAATTACTGCAATGCGTCCACGCCCTAGTGGATTTTTGCCAGTATATCAGGAAACCCTATCTTCTTTTCCAAGCGGACATTCAGTTGTGGCTGTTTCGGTTTATTGTTTTATCATTTATGTTTTGACTAGATTGCTTCGTCGTTCCACTAAGACATTTTATTCAGCTTTTTTGATTTTTTCTGGAGTACTAATTGCTTTCCTGATCGGCTTAAGCAGAATATATTTAGGCGTACATTATTTGAGTGATGTATTAGGTGGTTTTCTTATTGGAACCTTATTCTTGATATTAGCAGCGACCATTGCTGAGTGGTTGCAAATACATAAACCAAATGAGGGAAATAATGATTTAAATAAAAATAATATTTTATTTAAAAAATATATGTCGTGTTTTTTGGTTTTAGTTTTTGTAATTAGTTATGGGGTATATGGTACCTGGTTTTATAAACCTTTACCGATAATAGATAGGGGTATTAAAGAAAATATTGTTCCTTCCAGTGTTATTACAGAGGAGCTTGTTAGAACAAATAAATGGGCCGTCACGGCCGATGGACTGTTGGGCGGTATTCATGAACCGATAAATATGTTTGTCTGGGCAAAAAACGATCTTGTTTTGCATCAATCATTAAAGTTGTCTAACTGGTTGGTGGCTGATGATCCAACAATTAAGAGTTTCTTTAAAATTAGCCGATCAGTAGCTATGGGGCGAACATATGAATCTATTCCAGTCTTGCCTTATTTTTGGAATGATATACCAAATGATTTAGCTTTTGAAAAAATGGTTACGGATTCCGCTAAAAAACAAAAAAAACAGCTAAGACTTTGGAAGACCTTAATTCAAAATGATAAAGGTGAATATTTGTATGTCGGGTCAGTTAGTTTGGATATAAAATCTCGTTGGGGAATAGTTTATAGGGTTGATAAACAAATTGATCTCCAAAGAGAAGCCATTTTTAGTGAGTTAAAAAGTTCCAATAGCATATCAACTAGTTCACTAATTAAAATATCTGAACCTCTCACTGTCAATAATTCTAGGTTTGTAACCGATGGTTTGGCTCGTGTTGTTTATCTAAAATAAGTCTCTGGTTGTATTTGATACCGGAGGTGTTTTGTGTTACCATCCCTAACGGAAGGATGTAACTTGGTTGCATCCATATTAGTCTGAAAAGAACCTTGGAGGTATCTATGGAAACCGTAATCAACAACAGCAAGTATCAAGGAGCCATCTCTGCTCTTTGTCCCCTGGACGAAGGTTTCTGGCTGGAACAAAAGCAATTCTGGAAATGGCTTTTAAAAAAGGAACTGGATTTTTCTGGTATGAAGTCCTTTGTTAACAAACCTGAAGATCGTGATTTTCGTCATCCACTGGTGATTCCGAAGGGTGTAACGGTCCAAGCAATAGTCGAAGGTTTTCATCAACACTTTTCGGTTTTTGCCGAGTTGGATCTTATTGCCGATACTTCTCCGATTGGAGTTAATTGTGCAATGGGTTTGCGAGGTGCGGTGATTTGGTTTGATGATAAGCCTCACAGTCTGGATTGGTTACGTGGTCATCTAAATAACCCCAAAGTGGAGGTTGCAGACTTGCGTTGTCTTATGGCTTACTACGCCTATCGGATCTATGCTCTTTCGGGGTCTTTGCCGATTCAGCACACTTTGGTCACGAGTAGTCGCAATCTACTTGTTGGTGGCGAAATGGTGGTTTTGGCCAACAAACCGCTCGGGCTTTCCATTGCTCCTTACGAATCAAAGTTGGTTTGCAAAGATCAGCCGGTTGGCTTTTTGGCCTTCCATATTTAATACTTCTTACCTCAGGAAGGAGAGGTGAGAGCGCGGACCACTGGTTCGCGCTTTTTATATTATTTTGCTATAATCTCGGGATGTTATTAAAGAAATATTTAACTGTAATATTAGCAGTTGTCTTTATTGGTATTGTAATTGTCGCTGCTAGTTTACTGAATTCTAAGGGTGGATTACCTACAAATATTCATGACTTTGGTATGTGGAAACCAGTAATCATTGGCTTGGCCGCCTTGGTGGACAGTGTTAATCCGTGTGCATTCTCAGTATTATTTATTTCTATCGCTTTTTTGTTTAGCTTGGAAAGGAGTCGCTCGCACATTATTTTAAGTGGCCTTTTGTACATTTTGGGTATATTTGTAGTATATTTATTGATTGGTTTTGGGGTTTTAAAGACTTTAAATTTCTTTAATATTTCTCATGGCTTTGCTTTGTTGGGAGCCTCCATAATTATTTTAGCAGGCTTAATAGATATGATTGGAGCTTTTTTTCCAACTTTTCCCATTAAACTTAAAATACCTTCCTCAACTCATAAACGCATAGCTCCCTTTATTGAAAAAGGAACTTTTATTTCAGCGTTTATTTTGGGTAGTCTAGTGGGTTTGTTTGAATTTCCTTGCACTGGCGGGCCATACCTATTTGTTCTAACTTTACTGCATGGCTCAGACAATTACTGGTCCGGCGTTGGTTATTTGCTAATCTATAATATTATTTTTGTTTTGCCTCTATTTGTAATATTATTTGCTACAGCCAACAAAACAGTTCTAGAGGGTTTTGAACGTTGGCGTCGAGCAGAAACTAAAAAATCCAGAGTTATTATGGATATAATAACAATTATTATTGGTTTGGTAGTATTCTTTCTTTAGATTATAATTAAACATATGGAAATTAATACAAAAATGAAAGAGGCTTTGAGTCGGTTGGAGGAGCTAAAAGCTAAAGGGGAATTAGATATTTCTAAAGACGAAGATGTATCTTTGGCTGTAATGAATCTTATCGGAGCCGAAGAACATTTATTTTTTACCGCTGAAAAAACCGGCAAGCCAGAATACTTAGAACTGTTAAATGAAGTCCGTGAAGAGCGTAAAAAAATGATGAAACTGTTGTTGCCGAAGACAGAAGGTGAAACTTGGTGTATGTCCAAGCATCTATTGTCGGCGTCAATGCGCATGATGGAGGTGGCTACCAAATTACAAACTGAAGGCCGCAAAGATGAAGCCAAAGATATGTTTGATGGCGCCTACAAAGTGTATTCAATGTTCTGGGCTGTGCGTCTGGAAATTTTGCAAGGTAGTGACTTGAAATGTGAACTTAATACTATTAATAATAAAGAAAAGCCTTGGACAACCGAAGATATTGTTGGACGCTTAGTGGATTGTTGTAAAGAATAATATGAAAAAAGACCAAATAATTTTTATTTCTGTTTTTGTGGTGATAATAGGTTTTGTTATTGGTGGAGTAGTACTAATGTCTAACCAGACCACTAAAGCTGTTGTTGATGATGGTCGCGTCGTTGGAATACAAACCTTTGATAATTTAGTTAAAGTTTCTGGTTGTTTTGTGCCACCAGGTTCGGATTCAAAAATGGGCAATGAATATTTAGCTAAATGTTTAACCGAGAAGAAGTGGGTGGTGTATGGTGCTTCCTGGTGCCCTCATTGTAAAGATCAAAAAGCAATGTTTGGCGAAGCTGTGAAGTATCTGACGGTTGTTGAATGTGACCAGCAGGTTGATCTATGTACTACTAAAGATATCCGACTTTATCCAACTTGGCTAAAATCAGCCGACATTAATTCAACCTCAACCATCGCCACGACTTCAGTTGGTTCCACCTCGGCTATTAAATAAATATGTTTCTTTTAAAGAGAATTATTTCAGTTATAGTCATATTACTAATTTTACTTTTAGTTGTAAGTATCTTTCTTGTTATGGATTGGGGAAGATCCAGTCGTAAGACGGCTTTAGATTTTGCTGATTGTTTAGCCTCTGGATATTCAATTCAAGATAGTTATCCACGACAATGTCGTGATGGAGCCGGTCAGCTTTTTATCGAAGACATCGGTAATTTGATTACTAAAAGTAATTTAGTTACCATTTCCAATTTAAAACCTAACAGCGAGGTCCGCTCGCCGGTTTCTGTTGAGGGAAGTGCTAGAGGTTTATGGTATTTTGAAGGAGTGTTTCCCGTTAAGATAAAGAATGTTGAAGGTAAAATTTTAGGGACAGGACAAGCCAAAGCTCAAGGTGAATGGGCTACCGACGATTTTGTTGACTTTAAAGCGGACATATTTTTCTTGGTGACCACCACAACTCAGGCTATTTTAGAGTTGGACAAAGATAATCCGTCTGGAATGCCTCAAAACGACGATTCAGTATTTATGCCGATCACGCTCTATCCAACAGTCTCAAGTACCTCCGTTCCGGTAGTGAATAGATAATTCAACTTATAGATGATATACTCTATAGGTACATTATTAGTTTAATTAAATAAAAAGAATGGCAAAAAAGAAAGACAATACATCAATATTAACTTTGGCTGCCGGTCTAGTTGCTGGTGCTGCCGGAGCGTATTATTTGTACGGTACTAATGAGGGAACAAAAACTCGTAAGGCTATTAAAGGCTGGTCTCTTAAAATGAAGGGGGAGGTTTTGGATCGCTTAGAAAACATGAAGAATGTTAACGAAGAAGTTTATCACCAGGTTGTTGACAAGGTTCAGAAGAAATATTCTACCGCTAAGAAAGTTGATCAGGTAGAGCTAGGTAAACTAACCAAAGAGCTAAAAACTCATTGGAAAAATATTAAAGGTGAGTTGATGGCAACTAAACCAGTTGTAAAAAAATAGAAATTTTTAAAGCACTCCTCTGGGGTGTTTTTTTGTTGAAAATTATTTTGTATCTTTTATAAACGATACAAAGAAAAGTCCTGGCATCATAATAATACCGAGAAGTAAGAAAAGGCTGTTGATCGGGGCTAGTATAAGAACTAAGGTGGCTAAGATCGGACCACCAATGTAGGCCATTTGTACTAAAGAGCGATAGAGGCTAATTATTCCACTATCTTTTGAAGCGATGTTTTTAAAAAAGTAAGTTTCCGCCATTGTTTCGGCAGTGGCCGCTCCTATACGAGTAATAAACAATAATATAGCCCAAACTATAACTGATCTAGAGGAAATAAAAGATAGAGAAGAGGTACTAACGATCATAATACCCAAGCCTAAAGCCATCATTTCTTTTTCACCATATTTTTTGTCAGCTAATTTACCAAGAGGGAAATTGAGGAAGACAAAAGGCACTAAAATAAAGAATAAAATAAAACTAAACTCTTTCCAAGTAAAGTGAAGATAGTCGGTTAGGTATATTGGGGTATAGATAAGCATCCAGGCGTAGAAGAATTGAATTAAAAAATTAACTCCAAAAACACCGATAAGGTTTTTATTTTTTAATATAGCCCTGGCGGACTCAATGGGTTTTATTTCAGTGTATACAGGATCTTTAAAATCTTTTAATTTATCGTGGATTAGTGAAAATACTAGTAAAGAAATCAAACCAGCCACAGAATACAATCTCCAGTATTCGTTATTTACAAGAAATAATAAGCCGATAGTAGGAGCGATTAACCAACCAATATTTATACCGGTCAAATATAAACCACGAATAGACCCTGTATTCTTATCATCAGAAATTCTTTCTAAGAAAATATCCAGAGTGTAGGCTAATAAGGCGGTGGCAATATTACTAATTATGAAAAACATTACAACTAGGCCAGGGTCATTAGTAGTAATCATCCCAAAAATAGAGAGGGCATCGATGATGGCTAGAGAGTATGATACTTTATAGTTACCATATCTTTTTAAAATTGTCGGAATGGCAAAAAATAAGATTAAACAGATTGTGGCGGCTAAGGCGTAAATAACTCCGACATAATATTCAGTGGTTGTTTTATCTGTTAAAAAAGAGGAGTTAATATATGTTGGTAAGGAGACTCTAAGAGCAAAAGCAAAAGCGATGAAGTAGACAGCGCTTAAATTTTTTCGTAAAAAATGTATGATGTTTTTCATAGATTAAGTTTTATTTTTGTTTATTATAACATATTTTTAATTGGTGAGTATAAAAAACCGACTGTGAGCACATAGTGCTCACAGTCGGTTTTAATATAGCAATTGGTTAGAGATTAGACGCCGATTAGAACTGGAATAACCATCGGTCTCTTGGCTGTCTGTTGGAAGAGAAATTTGCTAACGTTGTCAGTAACTGCAGACTTTACATAATCAAAGTTAACGGGATTTAAACCACCAGCGGACTCTTCAATAGTCTTTTTAATAATTTGGCGAGTTTCGTGAAGTAATTCTTGAGACTCACGAAGATAGACAAAACCACGAGAAATGATATCTGGAGATTTACGAAGTTTACCAGTACTAGGATTGATGCTAGCAATAATAACAAACATACCATCTTGAGCTAACATTTGACGATCGCGGATAACTACTTCCTGAACGTCTCCAATTGAGAAACCATCAACTAAGATTAAACCGTTAGGTGCTTTCTCTTTTAACTTAACTATTTTCTCGCCTGCGTTTTGGATTTCAACTACACTGCCATTATCAGGAATGATAATATTTTTGCGATCTGTGCCGATACTAGCAGATAGTTCACCATGCATTTTAAGCATAAAGTGGTGACCGTGAACTGGCATAAAGAATTTATAAGGAATCTGGCGATGAATCCATTCTAGTTCACCACGTTTACCGTGACCACCGGCATGAACATCACTTTCAAAATAAGTAATAATACGAGCATCGTGACGATATAGATTATCTTTAAGGGCTGTAACGGCGCGCTCATTGCCAGGAATAACTGAAGAGGAGAGTACAATAGTATCACTCTTGTTTAGCTTAATGAATTTATGAGAATTATTTGCCATACGCATCAAGGCTGCAAATTCTTCTCCTTGAGCCCCGGTAGCCAAGACCATGATTTTGTGGGGAGGATAGTTTTTGATTTCTTCTGCCTGAATAATATGGTCAGCGTTTGTTAATTTGAGGAACTTAATGATTTCTACGTTGTTCTTCATACTACGGCCTT
>Ga0247842_10008963_pt1 | contig 10336 bp, 4 predicted proteins | sample LaCruzMarch2015__3_FD_192411 | JGI IMG/M metagenome (GOLD analysis project Ga0247842, IMG submission 192411) | Freshwater microbial communities from meromictic Lake La Cruz, Castile-La Mancha, Spain - LaCruzMarch2015_19m | ecosystem: Environmental > Aquatic > Freshwater > Lake | place: Spain... | reverse complement strand
ACCAGCAGCGCTCCTGCAGGCAACCAGTGGTACTATGAAGGTACCCTGCTTGCGGGTGCTACCAACCAGACCTATACCGTTACACACAACACCGGATATTACTGGGTGAAGGTAACCCTCGAAGGTTGCGCCTCTCCGATATCCAACAAAGTGTGGGTTGAAGTGGTGGGTGTTCCTGAACTTCCTGCATCTGCATCGTTCAACATCTATCCTGTACCGAACAACGGTGCCTTTACAGCCTCGATCAGCTACCCGGTTGATGATACCTTCACCATCCTCGTTTACAATCAGCTTGGTGAACAGATCTATGAACTGCGTGACGTGACCACCACCGCTGGTAAATTCGACGCACAGATCGACCTCCGCCCGATTTCGAACGGAATGTACACGGTCGTGTTTAGGAATAACAGTTACAAGGTTATGAAGCGCGTGATTGTGAATAATAAGTAAGAGCGTCGTTTCTTAACGGATTCTTCTTAAAAAGAGTCGCCTCACAAGGGCGACTCTTTTTTTTGCTCATTCCTTATATGAGAATATTAGTTACCACAGCGCCACTGCGTCAGTCACTCGATTGTGAGGATTGTGAATACCAGGTACCCACTCGCAACTGCGCCTGTCGCTCGATTGTATTTATAAGGCTTACCGTCAACTTATCACCGTTCCAGACTAAGGTTGCTCCTGTGGTACCTGTTATTCCTGCTATTTATATTTTCTTACTCCATTACTCCATTACTCCATTACTTCATTACTTTGTCACTTTGTCACTTTTTACCCTGTCACCCTGTTACCCTGTTACCTTTTTACCCTGTTACCTTATAGTTAGTAACAAAGTTGTTAGTTACAAATCTGTTAACTATCTTTGTAAAAACTGATTGCATATGGAAACACCTTTCATTTTCGGGAAACTGGTATCGGGGGCCGATTTCACAAACAGGACCAGGGAAATCATTCGTTTGAAGAACAATTTTTCCTCTGGTATCAATACAATCATGATCTCACCGCGGCGATGGGGCAAGTCATCGCTTGTTGAAAAAGCCACACAGGAGATCATAGCGGAAAACAAAAAGATAAAGATTGTATCCATCGACCTTTTCAATGTCAGGACCGAGGAGGACTTTTTCCGAATCCTGGCAGAACAGGTTATCCGGGGTACTACCACCAAGCTTAAGGAAATTCTTGCTTTCACCAGGGATTTTTTCAAACAATGGATTCCAAAAATAAGCTTCTCGCCGGACCATTTTCAGGAATTTTCACTTGGATTGAATTGGAATGAGGTTAAGCAGCAGCCCGGTGAAATTCTGGATCTGCCTCAAAAGATTGCAAAATCAAAGGGGTGGAAAGTGATCGTATGCATCGATGAATTTCAGAATATTGGTTTTTACAGTGATACCCTGGCTTTTCAAAAACAGTTGCGATCGCACTGGCAGCAGCAACAGGATGTTTCGTATTGTTTGTTTGGGAGTAAACGCCACATGCTGATGCAGGTATTTACCTCTCCTTCGATGCCCTTTTATAAATTCGGGGATCTGATGTTTCTTGAAAAAATCGGGACCGGAGACTGGGAAAAATTTATTACCGGACGTTTCCTGGCTACAGGGAAAAAGATTGACCCTGAACAATCGTGCCGGATTGCCGCACTCGCCGACAATCACCCGTATTATGTTCAGCAGCTGGCTCAATTGTGTTGGCTGAGATGCGATAAAAAAATGACGGATGAGGTAATTGAGCTGTCTCTTGATTCACTGACATTGCAACTGAGTTTATTATTTCAAAATCTTACAGAATCATTAAGTACAACCCAGGTGAATTATCTCGAAGCAATTATCAATGATGAAAACCATTTTAGTTCAAAGGAGACCATCCGGAAATACCGCCTCGGAACATCTGCAAATGTAAGCAGGATAAAAAAGGCCCTGATCGATAAGGAGATTATTGATATAGTAAAAGAGACAAATGTATTTATTGATCCCATTTATAAATTCTGGCTGAAACAGTACTATTTTTCAGTTCCGGGTTAAGGTGGCTTATGTGGTAACTTAATATTCCTTTTCGTCACGCGTCACGTGTCACGCGTCACGATTTTTTCTTTCATGCGTAACGCGTCACGATTTTTTCTATTTTGCAGGCGAGGTAAAAGGGGAGGTTTATGAGGCGGAAGGGTTTGCCGGTCAGGGTGGTTACATGATCAATTTTGAATGGTTTGGACCAAAAACGAATGGCAAAATCGTGGGGGGCTTGATCCATAAACAGATGCAGGGAGCGCATCCGGGCAGTATCGCCCGATTTCACTTCAATAGGAATTAGATTGCTTTGCCAGGGGAACAGGTAATCGACCTCCGCATTCGAATTTTTGGATTCACGCACCCAAAACGATCTGTTAGCCGATACTTTTGTATTCCCGGCCAGCAATTCCTGCCCCACGATAAGTTCAGCAACAATTCCACGCCAGGATTCACTGATATCGGTGGCACCAAAAAGTTCTTTTTGAATCCCGATGGCATTGTTTACAAGCCCGATATCAAGCCACAACAGGCGCGGCGCTTTTTTTAAATCGGGCATCAGGGGAAGGACATAACCTGTAGCAGGATAGACCAATTCGAGCAACATGGCTTTTTCCAGGGTCCGGAACGCTTCACCCATTTCACGGGATCGGTAACCGGAATTGGCAAATCGTTCAAACCGGATCCGCTGTCCTGCAAAGGCAAAACCTGCATGAAGAATGTGCCGCATAGCCAGCATCATGGTGCTGTTACGGGCATATTTTTCACTGTCATCACGATATCCGACCAGCAAAGTTTCATAGATGTCCTGAAGCAATACCAGGTCGCGGTGCGCGGCGAAGCTGGCAACAATTTCGGGCATCCCGCCAACCAGAGTATAGGTATTGAACAGCCGCATGATTTTCTCATGGAATATCTCCGGAAGTACAACCTCATCAATTAATTGCATCAGGGAAAATTCACCAAGTGCGCCTAAAAACTCATGAAAGGAACAGGGTCGGAGCGCCAGATATTCAACCCTCCCAACTGGAAATGAAAGGTGATTGTTGAGAAGACTTTCGAGCAGGGAACCGGCAGCGATTACGTGCAGGTAGGGCGCCTCCTCATAAAAATAGCGCATCATGGCCACTGCTTTTGGCGAATTTTGGATTTCGTCAATAAACAAAAGGGTTGGTTTGTCGCTTCGTACCTGATGATTCATCAAATAGATGGCCATCAGCAAATCGTCGAAAGGATAATCCGCTTCAAACAGTTTCCGATGCTCCTCCTTTTCAAGATTTAACTTCAGATAAATCTCGAAATTTCTGGCAAACTCATTCACCACGGTCGTCTTCCCAACCTGCCTTGCACCTCTTAATACCAACGGTTTTCGGTCAGCTCTTTGAGACCAGGAATGTAAGTTGCTTAATATATGCCGTTTAAACGCAGTCATGTAATATATCCAATCACAAATATACAATTAAATGTAACAAAACCAATCATTGAATAACAATAAATTGTAATGAAACCAATCATTACAATGCTGCTGCGGTTATTACTCGGTTGGAAGAAAGAGAATAACAGGTACCACATGAGCAACCTCAGGCTGGAACGGAAAGAAAAAAATTAAAAGGAATAGGGAGTTACCACACAAGCAGCCTTAGTCTGGAACGGTAATGAGTATGTGAAATATCCTTATAAATACTATCGAGTGACAGACGCAGATGCGGTGTGGTAACTCTTATTCTCCCCACCATCGAGTGACAGGCGCAGATGCGGTGTGGTAACTAATTTTCTTCCCAAAAAAAAGGGCTGGTTCATTCATTTGAGCCAGCCCTTCCTGATAAAATATGAACCTTATTTTCCGATTACCAGCTTGACTGAGGTTGCAACCCCATCCCCACTCACATTCACATGGTAAACCCCCTTGGGCAACCCGGTGAGATGAATGTTTTTGTGAAGCGTACTGCGGAATTTGACATCGTTGGCCTTGTAAACGGTAACACCCAGGGAATTCACGAGGATGATGTTCACCTTCGTAACTTTGCTAGAGGCCAGGTCGATGCTGAAATCGCCGTTGCTGGGGTTCGGGAAGACTTCGATTCCGAGGCCGTCGATTTCGGCGATTCCCACGGGAGCAAACAGGGTAACGCCCTTTCCGTCGGAGCCAAGGCCTTCGCCGCAGCTGTTCGATGCCTTCACAATCAAAGTAGCAATGCCACGATAGCTCTTATTCCAGGTAACCGAGCCGGTGAGGCCGGTGCCTGATACAGAACCTGCATCGGCCGGGGTGAGCGACCAGGCATAGGTCAAAGCGCCCGGAACTTCGGGGATGGTGAACTCGCTCTGGAGACCCTTGTTGAGGTTTACGCTGTCGGTACCGGCTGGCTTGACAGGAGCCGCAGGGGCTTCGATCACGTGAACAGCCAGGGCATCGGAGGAGATCCCCTTGCCGCATTCGTTGGATGCCTGCACGCTGATGGTGAAGTCACCGGTAAAGCCGGCGGCCAGGGTGAGGGTTCCGGTTACACCGGTTCCGGCGATGGTTCCGGCTGCTTCAGGCTGGGTAAGCCAGGAATATGTGGTTGCATCGGTGGCCCCTTCGGTGGTATAAACAATGCCGGTGGCCTCTTTGCAAAGGCTGTTGGTTCCGGTGGGCAGCGCGGCCGCACCCGGAAGTCTCATCACGACAACTTCCTTAACCTTGGTATCCACGCAAAGTCCGTTGACCTTGGCCTCCAGCGTTACCGAGTAAGTTCCCGGATCGTTGAAGATGTGGGTTGGATTTTGTTCCGCAGAGGTGTTCAGGGCGCCGGAGTTCGGGTCGCCGAAATTCCAGCTCCAGTTGGTAAGGGTACCGCCATTGGGCAGCGTGAGGTCGGAGAGTTGCACGGGTTCGCCCGGGCAGCCGGAGGATGCCTCAAAGTCTGCGGTGGGCAGGTTGGCAACTTCGATGTAGGCTGTTTTCGTCAGGGTGACCGGGTCGCCGGTGGCCCTGGAAACAGTGAGGGTCACATCATGATTGCCCGATGTGCTGTAAGCTATGCCGGTCGGGTTCTGCTCGGTGGATGTTTCCGGGGTTCCGCCTGCAAATACCCACGACCAGGAGGTGGGGGTACCCGAGGAGAGATCGCTGTAGTCAACGGATGAACCGACGCACAGGCTGGTGGCGCTGGCGGCAAAGTTGGCCTGGAGAATATCAGAGACCACCGGAACGATGTTGGTGTAACGGTAGAAATTGTGCTTGGTCACGGTGACCAGTACCTGCGAACCAACCGGGATCACAGGAATGGCCAGTGCAACAGGGCCGCCGGCGCTGCCATAACCTGTAGCCAGGATGGCTCCGTTCAGCGTGAGGGCGATGAAGGCGCTGTCGTTGGTCTGGATGTTGAAGGCGGCGGTGCCGAATTCGATCGCAGTGTCGTGTGAAACGGTGAGGGAGACAGGTATTTCGCTGTACATCACCTGGAAGGCATCCCCGAACATATGGAAGAGGCGGTAGGTAACCTGCTTGTTGCCTGTATTGTAGGGCCAGTTTGAACGCTTCAGGAAATATTTCCCGGCGGCATTGCCAAAGGCGGGCAGAACGCCGCGCTCGGCAGGGGTGGATCCTTCAGCCGGCATAAAATTGGGCCACATGTTGTCGTACATCCCCCAAACGAACACGTCGTTCACAAAGGAGTAGGAGACTTCACTGGGACAAACCAGTCCGAGGGCACCTGAATTGTGACCGTTCTTGGTATGACGATGGAAGGCTTCGCCGAAGCAGGCGGTTGAGCGCTGGTAGGCCCCGGTCTGGCAGTTGATCGAGAAGACAAAGGTCAGGTCGGTGTTGGTCAGCTGGTTGATGTTGGGTATTTCGTAGCTTGGCTCGCCCCATCCGGGATAGTACCCATGGTCGCGGTGCTGCAGCATGAAGGCTCCGGAGTCGATGGCCTGGTTGACCATGGTGGCATTTCCGCCGTCCCATCCGCCGAGGGTGGCGGGTGACAGGGGAATATAGCTCAATCCGTTGGGGCCGAAATAATTTACAATGGTAGAGGTGTTCTGGGCGGTTGACCACTGGGAGCCGGGGGTTCCTTCGTACACCTTGTTGATGCGGCGGGGATGCTTGCCCTGGACGGAGCTGAAATAGCCACCCACAACTTCCGAACAAAGCTGGAACCAGCGTACGGTCTGCCAGCCAAGGGCGGTGATGGGTTTATCATAAAAACGCGGGTTGACGGGCGGATTGCGCTCATAGCTCAGGAACTTGGTGACCATGGTCTGCAATTGGGTGGCGTCGTTGGCGGTGATCCTTGAAAAGATCACATCGGGCATCTCATCACCGGTGACATCGGCAAATCGATTGTCGGAGGCAAAATTGGGATATCCGTCGGGATGGACATACATGTGCGAGGTGAGGTTTTTTGTTCCGTCTGAACCGTAATCAGCCAGCATCAGGCAGGCGGCCGGCTTGATCGTCCAGGTATTGTATGCATTGTCGATGAAGGCTTCGATGGCGGCTTCCGTATTTCCGCCCACCTCATCCACCGTGAAAACTTTGGTCAGGATCCCCTGTTCGGTGCGGAACTGACGGATGGAATCGGCCCAGGAGAGAAAGGCGGCTCCGGTGGGGGAGATGATGATGTACTCGCATTCGTCGGTGAGCGGCTTCTTGCCATAGCTCTGCCAGCGGGCGTTGTAATCGATCACGGGCAGTGAGGCATAGTTGATGAAGTTGTCCTGTAAGATCGGATCCCACCAGGTGCTGCGGAAGGCGGGATCGCCGAACTGGCCGTTGCCGCCATCAAAGGAAACTTCGACCTTAAGGTCTTTATACACCACGAGATCCTTCGTCACCGGGTTGTACTGGAACGGGGTGATCCCCAGGATAACGGCATTGACGCCGCGGATCTGGTTCATATCCGACATGGTAACCGGAGAGGCGGGGTAGAGTGCATTGGTGGAATAAACCTGGGGATTCTTTACATAGGCAACCGGACGCTTGTCATTATCGAGCGGAAGGCGGGGAGCCGGGGCCATGTCGACATTGTGGATGACCTCGGTGCGCTGCGAAACGATGTTGAAACGCGGCGTTGCACCCTGAGGGACGGCGATGTATTTGCCGGTTCCGGGGAGGCTGGGCATTCCCTCCTCATTGAAGAGGAAGGTTCCGGGCAGGTCAATGTATTTCATCGTGGCTCCGTCGATCACCTGGTCTTCGAGTGAGAATGCAGGAACGGCATAGCGAACCGTCACCGAGGCAGGTTTTGCATCGGTAAGCTGATAACCGGGCTTTCCGGTCACGTCGGGGTAGCTGAACTTTTGCGCGCGTACGTTCAGGGTGGTAACTGCAAGAAGCGCCAGGAACAGGGTAAATTTCCTCATAGAATTACATTTAAAATGGTTTATAAATGACAATTATCTGACTACAATGAGTTTTATGATGGATGAATGATCTTTTGTTTCGAGACGGCAGAAATAGACCCCCTGGCTTGCACCGGCAAGGTCGATGACATCGGAATGGGTGCCGGTCGTGTTATTTGAATAGGTGCGGGTGAGGAGCTGCTGCCCGAGGGAATTCAACACGCTTAGCCTGACATCGGAGGCCTGGCTGAGGTTAAAGGTAAGGGTAGCCTGACCGTTGCAGGGGTTGGGCGAAAGGGAGCAGGTGAAGTCGTTTGCTGCATGTTCGGGCGTTCCAACAATGGGATTTTCGATCCAAACCTTAAGGGCGGGATCGCCCAATACGTTGCAGTCGTAGAAGCACCAGCGCTGGGCGCCCGGTTCAAATTCGCCGGGAAGTCCGATCCACGGGGCGGTCATAATCTTCGACATGGTGTGCGCCGAACCGAGTTCAGCGATGGCCGAGTCGGGATTCGGATTGTACAGGGCGCTGATAAATTCGCGGTGGATGTGGGCCGAGGGACCTTCGGTTTGTCCCTGGTTAAACCATCCGTAGCGGGAGTTGAAGACGCCGGCAACCAGGAAGTTGGAGATGGAGGTGCAGCGTTCGGCGATGCAATCCGACTCATCGAAGGCGCCGCAGATACAGCCGTGGGTGTACATCAGCTGGTAGTTGTGGGTAACGCCATCCACCTGGGCGAAGGCCTGGTTGGTGATCTGGTTGGTCGACATACGCATCATGTAGTCATAGTTGGAATGACCGCAATGGTGTATGAATGATTGTCCGGAGTTGATCCCGGCCAGTAGTTCAGCGACGGTCCAGGTGTAGGCGGGCGAGTCGTAAAGCCGGGTAATTTGATTGATGGACGAAGGAATGCCATGGGTGAAATAGCCGTTGTCGCTGTGGTCATCCACGATGAGTTCGAGGTAGTCCGATCCCCAGGTCATGGGAGGATCATAAAGGAATTCGGAGACCAGGTAGGGTTTTTTCATCTCCTCCTGCACCGGGGTGCCCTGGTAGGAGACCGATTTGTGCACCATGCTGGCCAGTTCGGTTGAATTGCTGAACGACATACGACCGACCGAAAGTTCGGGAAGCAGGTCGGCTTCATCCACGGGGTTGACCAGGGTGGGCGCCTCTCCCCATTTATCATTTAGGTTGGCGTTCCAGTTGCCGTCGAGGCCTGCAAAATAGACATCGGCCGGAATGTTGTTATCCTCATAGCCGGAACCGGAGTTCACGTAACAGTACAATCCGCGGAAGGGAACCTGGGCCACGTCACCGCCCAGCACCACCTGTTCGATGGCGGAGCTCTGGTATTCCTGGATGATGTAGTTGCGCATCTTCTCGGGCAGATCGCCCCCGGTCATGGTACTTTGAATCGTTTCGATGGTAGCGACCTGTGATGCCATCCCCTTGCCGCTGTAATAATTTATGAGATCCTGGAAGCCGGTCTGGAACTGGGCCGGGGTGATAATCAGGATGGGGTAGCCGGTTTTCAGTGCATGCTTAACCGGGTATTGCTTCATCATCTCCGGGTTCTGGGCAAAGAGACGAACCCGTTTGAGGGCATTTGGAGAGGAGGTCAGATTTTTAAGCGCCTGGGTGGCGGCAACATCGGGTGCGGTGACAATGTGGACCGTCACCTTGCGGAAATAGGAGACCGATTTCCCGGCCGGGTTATAGATCATCGGCGTGAAGGTTGACAAGGCAAAGGCATAGCCATTGAGGTAGGAGGTGATCAAATGACCTGTGGGGGTGGAGGGATAATTGGCGGTAGAACGGTAGACCGCTTCATTTTTAATGAATTTCCCGTCGGGTCCTTTGGAGAGGGGTTGATTATACTGCTGCGGAAAGAGATCGAAGGCGCCTGGAACCGTGGTCAGCTCTTCGCCCGTAACCTGGATGGAGACTGCTTTTTCACCCGGGGGAAGCATCAGCGCCACCTGCCGGTAGGGAAGCATGGGTTCGCCGTTGAGCCCGGCCAGCAGGGTATTGTCCAGGACCACAGAATGATACGCACCATTCTGTTGAACAGTTACCTGGGAAAAGGTAAAGACTTTATCGACATTCCCGGCCATCAGGGTGATGGTTAAAAGGAGGGACAGGAGAACGAGAGTAAACTTTTTCATGGGGTCAAGATTTTGTTTGATGTCAATAGAAGACAAAGTTACGAATAATAAGGTTGCCCGCTGCGTCAGAATAACAGGTACCCACTCGCAACTGCGCCTGTCGCTCGATAGTGGGGAGAATATTAGTTACCACAACGCCACTGCGCCTGTCACTCGATAGTGGGGAGAATAAGAGTTACCACACCGCATCTGCGTCTGTCACTCGATAGTGGGGAGAATATTAGTTACCACAACGCCACTGCGCCTGTCACTCGATGCTGTTTAAAAGGCTTACCGTTTACTTATCACCGTTCCAGCCTAAGGTGGCTTATGTGGTAACTTAATATTCCTTTGTAAAATACTCTCTTTTTTCCGTCACGCGTCACGCGTCACGTGTCACGTTTTTTTCCGCTCCAGCCTAAGGTTACTCATGTGGTACCTGTTATTCCTTCTGTTTAAAATTTCTTTTTCCTCACAACCGAGGCTGCTTGTTTTGTTACTGTTTTTCCTCCTTTTTAAATTTTCTTTTCCAATCCTGCCTGGGGCGACTTTTTGAAATACTTTTGATCACAGTTTAAGTCTCCTGGACTGGGCAAATATTTGAAAAGACTTTTGGTTACTGTATGAGCGGCCTTGGCTGGGGCGAATATAGTTGAGTTATTGTTGGATTTTATAGAATTGACCCAGGCGCAGCCGCGATGCAGTAACCAAAGTCGATTTCATTGACGATGCAGTAACCAAAGTCTGCAAAGGGATTAGCACAAACAAAAGAAGCCGCCCCAGACGGGATGGCCTCTTTTGTTCGAACGAATAACTTTAGTTAACAATCACCTTCTGCACAGTCTTGCTTCCATCCT
>Ga0247842_10008961_pt1 | contig 10342 bp, 10 predicted proteins | sample LaCruzMarch2015__3_FD_192411 | JGI IMG/M metagenome (GOLD analysis project Ga0247842, IMG submission 192411) | Freshwater microbial communities from meromictic Lake La Cruz, Castile-La Mancha, Spain - LaCruzMarch2015_19m | ecosystem: Environmental > Aquatic > Freshwater > Lake | place: Spain... | reverse complement strand
CGCCAACGGCCATGTCATCAAGGGCGAGAAACCGGTGCATTGGTGTATCGACTGCGGTTCGGCCCTGGCCGAGGCCGAGGTCGAATACGCCGACAAGCAGTCGATCGCCGTCGATGTGCGCTTTGCGCTGGCCGAGCCGGAGGTGCTGGAGGCGCGCTGCCACGGCTCGCCCAACGGCTGCGGCGAGGGACCGGCGTCGCTGGTCATCTGGACCACCACGCCCTGGACCCTGCCGGCCAACCAGGCGGTGGCGGTCAATCCGGAATTGGAATACACCATTGTTCAAGTGGGCGGCGACGACCGGCCCGGAACCGGCGAGCGGCTGATCGTCGCCGCGGGCCTGCTCAAAGACACGATGCACCGCTGGGGCTATGAGCACTATCGGGTGCTGGGCTATGGACGGGGCGCGGATTTGGAGGGGGTGAAACTCCGGCACCCCTTCTACGACCGTGAGGTCCCGGTGATCCTCGGCGAGCATGTGACCCTGGAAGCGGGCACCGGCGCTGTTCACACCGCGCCTGGTCATGGCCTGGACGACTATATCGTCGGCAGCCGTTATGGCTTGCCGGTCGACAACCCGGTGGGCGGCGACGGGCGCTTCCTGCCCGGCACGCCGCTGTTTGCCGGTGAGAATGTCTTCAAGGCCAATGAGCACGTGGTGGAGGTGCTGAAGGCGCATGGCGCGCTGCTGCTGGAGCAGCGCTTCACCCACAGCTATCCCCATTGCTGGCGTCACAAGACACCCATCATCTTTCGCGCCACGCCGCAGTGGTTTATCAGCATGGAGAAGCGGGGCCTGCGCGCCGCGGCCCTGGATGAAATCGGCCGGGTCGATTGGACACCCGACTGGGGTCAGGGACGCATCGAGGGGATGGTCGGGGGGCGGCCGGATTGGTGTATCTCGCGTCAACGCACCTGGGGGGTGCCGATTGCCCTGCTGGTCCACAAGGTCACCGGCAAACTGCATCCGCGCACGCCCGAACTGATCGAGGAAGTGGCGCGCCGGGTGGAGCAGACGGGGATCGAAGCCTGGTTCGAACTGCATCCATCAGGTTTGCTCGGCGAAACGGAAGGGGCCGAGTACGAGAAGGTCCAGGACACCCTGGATGTCTGGTTCGACTCCGGCGTCACCCACGCCTGCGTTTTGGAGCAGCGCGCGGGTCTGCGCGCCCCGGCGGATCTCTACCTGGAAGGTTCGGACCAACACCGCGGCTGGTTCCAGTCGTCGCTGCTCACCAGCATCGCCATGCACGGGCGGGCGCCCTACCGTCAGGTCCTCACCCACGGCTTCACGGTCGACGCCAAGGGCGAGAAGATGTCCAAGTCGAAGGGCAACGTGGTAAGCCCGCAAGACGTGATGAAGACCCTGGGGGCGGACATCATCCGGCTGTGGGTCGCGGCCACCGACTATCGCGCCGAGATGAGCGTCTCCGATGAGATTCTGAAGCGCACCGCCGATGCCTACCGGCGCATCCGCAACACCACCCGATTTCTGCTCGCCAACCTCAACGGCTTCGACCCCGCGGTCAATCAGGTGGCGCCGGCCGACATGATCGCCCTGGACCGCTGGGTGATGGACCGGGCGCTACGACTCCAGGGCGAGATCATCACCGCCTATCGGACCTACCAGTTCCACCTGATCTACCAGAAGGTCCACAACTTCTGTGTGGTGGATTTGGGCGGTTTTTATCTGGACGTGATCAAGGACCGTCAATACACCACGGCGGCGGACGGGCTGCCGCGGCGGTCCTGCCAGACCGCCATGTATCACATCGTCGAGGCCATGGTCCGGTGGTTGGCGCCGATTCTGTCATTCACGGCCGATGAAATCTGGGGCTTCATCCCCGGCCGGCGCGACCCCTCGGTATTTACCGCCACCTGGTATGAGGGTCTGGTCGCGCTGGACGATGTGACCGACCTGGACCGGGCCCTGTGGGATCAGGTCCTCGCCGCGCGGATGGCCGTGGGACCGGCGTTGGAGAGCGCCCGCAAGGCCAACCTGATCGGTTCAGCCCTGGATGCCGAGCTGGACCTGTACTGCGACCCCGGGCTCTATCAGGCACTGGGTCGGTTGGAGGACGAACTGCGATTCGCCATGATCACCTCGCAGGTGCGGCTGCACCCGATCGCCGAACAGCCGGACACGGCGGTCGGCACGGATCTGCCGGGCTTGGCGGTGCGGGTGAACGCGTCGAAACACGCCAAATGCGTCCGCTGCTGGCACCATCGACCCGACGTGGGCACCCATGCCGACCACCCGGAACTCTGTGGGCGCTGTGTGGACAATGTTGCCGGGGCCGGGGAGGTGCGGCGCTTCGCTTAAACCGCGCCCAGCGCAGTATGTGATGTTATTGGATGGGATCGGCCACGGCAGACTCGACGATTGCCGGAGTTGGCGCGGTTTAAAGTCTTTCTTCTGGCTCCCACGCTCCAACGTGGGAGCAAGTCGCGACGCTCCGGCGTCGCGTGGAGCGGCCGGACGGCGTTCCCACGCTGGAGCGTGGGAACGAGAGAAAGCGACTAGCCTAAATTTAGCTAACTAGAGACTCGACGATGCATACGCAAGTCAACATTCACGAGGCCAAGACCCGTCTCTCCCAACTCATCGAGCAAGTGGAGGCCGGGGACGAGGTCGTGATCGCACGCGCCGGTTCGCCGGTGGTTCGACTCGTTGCCGTGGATGCACAACCGCCACGCCGGGTCCTCGGAGCCCTTGCCGGGCGCGTCCAATTACCACCGGACTTCAATGCCCCACTGCCCGAGGCCCTGCTCGACGCCTTTGAGGGCCGTTAGTGCGCCTGCTGCTGGACACGCACATCCTGCTCTGGTCGCTCATCGCGCCGAACCGCCTGCCGACCGATGCCCGGGACGCCCTGGCGGCGCCAGAGAACGCCGTGTTCTTCAGTGCCGCGAGTATCTGGGAGATTGCGATCAAGCGGGCCTTGAATAGACCGGATTTTGCGGTTGAGCCGGAGTTGACGCGTGGTGCAGCCCTCGATACCGGGTTTCAGGAGTTGAACGTGAATGGTCTGCACGCGACCAAGACCCGTTCACTTCCCCATCTGCATCGAGACCCCTTCGATCGCCTACTGATCGCGCAAGCCCAAACCGAACCCCTGGTGTTGATGACAGAAGACCCGCAAATCGCCCGATATGACGTGGGCTTATGGATCGTTTAGTAACGAGTCAAGAAGTTAAATACGAGCACTCTCATGAAACGCTGGCTGTGGCTCTCTCTGATCATTTTCCTGCTAGATCAGGCCACCAAGTGGCTGGTGATGGCTTCCCTGGCACCCTTCGAGGTGATCGAGCTGATTCCGAACCTGAACCTGACCCTGGCCTTCAATACCGGCGCGGCCTTCAGCTTCCTGGCGGACGCCGGCGGCTGGCAGCGGTGGGGGCTCGCGGCCCTTGCGCTCGTCATCAGCGGCGTGCTGGCCGCCTGGCTGCTGCGTCTGCGCGCAGATGAACGAACCATGGCGGTCGCACTGGCGCTGATCATCGGCGGCGCGGTCGGTAATCTGGTCGACCGGGTGGTGCTCGGGCATGTCATCGACTTCATTCAGATCTATCTGCCCTGGGTCCCGTTCGCGCTGTTCAACCCCTGGCCGGCGTTCAACGTGGCTGACAGCGCCATCAGCCTGGGCGTCGTCATCCTGCTGGTCCATACCCTGTTCTTCGACACTGGCCCGGATCGGCCCGCCATGAAGGCGTAACGGTTACCGCACAGCAAGTGGTCGGATCGACATCCGACCGTCAGCAGTGGGCTGTCATCCCCTCGCAGCAATTCACGGGCAATGATTCGAGTATCATTGTCCACCGTTCCCTGACGCCACGCGGCATCAACTCAGACCGCGAACGCACCGACCCTGGTCCGCGCGACCGTTGCAGCCGGCGTCGCGGCCCCCCTTCGCCTCACCTGAGGATTCGCGATGAACGATCTCTGGCAAGACCTGAAGCGCGTCGCCACTGCGCACTGGTCAAAGCTCAAGACCATCGGCGCCGCACCGACACCGCGCGAGCAGGCGGTGGCGGCAGCCTGCGAACGGGTCATCGATCAGGTCGATCCGCGCCTGCGCGGCCTCTCCGGATATCGCCGCACACTCCACGACAACGTCGCCGCCGCACTCGATTACAGTGCCGACCTGGCCAGCCGCATCCCCGGACCGGTCACGCTGAATCGGGAGACCTGGGCCCAAGACCCCTTGCTCAATGCCATGTTCGCCGACGTGAAGCGGATCCGCTGGGTCCTCTCCAGCCCCAGTGTCTGCGCTTACGTCCGCGACACGGCGCTGGAAACCGGCGACTGCTACGCGCTCCTGGCCGCCCTGCCGATGGTGCGCAACCAACTCGGCATGGAGTTGCAAGGCGACGCCGTCCACCGGGACATTCCGCAAACCACCTGGAGTTTCGTCAACCACGAAGTCGGTCTCCCGGCCGGCGATCCGGATTCCGTCCGCGGCCAGGCCGCACAGGCCATCATGGATATTATCGCCGGCGGGGCCGTGCAGGAGATCGGCGGTCAGGAGGCGCGGATCGCCGCACTGGAAGAACAGTTGCGGATGACCCGGATCAAACAGAAAGTCGCCAATCCAGCGACGCACGGTCTGGATTTCCTGAGCGATGGCGGCGCTTCCACGCTGCCTGATTACGCGACCCTGGGCCAGCGCATCCAGCAACTGGAGCAGGAACTGGCCGCGGCACGCCAGGGACTCACCACCCTCGACGACCATCTGCAGCGCCTGAACGACGTGCTGGCGCACCCGCAGACCCGCGTTGCGGTCCAGCCCGAGCAGGTCCGCCTGGACCGGATGAACGTGGTGCGCGAGGACCGGGAGGGTGCCGTGGAGTCGATGCCGATCGAGTTCCTGCGCGGGTATCGGGGCGGGCAGCCGGCACGCGTCATCCTGCTGATCCGCTTCGCCCGGGCGGATCTGATTACCGCCGACGAGCGACTGGCCGAGGTAGAGCGCTATGTCAACGCCTGACGCGCCGCCGAAGCCGGTCGATGGACTGCACGAGACGGTCGCCGTGACGCCGATGAAGATCGCCCTCCTGTCCCGCGACCCCACCATCTACTCCACCAACCGGTTGGTGCAGGCGGCGCAGCAGCGCGGCCACGAGATTCGTGTCATCGACGTCCTGCGCTGCTATATGAACATCACCACCCACGCCCAATCCATCCATTACAAGGGCGAGGAATTAAAGGGTTTCGACGCGGTGATCCCGCGAATCGGCGCCTCGGTCACCTTTTATGGGGCCGCGGTGCTGCGGCAGTTCGAAATGATGGGCGTCTATGCCCTGAACGAATCGGTGGCCATCGCCCGCGCCCGCGACAAACTGCGCTCACTGCAGTTGCTGTCCCGCAAGGGCATCGGGCTGCCGATCACCGGATTCGCCCATGCCCCGGACGACGTCGAGGACCTGATCAAGATGATCGGCGGTGCACCGCTGGTCATCAAACTCCTGGAAGGCACCCAGGGAATCGGGGTGGTGCTGGCCGAAACCGAACAGGCCGCCAAGAGCCTGATCGAGGCCTTCATGGGCCTGCGTGCCAATATCCTGGTGCAGGAATACATCAAGGAGGCCGAGGGGGCGGACATTCGCTGTTTCGTCATCGGCGACAAGGTGGTGGCGGCCATCAAGCGTCAGGCCAAGCCCGGCGAGTTCCGCTCCAACCTGCACCGCGGCGGCACCGCCAGTCTGATCCGCATCACCCCGGAGGAGCGTTCGACCGCGGTGCGTGCCGCCCGCATCATGGGGCTCAACGTGGCCGGCGTCGACGTCCTGCGCTCCCATCACGGACCGGTGGTCCTGGAGGTCAACTCCACCCCGGGGCTCGAAGGCATCGAGACGGCGACCTCCAAGGACATCGCCGGCCGGATGATCGAGTATCTGGAGAAAAACGCCGCCCTGGCCAAGACCCGTGCGCACCGGCAGGCGTGATCCGGTCGATTCAGCGGAACCCGCGGCGGCCTCAGACCCGCCTTTTCCCAGAAGCTGATCGAACGAGCAGGCAGACGATTGTGGGGCAGCAAGTCCTTGATCAGGGTGTCAGCCCTCAGCGTCCCCGTCCCATGCCGCGCCCGTTCGCTGCCTGGCCGTGCCTGGCCTCGTACCCGGTGCCATAGGGCAGGTCACTGCGATGACCTCCACCGTGGCCGACGCTGCCGGGACCCCCGACCGCGTTGGGACGGTTGGGTTGCTCACCCAGACCCGGTGGCCGTACGGCATCCGCGCCAGCGGGGGAACCCCAGGTCCTGGTCAAGGCACCGCTCGGCATGGTCAGGGCACCGTTCGGCACGGTGAGGTCCAGCGGCCGATTTGGCTCCATGGTCACGTCCTGGCCCCAAGCCGAGGCAGTGAAGACGCAGAGCAGCGTGGGGAGGGTCAGGCGGTTGATGATCGGGAATACCTCGGTGTTGACACGGCCCATTCCAGGCGCACCCGGTAACAACGCGTGGTCAGCGACGTCGGCCTTCAGACATTCTGGCCAAGTTGGAGATGCTCGTCGAGCAGTCGTCGATTTTCAAGGCAAGCGTGCATCGCCCCCCGCTGCCGGGGGGCGGTGCGTCAACCACGGCTCATGGCCTATTTCTTGCCGTATTTCGGACCGGTGCCGTCATGCTTCGGAATACCGGTGCCGGTGCAGTCGCCGGTGCCGGGGCCGTTTCCACCCGCCACGACCTGGTCCATCTGTGCGGCGCTGAGTTGAGTCGGGGCCTGCCTGTTGCTTTGCCCCTGGGTGGCCTGGGTTTGAGTGGTCTGATCCGCCGCGGCAGCCGTGAAAGCGGCGCCGGCCAGCAGGGCGATCAACAAGACTCTTGCGTTCATCTGAATTTCCTCAAGTGACAGTGGTGGAGCACATGGTTCGGCTATCAACCCATACTGACAGCCGCTTCCGCAAACGGCCCCTCGTGAACGGCCCCTCGTGAACGGGGTGTCACCTGGGATGTTTCTCCGTGTGGCGGTAGCAACAGTATTCACCGCGGCTGTTTCTGCACCATGACCAGGGAGTATCGCTTGGTTTCCCATCGTGTCAGACTGTATCAGTGCCACCGCGGGGTCTGGTCGATCGCGCCAGCCTATCGCGCCGTTGTCGTTGTCGTTGTCGAAATTATCGTAGCGCCCCGGACTCTCTCGCACCCCAAATTGCATCGCTTCTCCGATTACGATTACGACAACGACAACGGTTGTGTTTGTATTTAGCTTGTTCTTGACTGGTTACCAAAAGCGATACGGCAGCGAGATCGAGAAGATGAAGTCATTGGCGTCGTCCGTGACCCCGGCCGCCGCCGACAGGTTCAGGAACAGGTTCTTGCCCAGTGTAAAGTCGGCGCCCAGGTTGATGTAACCGGCCGTGGCGACCGCGGTGTGGTACGCGTCGCCCCCCAAGGGTTCAACCTCATCCCCGCCCGGAAAGTCAAAGGACAGCCCTGCATCAAGTGAAATAGTGGGGGTCGCGGCCAGGGTGACGCCCAGGGTCAGGCCAAAGCGATCGGCCGGCGTGAGTCGGCCGGTCTGATAGCCCGTACCGTCCCAGAAGGTGGCGGTCTTGGACCAGGCATAGCCATAGGACACCGTGCCATACAGCGCCACCGGCTCGCTGCGCTTGACGGCCGACAGTGACAGCGTGAGCGAGCGCAAGCCGTCGCCAATGGGTACGGGAGCGAACGGGGCGCTGCCGTTGTCATGGGTGTAGGCCAGTCGCGCCACCAGTGACGGCCAGGACGCGGTTTCTTGCGTGAGCCGCTTGCCCAGACTGACCGCTAGATCACCGGTGCCGCTGGCTCGCCCCAGCGGGTAGTCCCGTTGAATGTAAGGCAGATAGAGCGCGGCGGCCATGCCCCAGGGGAGGCCGGCCTCCAGACCCAAACCATAGGCCAAGGACTCATACTGGTTATCGCCCTGTCCGTCGTGGAACCAGGTGAGGCTGGGGGTGAGGCGGAAGCTTCCGTTGGGCAGCAACACCAGCCCCTTGGTGACCAACGCCTCTTCGATCGCGCTGCTCGCGGATGGCGCCTCCACCGGGGGCTTGGCGGCGTCCGCATCGAGGCCCATGACCAGCGGCTCGCCGCCCTTCTTACCGACGGCCAGCCGTTGTTCCAGGGTCTTGACACGCGTATGCAACTGCTCGTTGATCGCCTGCTGTGCCGCCAGTTGTTGCCGTAACGAGGCGATGGTTGCGGTAGTGGCATCAGCGCCCGGCGCCCGGTGGGCCGCCGCGTTGTACGGGGTTTGTGGCAACGCGAGCCTGGGCACGAGGGTTGCGCAGCAGGCCAGTAAGAGGCGCGGGGCGGTGTTATTCATAGGCATGCTCAGGCAGACGCGGGCGGGTAACGACAAAGGCCATTCCCTCCATCCAAATGGCAGTGAAGTCGGCGATGGACAGGGTGCGGTTCCCAAAGGCCGGGTCGGCGAGCAAGACCCGCTCGCCCTTGACCCCGTTGAACACCACATAATGGTTGTAGCCGTGCTGATCGATGGGCACGATGGGGGCGTGAAAGACGCGCAAGTCATCCAATCCAAGGTGCTGGTAGGCACTGCCCCGATAACCGCGGCCCGTGACGAAGTGCTGCAAGTCCAGCAAGGAGAACCCGCCGCGCGCCTTGACCTTGGCCGGGGCGGTCTGCTCCAGCATGCGGGCGGCGGCGAGGCGCTCGCTGACCGGGTCATTGAAGCCATAGGTCAGCACCGTTGCCACCGCTGCCGCGGCACAGCTGCCTTCCCACTGCTGCATGACGACGCCGCGCTCACGGATGTCCTTGAGGCTGCGAAATGGTTGCGGTGTCTGCGCCTGGGTCTGTGCCTGCGCTGGCGCAAGCGTAGCGGCCAGGCACAAGGTGGCGATGAAGAAGTTCGGGACGGCCTTGGTAATCATGGTGCCGATGCTCGACCCGCCCTGTAGCAACGCCTTGTCAGCGCCGTAGCGGCCTGTATCGGTGTGTAACGGCGTGTATCCGTGTGGTCAGCGGCGCCTGGTTCTAGGCTAAGATGACGACATGACCCCCACCGCCCGCATCCTGGTGGTAGACGACGATCCCGCACTGCGGGACCTGCTCTGCGCCTATCTCACCGACACCGGCTTCGTCGTCGACCTGGCCGGCGACGGCGAGGCGATGCGCCGCGCCATGCAACTGGCCATGCCGGATGCCATCGTCCTGGACCTGATGCTCCCCAACGAAGACGGCTTGGTCCTCACCCGCGCGTTGCGGACGCACTGCGCCGTGCCGATCCTGATGCTGTCGGCCCGCGGCGAGGAGATCGACCGGGTGGTCGGTCTGGAACTGGGCGCCGACGACTACTTGGCCAAGCCCTTCAGCCCACGGGAGTTGCTGGCCCGCCTGCGCGCCCTGTTGCGCCGCGCGCAGGGCGTGGGTCCGGCCGCGGAGCCGCCGGGGGAGCACTTCGGCCCCTACCGGCTCGACCAGGCGGCCCGTCGGCTGCTGCGCGGGGACCAGGATTTGGGCCTGTCCGGCGCCGAGTACGACCTGCTCAAGGTCTTCATCGAGCGGCCCAATCGGGTGCTGTCCCGGGACCTGCTCCTGGATCTCCTCAAGGGCTACGAGCGCGATCCTTATGACCGCACCGTGGATATCCGGGTGGCACGCCTGCGGCGCAAGATCGAGCCTGACCCCACCAACCCGGTCTATGTCCGCACCCTGCGCGGCGCGGGCTATCTGTTCAATCCGCGCGGCGCCGAATCCTGAGACCGGACGCATGTCCTGGAACTTGACGCTACACCAGCAAAACGCGCTGCGGCTCGCCCTGGTCTTTGTACTGTTTGAGGTGCTGACGACGCTGGCGGTGGTCTTCCTGCTCATGCAGCCCCTGGCCACGCGGGCCACCAGCGATCTGGCCGGCCTGATGGTGCTCGCCGCCCAGACTTGGGCCGAACTGCCGCCCGAGACCCGGCCAGCCTTCGAGCGGGAGCTGACCGCATCCCACGGACTGACACTCGCCGTCGCGCCGCCGACCGGCGCGGTGCGGACCGCCTGGCATGGCATCTATGTGCGCGAACTGGAGGCGCAACTGGCGCAACGCACCGCCGCGCCCTTGGACTTGGCGAGCGTCGATGCCGGGGCCGAGCCCTGGTTGTGGGCCGGTGTGCCGGCGGGCGGGCGGACCCTGTGGCTGGGGTTCCCGCGCAGCCGCGTCGGTCCACAGCCGCTGGCCGCCGCCTTGCTGACCCTCTCCGCCGCTCTCATCCTGGCCTGGCTGGCCGCCTGGTGGCTCGGTCACAGTACCGTGGCACCACTGAAGCGTTTCGCTGTCGCCGCGACCGTGCTGGGCCGCGGCGCGACCCCGGAACTCTTGCCTGAGACGGGTCCGCGCGAGTTGG
>Ga0247842_10008952_pt1 | contig 10352 bp, 4 predicted proteins | sample LaCruzMarch2015__3_FD_192411 | JGI IMG/M metagenome (GOLD analysis project Ga0247842, IMG submission 192411) | Freshwater microbial communities from meromictic Lake La Cruz, Castile-La Mancha, Spain - LaCruzMarch2015_19m | ecosystem: Environmental > Aquatic > Freshwater > Lake | place: Spain... | reverse complement strand
CCACGCAACAACGGCTCCGTCCGCGCATAACGCGAGGCTATGATAGCCTCCCGCTGCGACAGCGATGGCATTGGTCACGCAGGTCGGAACATTGCACTGGCCGTAGCTGTTATACCCCCACGCAACAACGGCTCCGTCCGCGCATAACGCGAGGCTATGATAGCCTCCCGCTGCGACAGCGATGGCATTGGTCACGGAGGTCGGAACATTGGTCTGTCCATAGTCATTAGAGCCCCACGCGACCACGCGACCGTCCGCCCGCAGGACCAAACTGTGTCTTTCACCCGCCGAGACAGCTATCACATTGGTCGCGGCGGCCGGAATATTGGTCTGTCCATAGTCATTAGAGCCCCACGCGACAACTGTGCCGTTTGTCCGTAGCGCCAGACTGTGTTCTAAGCCAGCCGCGATGGCTATCACATTGGTCGCGGCGGCCGGAACATTGCACTGGCCGTAACTGTTATACCCCCAGGCGTAGATCTTACTCCATGTCAGCTCTGCCAAATCAGAAAGTCCGTCATCATCGCTATCCCGCCATTCGGGACCGGGTTCGAAACTAAAGAGTTTTTTCGCCTGGCCGATGTTGGCAATGGCATAGTTGTTCGTGGATGGGCTGTTCGCCCACGGGTAATTCGTGCCAAGCCCTGAGGCCATCAGACGGCCATAGAAGGGCGATGTACGCTCTAATGAAATCAATCGGTCGTAGAATGGGCGAGCGACTGCCTTGAGCTGTCCGATATTGACTGCAGCGTAGTTGTTAGTAGCGTTTGTGAAGGTCGGTTGGAACCCCGCACCACCGGGGAGGAACTCCAATTCCTGCCAGGCGGAAAAGGCGATCTGCTTGAGTTGACCTACGTTGAGGGCGGCATAGTCATTCGGCACGGCGTTCGTCTGGAGGACACCTCGCGTCTGCCACCAGCTCGGCGCATCTGCCAAAAGAGTTGCTGCTGCGCTGAAGGCAATCACACATGCAAGGGCAGATCCCAATTGTCGAGCCCCATTAATATCTCGGAAAATCATACGCTCTCTCCAGTAACCTTGTAATCGGTATCAGGGGTCTCAGAGACCCCTTCCGAACGTCCTACCAAATTATTGTCAATAAAACACACGTAGACTAACGGATCGTCCCATTTAGAATGTCAATGGGAAAGAGGTTGGCGCGCCATCGGTAAACGATCCCATTGAGAGGTCACCCTGCGGCGGGAGCGCGGAGAGCACCGAGCGCAGATAAGCCTTCGTGACAGCATCTCCTTCTGCTAAAGGCGGCGTCATCCGGACGACCGGGCAGTCCCCGAAGGTCTCCCCCCAGCCCGTTGCATTCGGATTGATCACATAGTTGATCACGTTCGGATTGGCGTAATAATAACCTTCGTAGTTGCACAAATAGATATCCTGATACGCGTACGGCGCATCCCCCGAGAACGTCACGGATGTGAGAGACAGGCAATCCTCAAACGCATAAGATCCAATCATTGTCACCACTGGTAGCGTGACAGAGGTTAGACTCCAGCACCCGTAAAACGACCAGTTGCCGATGTATGTCGTAGCAGGCAACGTGAGAGATGTTAGACTCGTGCACCCCTCAAACGCACTATCTCCGATCGATGTCGCCGAGGGGAGCGAGACCGATGTAAGACTTTGACAATAGTAAAACGCCCCGGCTAGGACCGATTTAGCCTCTGGTAGTGTGACTGACGTAAGACCATTACAAAGGTCAAAAGTCAAGCAACCGATTGTTATCGCTGCAGGCAACGTGACCGATATGAGACTATTGCAACTAAAAAATGCATAGTCTCCAATCGTTGTCGCCGTTGATAGCGAAACGGATGAAAGACTATAACAACAGCAAAAAGCTGAGGCACCAACAGTGAGAATGTTATTTCCACCCGAAACGCTTGTTATGGGTAGTCCGCTCCATGCACTAGAATCGCTGAATGCCCACTCCCCGATGGCTGTTACTGGCAACCCATCAATCCAGTCGGGGATCACAACATCCATCGCGGAGCCGCTGTATCCCGTGATAGTCACTGCGTTTCCATCGGACGTGTAATACCAGTCTAACAGGTCTGCTGGATTCGCCTTAGAAAACGGTGTTGCGATGGTCAACGTCTGTGCGCCAATGTTGGTCTGCGTGAGTATGAAGGGCGTGCCGATCTTGACATAGCCGTCCAGCATATCCGGGGTGACTGTATTTGTCGGGAGCAAGCCAGAGAGGTTCAGGTTCGTCAACCCTGAGCCGTCACCATAGAACCCTTGAGCTGTCACTGTTCCGTTTCCGTGACTGACCAACCCGTCACCAGCGACAATGGCTTGGTCGTTCGTGACAATACTTGCACCCAAGCCGATGGAGGCTTTGCCAGTGATTAAAGCGCTCTGGTTAGCGGCTAGATTGAGCAATTGAACCGAGCCAACGCCACTGTTTGTAGCCCCAGCATATTGCGCAACATAACCACGCTGTTCGGCACCAGACGAATTAACACCAATAGCTTGTGTACCCCCATTTAAACCGCTCTGTGACGCTCCAACTGAACTGCCTCCTATAGTCTGCGTCCCAAAATTAAATCCCTGTTGAGAGGCACCCCGGGCGCCTGCACCAATAGATTGCGAGCCCGTATTGTAGCCTCGTTGCATTGCACCGTAGGCAGCATTGTTGAGTGTTTGTGTACCCATATTATAGCCCATTTGTAAAGCACCAAAGGCTGTAGTTCCAACCGTTTGAACACCCCTATTATAGCCCTGTTGTAAGGCGCCGTAAGCTGATGCTCCGATGGTTTGATTGCCTGTATTAGCACCCCGCTGGGAAGCGCCATAGGCTGTCTGGCCAATCGTCTGCGTTGCGGAGTTGTTGCCTGCTTGTGAAGCGCCATATGCATCGACCATTATGGTCATTACGGAGTTTGAGCCAGTCAGAACTCCCTTCTGAGAGGCACCATAGGCTGTGGAGGAAATGTTTGTCAGGTTTAATCCGTACCCCGCTACCATCCGCCCGGGATTCATCACAAGGTCGGGCATGCCAGACTTACTCATGTATCGATTATCAGCCCATTGGCTCCATTCCCCTGCCACCATCTTGTTAGTACCAATACTCTGCAGGGCAATATTACTTGCCTGAACCGCTCCGGCAGCAAGGGCGGCAGCATCCACGCTCCCCGCTCCTAGCTTTGAGGCTGTTACAGAACCTGAAGCCAGCTTATCCGAGGTGATCGAATTGGCGGGAAGCGAACCCAGCACATTAAGGTTTGTCAGCCCCGAGCCATTACCGTAAATCGGACCGCCCATGAACCAGAATCCGTTTTCCGCAAAGGCGCTGAACTGCTTTGCAGCCGAGCTGCCGAACGGAGTGCCATCGGACCAAATGAAGGTGTTTGTATGGGAGGCGACAGCATTTGGTCCCATTTGGATGATTTCGGCTGGAGCGTTCAACTTTCCGTTGATAATGGTTTCATCCTCGACTAAGAGTACCCCAACAGCTGCTCCTTGGGAGAAGATGGTCTGGCTGGTCAGGTTTGAGGTCACCGTGAGGTTTCCTTCAATGGTTTTATCCTCCGCTAAAGAACAGAGACCTGTTAAACCCAGGATACCAATCACTAACACGCTTGCTTTTTTCATCTTTTCTTTCATCCCTTCACTTGCATTCTTCACATAACCACAAAACGTTCAAGAACCCTCACCAACGAGGGCAAAAAATCATCTTTGCCGCTGCCGGTAAAGATAAGAGACCCAACTTATCCGCAATCCTTCTTTATCATGCCGACCCTCTTCTGCCCATAATGAGCTTTTTTGAGCCGACCCAACTCAGGATTTCAAGGCACAAGAGGTACGTAACCTCTTATACACCAGTTCAAAACAAACAATTGTGCTGCAAACCTGCTTTAGTCGATGCTGAAAAAGGCCTTTTCAAGCAACGCGATAAATCGTAGCGTGTTTTGTTTCTGATGGACAGCAAAAAGGCGTAAAAAATAATTCGCGCAAAAAGAGGGCGAAGCCCCTCATCAGCTTGCGCATATTGAACGCCGCTGCTGCGAAGAGGATGTTTAGCATATCTCCATCGCTGCCCTTGAGCTGATTCCTGTTCCCGCCACAATCTGTTTTGACGTGTCCGATGACGGGCTCGATGGCTGAACGCCTTTTCCAGTATCGCCTCAGCGTTTTATCAATCTGTCGTCTGTAACGGTTCACGATCTGTACGTCGCATGGCCCCTCGTATCCATGCCCCCTGTATCCGAGGTCACAGCACGCCATCTTGGGCTCCATCCCTGAGATCGCTACCACCTGTGTAAGGGCGTCGCCGAGTGTGTGACCGTCGTAAGGATTGCCGGGGTAAGTCTTCGCCCCAACGATCCAGTTGCTTCTGGATGTCGTAACAAGCCCCGCCTTGACGCCGAACTCATACTGTTTGTGCACCTTTCCCTTGGCTATGCATTCAACTTCCGGAGCGTGCACGGAATAGACTTTGTTTTTGTCATGGCGTTGCTGTGAAAGGATTTTCCCGATGCGTACGAGTAACTTTTCATGCTGGTCTCTGACGCCCTCGGATGCTTTGCGTGTAAAGTCGCGCAGGACCCGTCCAGCGAGCGTCTTCAGATGCCGCGTCTCTCGCTTCAGCCGCTTCATCTGTCTAGCCTTCGAGTAACCGCCGATCTTCAGCATGCTTCTTTTCGCGACGCGCTTGTAGGTCTGTCTGAGTTCCACTCCGGCTTCCTCCGCCACACGGACAAGAGTCTCGATTGAACGGTGGTACAACCTTGCGTCGGTAGGGTGGCGGATATGCTTCTCCTGGACGGTCGTGTCAACGTTCACGCGCTCAAGATCCGACTTGCGGATCAGCTTTGTCTTGAGACCTGTGCGTATACTCTCGGCGAGCATCTCTTCTGCGCCCTCCTGACGTATACGCCGACGCCAGTGAGTCATGCTCGAGGAGTCGAACGGGAGCTCATGTTCAAAATGGAGCCCGCCCGTGAAGTACTGCCAATATGGGTTTTCGAGCCATCCGGCCAGCACGTCTTCGTCACTCACATCAGCCATGTGCTTGAGATAGTGCATCCCCACCATCATCCTGACGGGTATGGACGGACGTCCGTTTCCGTCGCAGAACGACGGCGCAAGTGCTTCTTCGAAGTTACTCCAGTCAATGCTATCGGCCAGTCGCACCATCGGATGGTTCCGATCAATCATGTCCCTCAGGAAAGGATTGAAGAGCCTTCCCTGTTCAGGCCTATTCCCCTTCTCGCTACGTGTCATCATTTTGCAAGTTCCTCGATACTATTACCCTGTTTTCTTGCAAAATTATATCAAATAATCAATACGTAAGCAACTGCTATTTAGATATTTATGACTTTTTCAGTATCGACTAGGTAGCCTCTCGCTTCGGGAACGCCCGGACGGTGGCTGCATCTTTATCCAGGATGATAACACCTGTCGCATCCAGCCGGTCAAGCCCGTCCAGTGCAAAGGCTTCCCCTTCCAGTGGAAAAGCCACCAGCTCAAGGCCATCTGCCCTGAGTTGCGCAAGGGAAACTGATTACTAGCCCTTGCGAATGATCTCGGCAATCACTTTTTTATCTGCCGGTACGACCGCTAGGCGAGTCGGCAACTGCAGCAGAGCATCGATGAGTGGATGGTGAGCAAGATCCCTTCCTGTGGCACGAAGGATGGCCTCGCTGAATTTTGCCGGATGGGCGGTCGCAAGACAGATCATCGGAACGTCCGGCTTCTTAAACTGCTCTGCGACAGCCGCGCCTACGGCGGTATGCGGATCGAGCAGATAGCCATACTGCTCCCAATATTTTTTGATTGTCGCCAGCGTCTGGGCGGTGTCTCCCCGTCCAGCAACAAAGCAGGCATGATCCTGGAGGCCCGTGGTTAAGGCCCCGCTCTTTTTGAAATTTTCCATCCATGCTTTCAAGGTCTGGGCCGCCGGAACACCGCTGACATCTGCAGCGAGGTAATAGAGATAGCGCTCGAAATTGCTGGCCACCTGAATGTCCATAGAGGGGCTGAGCGTCGGCGCGACCGCACCGACGCTGTAGGTACCGGTGTTGAAGTAACGCGTCAAAATATCATTCTCATTGGTGGCCAAGACGAGCTTGTCAATCGGTAGCCCCATGCGATAGGCCATATAGCCAGCAAAGATATCGCCGAAATTTCCGGTCGGAATTGAGAAGCTGACCTGTGAGGCCCCTGTCCTCTCCTGCACGCGGAAGGCTGCGTAAAAATAGTAGACAATCTGAGCCAACACACGCGCCCAGTTGATGGAATTAACAGCGCCGAGCTTGTTTGCATCCCGGAACACGAGATCATTGAAGAGCTCCTTCACGATATTCTGCGCATCATCAAAAGTTCCCTCGATGGCGAGGTTATGAACATTCACATCCAAGACGGTCGTCATCTGCTTCTCTTGCACAGGGCTCACCCGTCCGTGGGGATGCATGACAAAGATACGGATACGGTCGCGTCCGCGCACACCATAGATAGCGGCACTCCCGGTGTCGCCACTGGTCGCGGCAACAATCGTCATCTCCTCCCCAGTTTTTGAAAGGACATGTTCAAAGAGGTTGCCAAGAAACTGGAGTGCGACATCCTTGAAAGCCAAGGTGGGACCATGAAAGAGCTCTAACACGTGTGTCTCCCCTACGGAAACCACAGGTGTGACCTCGGGATGGCGGAAGGTCACGTAACTCTTGTGAATCAACTCACGCAGAACCTCGCTCGGGAGATCATCCGCAAAGAGCGACATGATCTCATAGGCCAACGCTTGATAAGAGAGCGTGCGCCACGAGGGGAGCTTGGACTGGATATTCGGGATGCACTCTGGCAGGAATAGTCCGCCATCACGCGCAAGACCTGTCAAAATGGTTTCGGTGAAAGCGATCGGGACGCCTTCGCCCCGTGTAGAAACATACTTCATAAAACGACTCTCATCCTATTGGCTAGAAAGGGTACTCCTTTTACTCAAGGAGTCCAGGCAGGAGCTTCTTATTTTTCTCCGCGTCTGACGTAAACTCTTGCGTAGCTTTTATGCCAATTTGCTTTGCACGTTCCACGGCTGCAGGAATCTCACGATAATACATCCACAGGCAGAGGGCACCGCTCACCTCCAGGCGCGTCCGCTCCCGCACACGCATATCTTTGGTCCGCTCCGCATTAAAGACGGTCACATTAAAGAGTTCATTCACAACCTCCATGTGCGTGGTAAAGACCTCTTCCCACTTAATCTGCTTGCTGCTGACGGTCAAGGTTCTTGGCTCAACAGCCTCAATCAACCACCCCTTAGGCGACTTATATCCTTGGATATTGTTCACGACATACTTAATAGCCTCTTCAATGCGTCGAACACGCTCCAAGGCAACCATCAGTGCCTCTTTACCCCCATCCGTGGTCAACTCATCCTCTGTAAGACGCAATTTTCGCATAGCCGAATCAAAACGCATCGCCTTGAGCAAGGGGATATTCGAAACTTCAACGTTAGCGACTTTTTCGCAATCTCCCTTTTCCTTCGCCGCCAGCTTCTCGGCCTCTTGTTTCTTTTTGGCCTCCTCCTCTTCACGCTTGCGAATACGCTCTTGCTCGATCGCCTCTTGCTTCTTGATTGCAGCAAGCGACAACGCCTCAGCCTTTACACTGTCAAAAGCCCGCTTCAGTCCACTGACATTGCGAGCGACTTCTGTCATTTCTTGCGTTGCGCACATGGCATTACATTTTTGAACAATCGTATTCGCGAGCGCCTGTAGTTCCTTTAGTTTTTCTGGTGCTTTGAGTGCTTCAGCTTGAAGGGCCAACTTTTCAATCTCAACCAACATCGCAGCAGAGAGCAAGGCGGCATATTTGACGCGATAGGCCTCAATATACATCGCACGAACTGCCTTGACAACCGGATACTTGTTCCGTTCATCATCCTTTTCAACATCCACAACCTTGAAGACCTTGTCCGTTGCTTTCGAGGCTTGTTTTTTCTCCTCAGGCAACGGTGTTGCCGCCGCATTTGTGGAAGCAGGTGCCTTCGTCAAGGTCGGCGCAATGGGAGGCGCGTTCGTCGCTGCTACGCCTGCCTCAGTAACAGCATCTTCCACAAAAGTCGGAATGTTGTATGCGGGCTCTTGGGGTACGAGCCGATCCTTGACCTCATCCCCTGTTGCCGCAAGAACTACATCTCGCGCGTTATTAGCATATTGGAAAGCTTGTGTCTCGCACTCCTTAACATACGCGACAAAATTTCCTGAACCTGTCACAGCCTTTTTAAGCGCGCCGTCGGCTGTCCCCTGTGCCTTGGCAATGGCTTCGGCCGTCTGCTTCTGTCGATTTTGCTCAGCTCGCATAAGACCGAAGATGACAAGCCCCACAATGAGCACGATCCCTGTCACAACACCCCCCACGATCATGCCTGTGAGTTTCTGTGCTCTACGCCTTTGTTCGACGATTGCCGCGAACTCCTCGTCAAGTTTGCTTACTCCTTCAACTCCAGATGCTGAAGGAGATGAGAAGGAGTTTGATTTCTTTATGAAGGTGAAGGTCGGCTTGCCGCCTGTCTTGGTCGTCGCGGAAGTCGACGAGGGGGACGGCGTGGTGTCGTTTGCGGGAACATCCACGGTGGACATCTGGGGCCGCTTGCCTTTAATCATAATTTTCTTGCTGGAGGTGGCGAGGTTCACGGGGCCAGCTTTAGCGAGGTAGCGGCGCATATCGCTCAACAAGGAGCCATAGGTCGGGTAACGTTTCGAGGGTTCCTTTTCCATCATACGCAGGATGATCGCATCCACCTCTTCTGGCACCACACTTCCTCGCAGATTCCGGAGCGAGACTGGGTCGGAAACAAAGCGAGCCTTCACAACCGCGGCAACATCCGTACCATCAAAAGGAGGCACACCTGCAATTGCATGGTACAAAGTCGCGCCCAAACTGTAGATATCCGAACGGAGATCCGTGGGCTGTTTCTTCACCTTCTCTGGTGGAATATAAAAAGGCGTTCCCCAAATTTCGGACGCGGCCGCATTAGACATCGCGGCTAACCCAAAGTCGAGCAACTTCGCATTCTTATCGTTGTCAAACAAGATGTTCTCGGGCTTCACATCTCCATGAACAAGACCTGCTTCTGCAGCTTCACGAAGACCTTCCGCAATCTGTTGCCCAATATGCATCACCATTGCAGGATCGAGGGGGCCCTGCTCTGCCATCATGCGATCCAAACTTCCCCCAGAGAGCAGTTCCATCACAATAAAGGGCTGTCCCAGTGCCTGTCCAAAAGAATAAATCTGCGCAATGTTAGGATGATTAAGCTTGGCAGCAGACTGCGCCTCGCGCTGAAAGTTTGCAATAAAGGTCGGATCTTCCCCATAACGCTTTTGCATCACCTTGATAGCGACCTCGCGATTAAGCCCTTCATCACGTGCACGATAGACGCCACCCATGCCACCCATGCCTAAAAACTTCAGCATTAAAAAATTTCCGAAGCGTGCGGGTACATCAAAACGGAAGCTACAGGCTGCACATTTAATGCTCTCAAAGGCTTGCCTGTTGGACACATCCAGAACCGCTCCACATTTTGGGCAGGCAGCTGAGGTCAATGGTTCGGTGGCAATTTTAATCTCGCTATTGACTTCCATAACATTTTCCTAAATACCGTGCTGGACACACATGCATACCGTTTTAATTTACTTTAATGTAACACACCTTTAGAGGTAGATGCAAGCGCGATCATCCGTAATTCCACAGTGCTTTTTTCTCGAAAATCATTACGTTGTAATTCGAAAAGCAGGTGGTAAGGACCTGGATCTGTTCGAATTTTTTCGACAAGATGACCGCGGCGGAACCAGACACCTCGGATGAGACGCCCGTCTCTTAAACGCATGCTCAACTGGAGATGGTCTCCCGCTTGCCCCATAGGGGCGACCTGCTCAAAAGAAACATCGCTCAACCCCCACCGAGGTATACCATGCCCCTCTCCAAAGGGAGCCAGCCGTTGCTGGGCATCATGGAATGACAACGTCAGATCTTCAGGTGACAGCCAGCCATCACATTTTAGGCGTCTTTGCTGTTCGTCCATTTGGTTGCGCTGTTTCTCGCACTCGACTTTAAAACGCTGACAGAAGGCCTCTAGACAGCCACTCCTCAAGGTGAGTCCTGCGGCACGGGCATGGCCTCCAAACCCGAGCAGCAGATCGTGGAGGCCCTGCAGAGCCTCCACCGCCTGATACCCCTCCCCTGCTCGTACAGAACCGCGCCCAGTGCCGTCCGCCTCAAGGGCAATGACGACCGACGGCAACCCCGTCATCTCGCTCAAACGCGCAGCCACAATCCCCAATACCCCTTCATGCCAGCCCTCGTCTTTGGGCCCCGCAGCAACAACAGCGCCAACA
>Ga0247842_10008951_pt1 | contig 10352 bp, 10 predicted proteins | sample LaCruzMarch2015__3_FD_192411 | JGI IMG/M metagenome (GOLD analysis project Ga0247842, IMG submission 192411) | Freshwater microbial communities from meromictic Lake La Cruz, Castile-La Mancha, Spain - LaCruzMarch2015_19m | ecosystem: Environmental > Aquatic > Freshwater > Lake | place: Spain... | reverse complement strand
ACAATAAAGGCAAATTGCTCCACGAATTTAAAAATATTAAAAATTTCGCCACCTCACCACAGGTGGACTATTTACTCTTGCTTAAAAAAACAGGGGAAGATGAGGTAATCCTTGAAAAGTTAGATTTGCATGGAAATTTAAAAATACTAACTAAAATGCTTGGGACTACATGGCTGCAAGTTCAGGGGATATCCGATAATGGTTTTTACTTTCTCATCACAGATGTAAAGGAAGTTGCAAAAACGGCCCCCTCCGGAAACAAATATCGGGCAATGGATATTATGTATTTTGGTAATGATAAATTAATTCGGACTAAAACACTGGAAGCAGCAGGGTTTTCATGGTCCACACTATCCCAAAAGGGAAAATATGTGATTATTGTTTATAGTGCTGATCACGCGTTTAAAGAAATCACGGATGGGACTAGGACGTACAAGATTTACTCCAAGTTCGTGGAACGCCTCAAAGTAATTAAGGCATCTAGTTGGGAAACAATTCATGACGGTCTTAAAGATGAAAAACTGATTACTGAATATAAAAACGAGACGATTAACAACTGAGTCTTTTTAGAGGCGATATGCGAATTTTTAAAAATCTGATTATTGCCTTCTTGTTTTTGGTGGCGGTCTCCCCTTCCGTTTTCGGTGCGCCGACGCTGCCCGACCCTGGGTGGGAAGACAGTATAGCTAGTAGCTTTACACGGATTACTGGCGACTACGGCCCCAGGAATTTTACTGATCAAAAGGAGAAAGACACCAATCCGCATATCGGTATTGTATAATAGGCGGGGAAAACTGGACCACTTTTTAGGCCGACCTAAGGTGTAAAAAAGCAGTAAAATACACCAGTAGGAGGCCGTTATGATGCGTAAAAAGTTTGACCCAGCGTTTAAGGCCCGGGTCGCCCTGGAAGCGCTGAAGGGCGAAAAGACAATGGCGGAATTAAGCGCCCAGTACGGGGTGCACTCCAACATGATAAGTCGTTGGAAGCAGGACGCGCTGGCCCGGCTGCCGGAGCTGTTTGAAAAGGGTAAGAACCGCCAGTCGGACGGGCAGGAACCCAAAACCGATGATCTCATGAAGATTATCGGCGAGCTGAAAGTGGAAAACGACTGGTATAAAAAAAAATTGAAAATCTTGGAATAGAAAGTCGGCGGAAGCTCTTTGACAAGAAGGACAAGCAGTTCAGCCAGCGCAAACAATGTTTGCTGCTGGGGCTCAACTGGTCCACGTTTCACTATAAGCCTGTCGGGATACGCGGGCGCGACGTCCAGATCATGGCCTTTCTGGACAAGCAGTACACGGCGACGCCGTTTTACGGCGTGCTTAAGATGGCTAAGGCGCTGACTGACGCGGGCTTTAAGGTCGGCAAGGACCATGCCCGGACATTGCTGCGGCGCATGGGCTTGGTGGCGGTCTATCCGAGGAAGAACACCTCGAAACCGCACCCGGATCACAAGATATACCCGTATCTGCTGCGCGGCGTGGAGATATTGCGCGCCAATCAGGTCTGGAGCGCGGATATAACGTATGTCAGGCTGGTCGGCGGGTTCGCCTATCTGACGGCCATAATAGACTGGCGTACGCGGTTTGTGTTGAGCTGGCGGCTATCGAACACCCTGGACAGTGGAACCTGCATGGAGGCGCTGGCAGAAGCTCTGGCTCGCTATGGTAACCCCGAGATATTCAACACGGACCAGGGTTCGCAGTTTACCTGCGATAAGTTTACCGGGATGCTGGCCGCCAGAGGGATTTTGATCAGCATGGATGGCCGCGGCAGGGCGCACGACAATATTTTTGTGGAACGGCTGTGGCGCACGGTCAAATACGAGGATATCTTCCTGAAGGGATACGGCAGCATCCCGGAGGCCAGGGCGGGCTTGGAGGCGTACTTTGAGTTTTACAACAACCGGCGGTATCATCAGTCGCTGGATTACCGGACGCCGGCGCAGGAATATTTTGGGACGGAGATTTGCGGCAGGCTGCCGCCAGTAGCAGGGAGATTGGAAGGCTTTGACAATTTCACCTTAGGGCGTGCCTAGAACTGGTCTAGACAAACCCGCCTACTTTACATATGTATTTCCCCACCCAACCTGAAACTGCCTACCGCATATCTTTCACAAAAGAATAATTCAGCACTTCTTGTCGCTAAATAGCCCAATGTCTTCTTAAAAAAGCCAATTATTCCTAAAGCCTTAATATTACGCTTAATTATCTCCAACGTAGATTCAGTTCTTCCAGATAAAAAGCTTTTTCTAACAGAAGCCCCGACATGCCCCATCCTTTCAATTACATACGCCTCATTTACCATCTCTTTTTGTCGCAAGAACTCTGCCATTTGCCCGCCACTGCGATTGCGTACAGTTTGATCATACAACTCAAGCATAACCCAATCATAATTTGCTTCTGTTTCTTTGCTTAGATTCCTACTGTTTTCATATAAACATTTTTTATATTCATCCACAATATTTTCCAAATCAGGGACAACGACCCGAATAGTTCCATTTTTCTGTAAAACCCTATAGCACTCCTTTATAAAGCCTAATGCCTTTTCTTTTGGGAGATGTTCCAAAACATGCGAATGATACACTACTGCAAATCTTCCACTTGGGAATGGGATTCCTTTTAAGAGGTTGCAGCTTATGATATCTGGATTATTTGAGTCGAGATCGAGATTAATCCACTCCTTATGATACTTACTACCACACCCGACATTTAAGCAACTTGGTTTTTCCTTCATATTTATCCCCAATTCTCAACAACTTCATACGACATTCAAACACTTTACCCTACAAAAGATTAACAGAACGACATAGAGAGACACTACAAGACCTCTCGAAAGATCTCTTGCATAGCTGAGGCGTACTTATCCCAACTGAAAGAAGTGCGTACCATTTCCTGACCACGAACCGCTATTTCATTTCGCATAACCTGATTATTCCACAGCAATGCGAGATGCCTGGTGAGGTCGGTCACATCTCCACCGGGATAAACCATCGCATTTACAGTATGCTGAAACACCTCACTCACCCCAGCGGCATCTGAAATTACCACGGGCAAACCAGCGGCAGCAGCCTCAATTACGGCCAACCCCCAGGTTTGCTGCACATTTGGAAAAACAAAAATATCGCTGGCCGCAAAGAGATTTCTCAAATCATTATCTCCGGCCAATGGCTGCCGTAGCCAAACAATGCGCTCCCTAGCTGGGGAAGCTGAGATGGCAGAAGCAATCCGTGCCGGATATCCGCTCAGGTTCTGATTGGGGGCGGGTGCCGCCAAAACAAGAATAACATCTCCTGGGCCCAAGGCATGACTATCAATAGCATCTTCAACATTGCGGTGCGGACTATTGAGGAATGCAAGAACTAAGCTAATCCGCGATTTTTCACGTAAGCCAAGCGCCCGCCGCGCTGCAGACTTATCAGGCAAGGACTCAAAAGATTTCAGATCCACACCTGATCTGACCACTTTTGACTGACATCCATATCGTTGCTGTACTACACGAGCGACACGCGTATCAAGAGTTGTAATATGCCTTATACCTAGGACACGCGACTGGTCGGCTTGGATAATCCAATTTCTAATAGGTCTTGCCAAAAGGCGTGAGACATCCCAACGCAAAAAGGGGTCATTACACTGCCAAACAACAGGGATATTGAGTTCTTTGCCGACTTCTGCGGCGGCCCATGCCGCAGGCCCGAAGTCGTGCGGGTTAAGAATGTCACTTCCTTTTGCGGCCTTCCGCAATAAGGCAGTCAACCTTAAGGTGGAATTACGCATAAGCGAATAATTGGCAAGATAACTAACGCCAGATAACCGGGCTCCATAACGCAAAATTTTCTGAACGAATGCCGGAAGGAACTGAATCCACCCCCTGCCCTGTATGCAGGAATGAACTTCAGTGACTGCTTTAATAGGCAAGGATGCAGTCAGTTCAGGGAAGCACGCCTGCCTATCCCAAACCAAAGTAACAATCTGTACTTCATGGCCAGACAACAGCAATTGCCGGCCCAATTCCAGCGCTTGACGTGCAGTGCCGCCACGCCCATTCAAGTATTCAACAATTAAGGAGATTTTCATGAATCCTATGGTTTAGTGCTGTCTGGCGAACAAAATGGTCTATATGCGGCGTTAGCGGAGTTTGCCCAAACCTCAAAAACATACCCGGCATCAATACAGGGAACCTGAAGAGACTCCATTTGAACAAGAATTTTTGGTTTTCCGACTCCTGCACCGACCAAGGCAAAATCCACCTGCTCCTTGAATCTGGAAATATCAATAACGTCATACATTGATCTGCACGCGGAAATATCACACCAGGACACAATCTTCACCCCCTCTCGCAACAAGCCACGTTCAATTGCGCTCCGCTTTTCTCCTTTTGCAGAGTTCACAACAAGCACGCGGCGTCCCGCGAAGATTTCCTGTTTCCTAGGCCCTGTTAAAGCGGCATAAACAAAGTAAAAAGGTATATAGTTGCTATCAGTCAAAACAACAGTATGCATATCCAGCCATTTGCGGAAGGCTGGGAAATAGTGCTCCTGGAAGGGTTTTTTTCCATAACTTAAATGGGGTGCCAGAATGCCTTTTTCACTGATGTGTTTAATTAACTCGGGATATAGTTTTTGTGCCGCATCCCACTCGGATCTGGTATAGGTCCCTGACTGATAATGGCCTAAGCTTTCAGCCTCAAACCCATTACCATGACAACAAAAATGTTTTTTCACAGAGGACAACAGCGCCCCAGTTACCCTCAGGATAAGGGGAGCTCGGATATCCGCTGGCTGTTGCCCAAGGGCAAAAAGAAATTCGCCATCGCTCATTCTGCAGACAGGAAGATACTCTTTACCCATTGCGCCTATTAACCTATCAATAAATTGGTTATACCACTCCCCACAATCCCGCTTAGTCAATGAAAGCGTTTGGGAACCCGGAGGAGACCATCTGGAAAACCCGGAAATCACGAAATCAATGCTTTCAGGCAATATTTGATAGGCAGCAGGAAGTTGTACTCCAAATCTTTTCATATCAGATTTTATCGCAAGACATTTTTCTAATTATACGCCTTAAGACCACTAATGGATTCCCAATCGTAAAAGTGAAAGCTTTAACATAGCGCCCGAGAACAGAATACCTCACAAAATCATCCCACCAGTTTTCACTATCTCTTTTTGAGAAATCCACCTCCACCTTTTCAGCTAAAACGTATTTAACGGCATCCCGGGACCAACGCCCCTTATTTACCGCCGTACAAACACAGTCAATCCCATGGTGATATGGCCGCCCATAAGCATCACGAAACCGCTTAACCGAGAGGAATCTGTCCCGAAATACCCGGCTTCTCTGTGTACCATTATTCTCGAATTCCCAGGCATTTTCATCAGGACGAATAAGATTTTTAAACACGGAAGTCCGCCATAAGGCAAACTGAAGCGATGCCCGATATGGCGAACTGTCGGAAATAATACCCAATCTCTTGTCCTGCGTGAATTCCATATCCGGCTCAGGAGCGGGATAAAGCCGTATATAATCCGCCTTGTTTTCCACTAAAAGTTGAACATAATCTTGTATGGCTGAGGTATCGACCCTGGCATTAATCCAGAAATCTTCATGCCCATAGAGGGTATACTCAGCACCTACCAGATCAATTGCTTTAAGAATATTACAGGCCCAACCCCGGTCCTTTCCTATTGGCAAAGCTTTCACAATGCTATCTGAAAAGGTTTTCTTATTTGTTAAAATAAATGTTTCATATGGGCAATCCGCCCAGTACTTGCGAATGCCGTGCAAGAAAGTCCCCCAGCAATCCGAAAAAGCATCGCAAGAACTTATAATTATCTTCGTGTGAGAACTAACCATTTACACAACCTTGCAAAACGACTTTAGTGAGTTTGACAATTCCTGATTCAAAGCAGAAATCTCATTCCTCATTTTTACGGAAAAAAGATATAGCAACGTAAAGACAAAAAGGGAATACACTACAGATAACCCGGCAAAACCTGCCCAATCCGAGGGAGCAACGACACTCAACAAGACAACAGGGACAACAGAGGCAAGCAATATTAGCGCAAACTCCCTCCCAAGACTTCGCAAATCCCAGACACTAACTTTTAATTGACGAATTAGTGCCCAAGGGAAATACCAGCCGGTCGTTAAAGCAATTGAAACAAAGCCGGCAGCGACCACCCCTGAAATCCCCCAGAACCTTGCCGCAAAAACAATCAGTAGAATAGAAACAACGGCTTGAAAAAAAGAAATAATACTGTTACCACGAATATCACCAAGAGCAAAATTAAAGTTTCCAAGTGTACTTGCCAGGACAGAGGCAAAAAACCCGAACACCACAAGAACATTTACTACGGAGCCGGCATAAAAAGATTTCCCCACCCAGAGAACGACAAAAGAATGATTTAACAGCAAAAATCCCCCAGACATAAAAACAGCGGCCCAGATGATCAATGTTAACAGCCGAAGAAAAACAACTCGCGCCTTCTCCCAGTTCGACTCTCCAACAAGATGGGAAAACGCAGGCATAAAAGCGACGGATGGTCTTTCCACAAATCTACGACTGAATTCGGGGGCTCGGCGAGTCAAATGCAGGATAGGAACCATAGAAGGGCCTAAATATCGAGAGACCAGAATCAAGTCCATATTTGACGCAAATACAACCAGAGCCCTTGGGATTGAAGTATACGTGATAAGTTTGGATATCTTGGGAATCCCTTTTAATGAAAGTCTAAACACAAAACGCTCTCTCTTGAAGCGCCAGAGCAGATACACAGCATTCCCGGTCAACATCACCACCGCCATAAGCAACTGTGAAAGTGCCAAAGCAAGTACCCCATATCCCCCATATAACAAAACAACAACAGCGATAATACTCAAAATGGTTGATAAAGAATGAATAATTCCTGTTGCTTTTGCGGCAAGAAGTCCGGCGTTTATAGAGTTTAATGAGTAAGCTGTTACGATTATTCCCATAGAGACAACTGCCACACGGAATGCACTGCATATTTCCGAAGCATGAAGTGGATTTATATTCGCTAATTGTACAAGGCTATTAGCAACGACATACCCGCTGACAATTATTACAAGGGAAATGAACACTGTCACTATCAGTCCACCCACTATACAATCAACAATCCCTCCGGAATCCTTCTTCCCGAACAATGCACCAATCTGTTGTTGAATTACAGTGGCTATTCCTGGGTCTGCGGTGGTCGGGAGAGTTTAGACCAGTTCTAGGCCCTCCCTAAGGTGGACTGCATCAGGCTGTTCCTGCCGTAGGCGACATCCCAAACCATCCCCGCCTTGTAGGCTTCCCACGGAGTCTTATATTCCAACGCCTGGTGCCGCCGTTCCGTGTTGTAGAACCCGAAATACTTTTCCAGACCGCTCTTACACTCCGGGATGTCCTGGTAGTCGTGCAAGTAGATGTCCTCGTATTTCACGGCCCACCACAACCGTTCCACAAAGATGTTGTCGTAGGCCCGGCCGCGGCTGTCCATGCTTATTTTAACAGTTTTTTCGTCCGTCAGTCTTTTTATAAAATCCTCGCTCGTAAACTGGCTGCCCTGGTCGCTGTTGAATATCTCCGGCTTGCCATGCCGCCGCAGGGCTTCATCAAGCGTCTCCACGCAGAAATCGCTCTCCAGCGTGTTCGACAGCCGCCAGCTCAATACCCGGCGGCTGTACCAGTCTACGACGGCCACGAGGTAGGCAAAACCGCGTGCCAGGCGGACATATGTGATGTCTATGCTCCAGACCTGGTTCGGGCGCGTGATATCCACGCCCTTGAGCAGATACGGATACACCCGGTGCGCCGGATTCGGCCGCGACAGGTTCCTCGTCGGGAACAACGCCATTATTCCCATGCGGCGCAGCAGTGTGCGGACATGATCTTTGCCCACGTCAACTTTTTCGTCCCTCTGAAGATACACCGTCATCCGCCGTACGCCGTAATACGGCCGGTCCGTGTATTTCTTGTCCAGCAGGGCCATAATATCCAAGTCCCGCCGGCTGACCGGAACCGGCTCATAATACAGCGTGGACTTGTTTATCCCAAGCAATTCGCATTGCTTGTTACGGCTGTATGGCCCGTCCTTCTTGTCAAAGAGCTCTTTCCTGGCTTCTACTTCAGTATTTCTAATTTTTTTTTAAGCCAGTCGTTTTCCATCTTCAGCTCGCCGACCGCTTTATAGAGCTTTTCTACTTTTTCCTCGGTTTCCGCGTTTTCCCGCCGCTCAGCCTTCTTATCGAAGATGCCCGGCAACTTGGCCAGCATTTCCTGCTTCCAGCGGACTATCATGTTGGAATGGACCCCATACTGGGCGCTCAATTCCGCCAAAGTCTTCCCGCCTTTGACCGCTTCCAGGGCCACACGGGCCTTAAAACCGGCCTCAAACTTCTTTCGCATCATACGGCCTCCCTACAGGTGTTATTGTACCTACTTTTTCACCTTAGGTCAGCCTAAAAATCGGTCCAGTTTTTCCCGACCACCGCACTCTGGCCTCGTGGGGGCCGCCGCACCCGGCCTGGCCCGCCTTACTTTTTACTTAATACTTCAAGAAAACCTTCCCATCTTTTCCGATGAAAGACGGATTTTGATTCCTCCCATAAAGCCGCCGCGCATAGTATAGAACGTGCTCGGAAACATACTCGTTAAGCTCTCCGTAAGTGATGTTCTTGTCTTTATTCTTATTCGCCGCTCCCTGAAGCCCTTTCAAAAAGAAATACGTAAACAGCGAATGCCGTTTATCGGGATACCAGGAAGAGACCTCTTCCGCTTTTGAAGATGTGAAAATGTTTATCTTGCCTGCGCCGGGGATCACTGGCACAACCAGAAGGGGACTGGCCTTCGCGATAATCGTTCCTTTGTCCGATATGCCGCTAAAGCAGGCATCTATAACCACATTTATCTCGCGGGCCGGCACCTTGGAAAGATTTTCGTAGAAGATGCTTAACGGATACCCGCCGAACCTGACATAATTAGGGTCAGAATCGGAAGGCACAAAATACCCTTCTTTACTGTCCAAGTCTGGCGCACCATGCCCTGTGTAATACACGAACACATCGGACTTGCCCTTTTTAACATAATCGTAAAGCCGCCCTTTGTAGCTATCTTTGTTGCCAAAAACATTTTCGAGATCGGCCTTGGTCGGGTTCTCCAGATAAATTATATTCCCTTCCTGATATCCCAAAGCCTTGATCAAATATTCCTTCATCAGCCCTGCATCATTTAAGGCATAATCCACGGATGGCACGTTTTTGTTGGAATAGTTCTTTACCCCTATAACCACAGCCACTCCGTCTCTATTGGAGACGCTGGTTTCCGGGATATTTAAGAGCTCATCACCGAATGTAGGCGCCGGAGCGGTTTTATTCTCTTTTTTTGACAGCGGAGTAATGTTTATCTTCTGCATGACCGGCAGCGCTTCATTTACTGCAATGGGTAACGCAAGTTTAACGTCAAATGTCTGCCTCTGTTCGGATATCTTCAAGGAAAACGGGTACTTCCGCGACGCTTTGTATAATTTAGAAACGCTGACCGCGAATTTCAGCTCCCGCCAGTCTTTATTCCCTAAGGCTCCTATCTCATAAATCTCGGCGATATCCCCATCAGCCAATGTCCTTATTTCCGGCTCGTCGCCATTTATAACAAGTTCCGCTGTAACATCCCTCGCATCTCCGCCCTCGTTTTTTAGAATCACGCTTATCTCGGCTGATTCTCCCGGCTCCACTATTCCATTGCCGTTTCCATAGGCCAGCCTGGCTTTTTCTTTGTATGCCCCATCGTCTATATTCATCCCCGGAATTTTAAATACAGGCGGAATAAGTCTAAATGTCTGAAATTCTAGTCTTACAGGGTCAGGTGGATTCCCATTTTCCTCCTGAAACTTGACAGTTACGGTTGCTGTGCCGTTTTTTAATCCATAATCCGAGGCAACAGGTATCTCCAGCCGTTTAGTTTCTCCTGTGTTTAGATCTCCAAGATGGAATTGCGGCTGGATCTTAATATTAGCGGCCCCACACGCCACTACTGCTTTCAGATTTCCAGCAAGTCCCCCATAGTTTTTAATTTTCAAAGATATCACTGCTGAATCGCCCCCGATCAGTCCTCTTTTATTCCCTGTATCATTAAAGCTCACGCCCTCAACCTTAAGCCTGGCCGGTTTTGTCATGGCCAAGCTCCGCTCTTCTTTCCGGTTCTCAGAAGTTAACCTCGCGTAAAGGTCGTCCACCAACGGATTTACATCATCTTTGGTCTCAGGTGCATCAGAGCCGACCGAAGACTTGCCCCAGAACATCAGTTCTATTCCGAGATACCATTTGGACACGTTTAAAGAGCCGAAA
>Ga0247842_10008949_pt1 | contig 10356 bp, 7 predicted proteins | sample LaCruzMarch2015__3_FD_192411 | JGI IMG/M metagenome (GOLD analysis project Ga0247842, IMG submission 192411) | Freshwater microbial communities from meromictic Lake La Cruz, Castile-La Mancha, Spain - LaCruzMarch2015_19m | ecosystem: Environmental > Aquatic > Freshwater > Lake | place: Spain... | reverse complement strand
CCAGACTTGCCAGAGCGGAGCTTGTGTTAATAGCTGTACACCTTACTCCTCTCAAAAATGCGTAGGAAATTCGGTTTACTGGTTTGACTCGTGCGGAACCCAGCAAGAATTGTCGCAGAATTGTTCTGCAAATCAAACTTGCCAAAGCGGGGCTTGCCAAGATCAAAACCAAAACGTTAATTGCAGTTCCGATTGTGATTGCGGAGCAAATGGGTTTGTTGACAACACATTTTGCACCGGCAACGATGTTTACAAGAATTACAAGGTTAATACCTGTAACAACCCCGGGACTTCCAATTCTAGCTGTTCCAGCTCGTTGGTGCCAATATTTTGGTACGGATGTTCTAGCGGACAGACTTGCGCGGGAGGATATTGTTTTTACAATTAAATTCCCAGCCACAAAAAAAGACCCCTAAAAAGGGGTCTTTTTTTATATCATTCTGCTCCTATTTAACTCCCGTCTGAAAGGCTTTCAATGAGTTGGCATCAGAGTTCACCAACCAGTTTTCTTCTTTATTCTCGTTAAACCATATCCAGCCTTTTATTCTTGAGTCTGAATATATTTTTGAGAGAGCATCTGCAATCCACGAAGCTTTCTGTGTTCCTGCAGCGCAAGCCATGGAAAATATGTAGATGGGCTTGTTGTACTGTGACAAGGTATTCAACGCAGAAGAAAACACTTCTGAATACGTCTGCCACGGGTCGCCGAAGTTGAACCCGTCAACTCCAACATAGTCTACGTAAGCATCTCCGGGGTAATATGCAGTAATTGCGTTAGCTGTTGTGTCGGGAACCGAGTCGTTGTTTACCGCCCACCCGAACTTGACGTTTGTTGCTGTGGAGAAGAGGTCGTGCACGTGTTGATAAACTTTTGCAAAGTCTGCAGGATTATTTCCATTTGCCTGGCCCGACCAAGTATATTCATTTATGTTCATTTCATCAAACGGAATTAATATCACCGGCCCTCCATAATTTTTTGCTTGTTCTGCAAAAGATTTTATATATGAGTCCCATGCGCCGTTTAAAATTGATTTATAAGAAAATTTTGGTTGCTCGGGGCTCGGGTCGTTATAATCTTGCGCTTCCCAAAAAATCAACAAAGTTTTATTTTTAAAATTTTGTGTTGTGCTGGGAAATTGGTTTTCATTTCCCCAAGAAATAAATGTTGCCTGAATGTTTAATTTTTTACCAACTTCATTTTCAAAATTTTGCAAATCGTTTGTGTTGTCGCCAACATAGGCGCCCCACATTTTTTGCTCAACAACCGGAGACTGAATATTTTTTTGTTTTTGTGACTCTATATAGTAAAAAACAGCTGTTAAAATAACAGCCAGAACAATAATTATAACGACAATTATTTTGATAAAGCTTCTTAAATTCACGTTATTTTAATGTACCAATAAAAAGTTAAAATTACATTAAAAGTTATCCACATGTTGACTCCAAGGAGTCCGCTTTCTGCAAGCTTTTTTTCGTGTTAAAATATATGAATGCTTTCCAAAAAGAAAAATAAAGGAAAGATGTTTTCTGTTAAGAAATTACGGAAGGTTTTTGCGTGTGCGTGGGTAAAGCCTGTTAAAAAATACTTTCGCAGTTCGTTTTTTAGCCTCAAGAGAAAAGAAGCAAAGCTTTGCGACGCGTATTTTAATTTTCTCCAAAACACCAAAACATCAATAAACCAGTTTATCTTTGAATCCAAAAAACAAATCAAAGAGGGTATAGTCAAGGAACTCACAATACTGAAAGACACAAAATATTCCATAACATTTAAGCCCCTGTTTGCCGTGCAGGGCGCGTGTGTGCTTGCAATAACTCTGTTCATTGCAATTACAGTAACAACAACAATCATCCCCCAACCTAAAATCCAAACAGCACAGCTCATCAACCACCAAAGTATCACCACCAAACAAGTAAACGCCGTAGTAGCAGGTTTGTCTAACAATGTGAGTTGGACAAAGCTCATTAAAAAATCAGACATTACAAAAACAAACAACAAGCTTCTTTTACCAAAACACGCATCTAACATCAAAGTTTCAACAATCTCAAACCAACAAGCACTCGCAATTTTAAACACCACCCCAACATCATCTCTCACAACCGAAGACAGAAAGACATTGGCCCACCAAGGCACCCCGTGGCTCGCAGCAATCACACAGCCCACAGTTTTATTCAACAAACTCTCAATAATCACCAAGTATCTCTACGCAGACCTCAGTGACGCCGTAGACAGCGTGGTACAACCAGAAGCAGACGAAACGCCAACCGAAGAAATACAAAACAACACAGTAGTAGATTTGAGTGCAGAAGTTTCAGCCCCAGTAGTAGAAGAAAAACCAAAGAATGAAGAAAAAGAAGAAAAAGAAACAGAGAAAGAGGTAAAACAAGAAGAAAAGAAAGAAACAAAAGAAGAAAAAACAGAGACAGCTGGTGGGACGTCCGACATCCCACCAGCTCAAGAACCGGTTCCAGAGGAATTCGCTCAGACACGTGTGAGCGAATTGCCTGCCTCTGTTCCGGCCGTTGAGCCAGTCATAGAATCCGCCCCGGAACCAGAACCTACGACCCCGGAACCAGCAGACACGTACGTCGCCGTCACCTATGACACTCCAGCCCCAACAATAACAGAAAAAGAAACAACCACAGGCAAAACAGTCACCGTCTCGTCAAACGAAACAGAGAAAGTAGACTGCGAAAGTTTGAATCCGCATCGCAGTACCACCGACCCATCGGTAGTACTGTCTCCGGCTGGGTTGCTGAACGGACTCAAAAATATATTTGCCTCGATCACAAAATTTTTCACAGCAGACCTGGAACAAGCAGTCACAGATATCATAGAAACAATAACAGACAAAAAAGATAAGCAAGAAGAAAAAGAAGACAAAGAGATTAAAGAAGAAGCAAAAGAAGAAAAGAAGCAGGATGAAGCTCCGGCAGAAACACCGGCAGTAGAAGAAACACCGGTATTATCCTCCAACGATCAAAACCCAACACTATCTTCAAACGATCAAAACGCAGAAATTAGTGCTAGGTCCGACCTAGCACAATCTTCAGAACAAGAGTATCAAGATTGTCTCGCCCAGCAAGCAACTATCACCAACGTGTTAGCCCACACCAACATCCCCGAAATCTACAAGGTAGGGCAGGAAGACAAAATCAAAATCAAGTGGCTCAACAATCCCGATTGCGGAGCAATCGAGGATCCTCGACAGGCAGAAGCCTGTCGGGACAACGGCTCCATGCCATTCAAGGCGTATGACTTGAATGGCAATGGGCGACTAGACTACGTTGAGTGGACCGTGCCACACTTATCAGACCAAGTATTTGAAATCATATTCATATCCAAAGCCTGGCACTTAGACAGTAACAAAGAAATACTTGAAGATATATATGACACAGTTGCAACGCAAGACCAAATCTACGCCACAGTTCCAAACGGAGAATATGTGAGAGTAACATTTGAACAAATTTTAGACAGCACAAAAGACATTACTATGTATATGAAGCCCACTGCGGGAAGCGTTCCCGTGCAAATTGAAGTTTACCCTGTTTATACGGGCGCAGACGGAATTCAAACTCAAGGTACAAAATTAGATTTAGTAAATGACGGACAGAATCCGGATTTCACAAACATTGACCACGACGGAAAATACAGGATTCTTTTGCAAAATTTACAAACACCAACAGATGTTTTTGATTTAAAAATAGTCCAATAAATAATAATTAAAAAAATTTATGAAAATGAAAATAACAAAGTTTAAAGTTTTTTCCGGGCTGGCAATTGTGGTTATGGCTGTGGTATCTATATACACGTATGTTTTAGCCGTTGCGCCGGCAATGGTTACAGATAATTTTGATGATTCAAGTAAAATTGCCTCCAGCACAAGCGTTGCCGTAGCAAGTGGTGTGGTTGCTTTGTCGGCGGCGTCTTCGTGGACTTGCGGAAGCAGTTTAGTTGACTCCAGAGACGCGCAAACTTACGCGACTATTTTAATTGGAACCCAGTGCTGGATGGCGGCAAACTTAAATATAGGAATAAAAATTACCTCCTGCACAAACGGATATGCGGGCGTGTGCACAACTGGGGGCGATACGGTAAAAAATCAAGGCACAGCATGTGCCCTGTCCGACGGCTCAGATATTCAAAAATATTGCTACAGCGATACGGCCGGCAACTGCACTACTTATGGCGGATTATACCAATGGAACCAAGCAATGTGCGGGTCACCAACAGAAGGCGTGCAGGGAATTTGTCCAACAGGTTGGCATATTCCAACCGATGCAGAGCAATACACTTTAGAAAATTATTTAAAAGGAGTTGGTCAAACTTGTGATGCAAATAGAAGTGGGACATATGACTGTTCTCCGGCAGGAAGCCATTTATCAAATTATACTTTAAATCATGATAATTCTAGCGGTTTTTCTGCTTTATTGGCTGGCTACCGCTATCCCGACGGCTCGTTCAACTATCTTACTTCCACCACGTTCTTTTGGTCGTCTCGACAGTCGTCTTCGTCTAATGCATGGTATCGCTACCTGGGCTCTGGCGGCGCTACTGTGTACCGGACCACGGACGGTAAGGCGGCCGGCTTTTCGGTGCGTTGCCTCAAGAACTGATAATTAATTCGGCTATTTGACTATTTTAAAATTTTATCCCTAGGCATGTTAAAATTGATTTAATAACCCAAATAGTATATAATTGAGTGAATATACTCACCTAAATAATAATTTTATGATTATAAAAAGAATAATTCAAGACACTATTAGAAACAATTTATTTAAAGGCAAGGTCGTTATTATTTACGGGGCAAGACAGGTTGGCAAAACAACATTGGTAAAAGAAATATTAAAGGGTTATTTAAAAAATTCTGAATATTATAATTGCGATGATCTTGATATACGACAAGCGTTAACCGATAAAACTTCCACAGAATTAAAAACATTTTTTGCAGGAAAAGAGTTGGTAGTTCTAGATGAGGCGCAAAGAGTAAAAAATATTGGGTTAACTCTTAAAATTATTGCGGATAATTTCCCGAATGTTCAGGTTATTGCCACAGGATCTTCTTCTTTTGATTTATCAAACGAAATTTCAGAACCTTTAACGGGGAGAAAGTTTGAGTTTTATCTTTATCCTTTTTCATTGCAGGAACTGGGAGGTGTTTATTCTGGGCTGGAATTAAAACGGCTTTTAGAAAGAAGAATAATTTATGGCATGTATCCCGATGTTGTATTAAAGGAAAGTGATGCCGAGATAAACCTGAAAACATTAGTTTCAAGTTACACCTACAAAGATGTTCTCCAATATCAAAATATAAAAAGTCCAGAGATTTTAGAAAAACTTCTGCAGGCGTTGGCTTTGCAGGTTGGAAACGAAGTTTCATATAATGAAATTGCTCAATTGGTTGGTGTGGATAAAAACACAGTTTCAAATTATATTCAGCTATTGGAAAAAGCATTTATAATTTTTAGGCTTTCGCCGTTTAGTCGTAATTTGAGAAATGAATTAAAGAAATTACGGAAGATTTATTTTTATGATACGGGCATCCGAAATGCGCTTATTAATAACTTGAATCCATTAGATTTGCGTCAGGATGCTGGCGCTTTATGGGAAAATTTTATGATGTCAGAAAGAGTAAAACGGAATAATAATTTGAGTATTTCAACAAACATCTATTTTTGGCGAACAACGAGCGGAAAAGAAATTGACTATATTGAAGATTCCGGCGGAGTTTTATCCGGATATGAATTTAAGTGGCAAAAAGATAATTTTTCTAAACCTAAAGAGTTTTTAACAGCTTATCCAAATAGCACAATATCGCTCGTTAATAGTAAAAATTATTTTGACTTTCTTAGGTAATATGACAACTTATAATCATTTGCCAGTATATAAAGCCAGTTATGACCTTATAATAAATATTTTTAAAGCGGTAAAAGATTTTAACAGAGAATATAAATATACCTTGGGAGAAAATATAAAAAAAGAATCAATTGAATTGGTTACAGATATTTATCGGGCAAATTCCAGTTTTGTTAAAAAACCATATATACAAAAAGCAAGAGAAAAAATTGAAACAATTAGAATTTTTTTCAGATTAACCAGAGATCTGGGGCAGGTCGGCCTGAAAAAATTTGTTGATATAAATGAAAATATTGAAAGCGTATCAAAACAGCTTTCTGCTTGGGAAAGATCGCAAAATTAAATGGGCCGGAATCGCTTACGGCCAAGGCCTGAGCGAGCGTGCATTTTTTATCAGTTCAATAATCCCCTGGAATATAGCCCAGGAATAAGTCTCGGACAAAAAAGTCTAATTCCCTTTTTTCGCAAGGAAGGCGGGAAGAATACAGTGATTATTTTTATACCATTGGCTGGCAACCGCAATACCGACGGCTCGTTCAACAATCTTACTTCCAACACGAACTTTTGGTCGTCTCTACAGTCGTCTTCGTCTAATGCATGGAATCGCAACCTGAACTCTGGCAACGCTACTGTGAACCGGAACACAAACGATAAGGCAAACGGCTTTTCGGTGCGTTGCCTCAAGAACTGGTTTAAAACAAATGCCCATTTTTGTGAACACCTTTTTTGAAAAACAACTTTTATATGATTTATTTCAGGCATATTATGACGCCAGAAAAAATAAAAGAAACACCATAAATGCTTTGTTGTTTGAAATAGATTATGAGGCAAAACTTTTTGAACTTTATGAGGAAATTAAAGATGAAAAATATGAAGTTAAACCCAGTATGTGTTTTATTTCTTTGAAGCCCCTGCAAAGAGAAATTTTTGCGGCTGATTTCAGAGACAGAATTATACATCATTTAATTTATAATTATATAAGCCCGTTTTTTGAAAGATTATTTATTAACGATGCTTACAGCTGTAGAAAAAATAAAGGAACTTCATATGGCATTAAACGTTTGAATCATTTTATACGTTCTTGTTCTGAAAATTATAAACAAGATTGTTATATTTTAAAACTGGATATTAAGGGCTATTTTATGGCAATAGATAAAAATATTTTATATAAAAAAATTGAAAAAATTATAAACCGGTTTAGAAAAGAAGCCAGTTTTGACGTAGATTTTATTCTTCGGCTTATTTATAAAGTAATATTTAATGACCCTACAAAAAATTGTCGTATAAAGGGGAAAAGAGAAAACTGGCTGGGGTTGCCAAAATCAAAAAGCCTGTTTTATGCAGAAAAAAACAAGGGTCTGCCCATTGGAAACTTAACTTCACAACTTTTTGCCAATATTTATTTAAACGATTTTGACCATTTTGCAAAATATAAGCTTGGCTGTAAATATTACAGCCGTTATGTTGATGATATTGCGGTTGTTCACAAAGATAACAAATGTTTAAAATTAATAATACCAGTTTTAAGAAAGTATTTGAAAGGCGAGTTGTCTCTTGAGTTGCACCCTAGAAAGATATATTTACAGCATTTTTCAAAAGGAGTGGCTTTTTTGGGAGCAGTTATAAAACCTTATAGAATATATATTAAAAATAGAGTAAAAGGCAATTTTTATAAAAAAATTATGCAAAAGCTTGCAGAAATAGGCGCTGTAAAATTTGTGGCAAGCGCAAATTCATATTTGGGAATTTTAAGACAATTTAATACTTATAATTTAAGAAAAACAATTTATGAAAAAGGTCTGGGGGGGGGGGGCTTAAAGGCATAAAAATTTCGAAAGATTACACCAAAATAATTTTGGAAAATAAAATAAAAAATTTAATACTGTTATTTTTTGTCGCAATAATTCTCGCTTTTCCGGCGCAGATGGTTTTTGCTCCTTTACCTTTGACGCGCAATGAAGCGCATGCCGACCCGGGTATAGCCTCTGTTGATATTGATTATATTGTTGACCCTGAATCAACTTATCAAACAGCCGGAGTTTTTGTTTCTACTAATTTGTTACCCGCATCTGGCTCAGAATTGATAAATAATTTTTCATATATTGCTACTGTGCCAACTAATACCACGATTAAAGTTCAGTTTAGTGATGACGGCGAAACGTGGTATAATTCTGCAGGAACAAGTGGTGGCTGGACAACACTTTCTACGGGGACAAACATAATTGATTTATCTGCGCGCAATTGGAAATGGGGATTTTTTTATTACAAAATGTTTTTTACATCTACAGACGGAATGGCCACGCCATCTTTAGATTCGATTACATTATCTTATAATTCTTATATTGGCGTGTATGATACCTATAACACATCGGGAAATTTTACTTCAACCAATTTGCTTTCCGGACTGACCGCCACATCAATAACCAGTTTCTCTTACAATATTATGTCGCTTCCGCAAAACACCGGCGTGACGGCGCAATTTAGTATAGATAATTCAACTTGGTGCAATTCTTCTGGGGTTAATGGCGGTTTAAATACTCTTTCCGGTGGTATAAACACAATTAGTTTGGCGGGCCTTAACTGGTCTGGCGGTAGTTTTTATTACAAAATGAGCCTTACTTCAGATGGAACAGCCTCGCCCGAAATAGATTCTGTAACATTAAATTATTCAGCGCCAATAACTTTTACCTCCACCCAAACCGGAGCATTTAATATTGGCACAACATGGGGAGGCTCTTGCGCCTCAAGTTGCACAGCAGGAACTGATTTTCCAGACACAGCTGATATTGCAATTGTTGCCAATAACACAATAGTTTCGTTGGATTCTGCAAGAACAATTAGTACTCTTACGGTAAACAGTGGAGGCACGTTGGACTTAGCAGGATACAACTTTACCTCAACCACATTTACTAACTCCGGAACTCTGCAACTGCAAGGCGGAGAAACAGTTTCAACACCAACATTAAATACAGGAAGCACGGTCACTTACACCGGCGCCGCAGCGCCGGTCACCGTAAAGAATTGGAGCTACAAAACACTAAATCTCACCGCCCCCGGCAAGGAACTAGATTTCACCGCCGGAGCCACCTACACCGTAGCCACCGCTCTAAACATAACCGGAACAGCAGGCAATCTTGTCAAACTGCGAAGCACAGTAGACGGCACCCAGTGGAAGCTCACTCCTCCAAGCACAGTTACCCTAAGCTACATGGATCTTAAAGATTCAAACAATTTAGGTTCAGAAATATCAGCAATAGGCGCCAACTCAATAAGCTCTGGCAACAACACCAACTGGCTGTTTGATGCAATTGCCCCAGTTACCACTGCATCCGGCACTCTCAACACATGGACAGGCTCCAGCGTAAGTGTAACCCTCACTTGCGCAGACAACGACGGAGGAACAGGTTGCGCCACCACCAAATACTGTTTAGACCCTTCTAACTCCTGTGACCCGGTGTCAGGAGAAACCTACTCAACCCCAGTCACAATTTCAACCGAAGGCACCAGCTACATACGTTATTATTCAACCGACACCGTCCCCAACACAGAAACAACCAAGTCCAGCACAATCAAGGTAGACACCACCGGTCCCGCAACCGTGTACAGCACCACCGCCTCAGCATATACCACAACAACCACCCTGACCTGCACAGACGGTAGCGGAGTCGGTTGCACTTACACATATTACTGCATAGACACAGCAATTCCGCCAGCTGGCGGATGCACCCCAACCACCGTCTACTCCACCCCGGTCAGCTACCTGGTTTCGCAAGACACATATTTCAGATTCTATTCCGTGGACGGCCTTTCAAACGCCGGCACCGTGTCTTCCAACCATATCCTTCCGCCGGGCGCGGGCGGAACAACCGTCGCTCCGCCCGCGCAGGTTACAGAACCTGTCCCAGTCAGCCCGCCAGTCCAAACCCCGCAAAATGCACCTAATTTGATAGAACAAATTACCCAGCAGGTGCAAAACATTGCAAATCAGATTGCCGGGTTTTTAACACCCGGTGTTTCTCCGTCAACACCGAGTGTTGTGTACCCGCCAATTGCAGAGAGTGTGCCGGAGGAGGCGCAGGAAGCATTTAAGGGGTGGGACGTTATGAACCCAATGCCCCCGGAAATTATAAATAATGTTTCGTCAATTCCTTCAAATGCCGAGTTTTTTGCACAGAAGTTGCCTGAGTTTAATAAGGTTTTGACCGATCTTGGATTAAACAAAATAGAAGATGCAAGTAAATTAAACGGGATACAGCTTAACCTGCCAAGCATAACGCAAACATATTTGGCAAATTCCGGCTTGTCGGCAAAAGGCGTTCTTGGCACAGAAGCGGTTCCGCTGGCTCAATTTACTGCAAAGGATGTGGAAAAGCTTCCTACAAATATAGTTTTTGCAAACACAGGAAACGAACTTGTTGATTATTCTATAAAGCTGACTTTTGATGAAAAAGGAGACGCTGAACAAAAAATTAATGTAATGTCCGGCAAGCCATTGGAGCTGG
>Ga0247842_10008947_pt1 | contig 10357 bp, 7 predicted proteins | sample LaCruzMarch2015__3_FD_192411 | JGI IMG/M metagenome (GOLD analysis project Ga0247842, IMG submission 192411) | Freshwater microbial communities from meromictic Lake La Cruz, Castile-La Mancha, Spain - LaCruzMarch2015_19m | ecosystem: Environmental > Aquatic > Freshwater > Lake | place: Spain... | reverse complement strand
ACTATCGATCGCCAGATCACGTTTACCAGGAATTACCAGGAGCTGGGTGTCGCAGCTCCCGCATGGCAGAATGTGAATGCAAATATAAAAAGCGCGATCATGGATCTGCCGATGCGGGCAGTCCGGGTTGACGTTGACCGCACCGATCTCGAAATTTTTGCCGATCGTCTCTTTCTTAAGGTGTTCTACAACCTCTTTGATAACGCTCTGAAATATGGCGGAGACCAGATGACGACCATACGGATCTCATCGCAGGAATCAGATACACATCTTGTGATCGTCTGCGAGGATAACGGAGTAGGGATTACGGATGAGGATAAAAAACACCTCTTCACCCGGGGATTCGGAAAACACACCGGACTCGGACTGTTCCTCTCCCGCGAGATTCTGGCGGTCACCGGCATCACGATTATCGAGAACGGTGTACCAGGCAAAGGAGCACGGTTCGAGATTACCGTGCCGAAGGGAGAATACCGGTTCACCGGTACCAAGGGAAAATAAACCCGATAATAGCGAGTACGAGGATCATGCTGGCGGGGATAGTTCAGGATCTCACATTGATCGAGAAGAAACCCACTTAAAAGGAGGAAGTTACTGGGTTTGGTTGAACAGGATCCTGATTACTCCGACATTTGTCGTCATTTTAAATAATTCACTGGTGACAGGGAATATATTTAAAAGATAAAAAATCCTCATCCGGACTCTTTCTGGGGAATTTTGTCAATGTCAACAACTTCATCGACAAAGGTAGTCAGCTGCGTGAGAACATCCGGGTCAAGTCCTTTTTCTACCGCAAGAAACATCCCGGAAAAATTCAGCAGGCGCAGTTTGTTGGTGATAAAATGGATAAACTTGGTGATATTCTGGGAGGAGATATAGATCAGCATTGAATTCACCGAATCAAAAAGCATGGAGACTTTCTTTCCCTTGAGCACGCTCAATGACTCCGTGACGGCAATCCCGATGGAAGTCATGTCGGCAGGATTATTGATAAACCTGCAGTTTTTCACCGGCTCGTGATCATGTCCCAGGGCATATTTTGTGATGGTGTCGACAATGAAGACTTTCTCCATCGCGATCCCGCGTTTTTCATAATTCTTTTTTAAGACATCATACGGCTGGTTTGTCGTGATCACGAGGACATAGTAATCCTTGGCGAGCAGCATTTTAATCAATTCCATGTTCTCATTCCTGATATCCGCTGCCAATGCCATGATAAGATAAATCTCATCCTCCCTGATATCCGTGATGGGAAATGCCACACAATCACCTATCCCGTGAGGAATTGTTTCGATGCCTCGGACATTTCGCCGGAATGATCAACGATCGCCTGATTCAGCTCGATGATATTCTTTCGGATCTGCTCCAGGTTTTTTATCTGGATCCTGAGCTGGAGGGATACAGTTTTGGGTTCGGAATCGCTATGTTCAATGTCGTTCACGACGATTGCAAGATTTTCTTCCACAACCTCCAGCGGGTTCTTGAGCCGCATAGCCGCTTCCTTGATGAATACGAGGAAACGATCGTTGCTCTCCCTGAGGGCTTCCTCGTTCTGCTTGAGCCGCTCGGACTGCTCGCTGACGACCTTTTCTTGTACTTCAATCAATTCGGTTAAGGAGGCTACCAAAGACTCAAGATCGCGTACAGTCTCGGTAGTTGCACCGGTGTCCATTTAGTTCATTCCTCCGGAATCTGTCTGTTTTCTCATAAAAATCAGGTAAAGATGGTCCTGCCATCAAAGGGTAAAATAGCGACCTTCACGCTCAATGCCAGCGATTTGAACATGTCTGCGGTCTGTCGGGAAACCGGAACTTTGCTGAACATGATGATAACAAAGAGGTTTCCCGAAGGCAGGATACCCCCAAAGCCGATCACCGACCGTACACCAAACGGGATGACGAAATCCTTTTGGACAGGTACGTAAACGCTGCCGACTGCTTCAGGAATTAAGAACACGTTGAAGGTCTTCTGTGCCATATCCACGACAACTGCAGGATCCGGCTGCAATACCGTATTGACCGCAAGACCCATCTGCTGGATAAGCTGCCTGACCATCGGAAATGCCTCGACGAAATGTTCACTTGGCAGGGGGATTGCCTTATGTCCCCGGGACTGTTTCCGGGAGTGCCACTCAGGTAGCGTTCCGGTACTGGCGAGCAGGACGAGGCATTTCATTGCAGGAGACACAGGGGACGTCTTCAGGACGTTTTGTGCAAATTCCTGCAGATCCTCGTCGAGTTCACCATAAGGATGTGTCTTGAAGAGCCTGACAAGGACACAGCATTTATCACCGGTTTTTTTGTCAACGAGGTTCTCGTACAGGTAATGCACGATCTTATCGGCTACCTCTTCCATACTCGTCGCACCCGATCCCAACCGTCGTAACGCGGCTGAAAACTCGACCATGTCTTTGAGGGTAAAATCGGCAATGTTCGGCATGATATCCTCTTTTCCTTCAAAATCCCCCGGGTTTAATCAACGATCGCGGGCTTCTGGATTATTTTTATCCGCCCTGAAACAGACCTGTTATGATTCTGCCATCCGGCTCAATACGGACAGGGGTATTACAATCCTTCATTTGGAGAGCATCAATATAAATATATTCAATCTGCCTTGGACCGGATTGAGTTTGTACATTTATCAACAATGATTGAGATCGTCGGAAACGTATGCTACTGTGAGAGGCTTTTGTCTTTTCCCGGCACCTATGCATTTCCACACACCATCTTACCATAATTTTATTATTGCATACACCCTTTCATCCCTTACAGGTGCACTTGAAAATTTATAGAGATCATAACCACGCTACGATAATCCGTGACCTTTCAGCCGGTGATTATGCCTACGACAATGAACACATCATAAGATGTGTTGTTCCGTCTGACAGGATTATTGTGCAGGATATCCGAATTGGAGAATGCAACACCCCAAGCACCCATTCCTGGTGAAACTATGGGAAAAACCGAAACGAACCCCCGCATGGATAACACGTCAAATCGGGTCATCCTTTTTGTAATGGAAAAGATCACACCACCCCGCACACCGAGAGCGGGACGCCAACCTGACAAGAGGGATAGGACTGGTGTATGATGGCAGAAAAAATCCGGGTCCTCTATGTTGATGACGAATCCGCCCTTCTCGAACTCTGTAAGACGTTTCTGGAACGGTCAGGAGATTTCACTGTAACAATATCACCGAGTGCACCAATAGCGATCGAGTTGCTCGAAAAGGAGAAATTCGATGCCATCGTCTCTGACTACCAGATGCCGCCGGAGATGGATGGCATCGAGTTCCTCAAGCATCTCAGAACCAAGGGCAATACAACACCGTTTATCATCTTCACTGGAAAGGGGCGCGAAGAGGTAGTGGTCGAAGCGCTCAATGCAGGGGCTGATGGCTATCTCCAGAAAGGCGGCGAGCCAAAGTCGCAGTTCGCCGAACTTTCGCATATGATCAAAAAAGCAGTGGAAGGAAGGTGGGGGGCGGTGGCGCTCCGGGAGAGCGAAGCATCTTACCGCCAGTTCTTTGCAACATCCCGCGACTGTGTCTTTATCACCTCACCGGAAGGCAAAGTAATTGACTTCAATGATGTTGCTTTAAATCTTTTTGGATATCGTACACGGGAAGAACTCGCTGGCATCTCAATTCCAGATCTGTACGAAGATGCGGATGTCCGAAAAAAGTTCAATGCCCTCATCATCCAGAAGGGATACGTTGAGGATTACCCGGTTCGCTTGAGGAGAAGAGACGGAACTATCATTGACACACTCATCACCACCGTATCACTCAAAGCAGAAGACGGGTCTGTAAAAGCGTTTTTCGGCACGGTCAGGGACATCACTGAAAAGAAGCGTGCTGAGGAAGAGATCCGCACCCTCCAGCAGTTCCAGCAGAGTATCATCGACAATGCGAATGTCTGGATCAGCGTCCTTGATCCCAAAGGGATAATCCTTGTCTGGAACACTACTGCCGAGCAGATCAGCGGATACCCGGCGAAAGATGTGATCGGAAAGAACACCGTCTGGAAACAGCTCTATCCCGACCCGGTATACCGGAAGCAGGTCGCGGATAATATTCTCGAGGTTATCAAAAAGAACACCTACGTTGAGAACTTCGAGACCCGGATACGGACGAATAGCGGCGATGAGAAGATCATCTGGTGGAACACCCAGCCACTAAGAGATGCATCAGGGAAACCGGTGCAGTTCATCGCCATCGGACGTGACGTTACAGAGCGGAGACAAACGGAAGAGAGAATCAACGCACTCCGACAATTTGAGGAGGGCGTGATTAAGAACGCGAACATCTGGATATCGGTGTTGGACGGAAAAGGGATCGTGCGTGTCTGGAACCGGGCGGCAGAAGAGATTAGCAGGTACAAGGCGGATGAGGTGATCGGCAAAAGCACCATCTGGCGTCAGCTTTACCCGGACAAGGAGTACCGACGCACGGTCACGGCAACAATTAAGGAGGTGCTTGGAGCCAACAAGTATCTGGAAAATTTCGAGACCCGTATCCGGACTAAAGACGGGCATGAGCGGATTATCTGGTGGAACACCCGTACCCTGCAGGATGTTCCCGGTCTTCACGAGACATTCATTGCGATTGGGAAGGATGTCACCGAGCAGAAGAATCTCTCTCTTGCGTTGACGCGCGCGAATAAGAAACTGCACCTGCTCTCGGGCATCACCCGACACGATATAAAAAACCAGCTCATGGCGCTTATGGCATACCTGGATCTCTCCCGGGATGGGTTCGGGTCTCTGGCACAGCAGGCAGATTATATCAAAAAAGCCCAGCAGATCGCGGGAACGATCGATCGCCAGATCAACTTAACCAAGGATTATGAGGAAATCGGGGTGAAGATGCCATCCTGGCAGAACGTGAATGCTCAGGTCCAACAAGCGATCACGGCACTTCCGGTACAGGGTGTTCAAGTGGCTATCGATTGTTCTGATATCGACATATTTGCCGATCCCCTGATCGAGAAGGTATTTTACAACCTGCTCGATAATGCCTTACGGTATGGCGGGGAGCGGATGACAACAGTCCGGTTCTCTGCCCGGGATGCTGACTTCGGGTTGATGATTCAATGCGAAGATGACGGAGAGGGTATCAAAGCAGAGGATAAATCCCGCCTTTTCATACGGGGTTTTGGGAAGCATACCGGTCTTGGTCTCTTCCTCTCACGGGAGATCCTCGCGATCACCGGTATCACGATCACCGAGACCGGCATACCGGGTAAATGTGCACGGTTCGAGATTGTGGTGCCGAAGGGGATGTGGCGGATGAAAGGAATAAATAAGTGATGACGGCAGCAATCCGGGTCCTCTATGTTGATGATGAACAGGGTCTCTCCGACCTCGGCAAGGTTTTTTTAGAGAAGAATGGCGAGTTTACGGTAAGCACCCTCACTTCAGCACGGGAAGCCATCTCCTTCCTTAAGGATCACCCGGTTGACGCAATCATCTCTGACTATCAGATGCCGGAGATGGCTGGCATCGGGTTTTTAAAAAGTCGTCCGGGCTAGTGGTGACAAAACTCCCTTTATCATCTTCACGGGAAAAGGGAGGGAAGAGGTAGTGATCGAAGCCCTGAACAGCGGGGCGGACTTCTACCTCCAGAAAGGCGGCGAGTTAAAGTCGCAGTTTGCCGAACTGGAGCATAAGATCCGGCGAGCAGTAGAACACCGGACTGATGAGATGGCTTCTTTGGAGAGCGAAGAACGGTTCAGGCAGCTCTTCTCAAGGATGCCAAGTGGTGTTGCGATCTATGAAGCGGTTGATGAGGGAGAGGACGTTGTATTCAGAGACTTCAACGCTCCAGCGGAAGCCATTGAACAACATACTCCGGCTCATGGATATTTCAGAAGTATTCCTTGCGGTTGAAAAAGGTCTTGATCCAATGCTGATGACTCAACTCACTACCTTTGTGGATAATGTCGTTGACACGGGTTGATCTCCCGGACAAGCAAAAAATTCGATACATGAAATTGTTATTTTTTAAAAAAGCACTCTCTACGATTCCGCATATCGTTTGCTGAACAACTGCTTGTGTCCAAGTTCGACCGGCAGATTGAGAATGATCTTTCATTCAAATAGAGAAGTTGATATAAGTTTCCAATGAATAGACCATAACGGAAGAGAAAGACCCATGAATCGATTTGAAGGATGTGAATTATGCCATCAGCAAAGCATGATTGAACTTGACAGGTCCGGGGGCAGATGTTTATTATCATTATCCCATAAAAGCCGGACAGGGAGATAAACACGATGCAACTTCCTGATTATGTTCCTAATAATAAACTGATAGGAGAGAATGGCTGATATGGCTGCTGTGCAGCAATCCGGATTCTCATTAACGGAAAATGCGTGGGGGGCACTTCTCCTTAGTATTTCTGTTATCACTCTTGGCTTCACGGTCTATTGTCTCTCGCAGGGTATCACGATCATCTTCATGCATCTCTATTATTTTCCAATCATCCTGCTGGCATACCATTATCATAAAAAAGGGGTAATCCTGTCTGCCGTACTTGGGTTGATCTATGTCGCCCTGGTCATCTTTTTTACCTATCCGGTTATGGCAGAAATGTACGGTGCAGGTGCCCGGTTTGTTGTCTTTGTCGTCATCGCCGCTGTGGTCGCATACCTTTCAGAAAATCTCGAAAGAAGGGAACGTGAGCGCAACACCATTATTGCCAACTCAGAGGACGGGATTTTTGTCGTTGATCTCTCCAGCCAGATAATTACTGAAGTGAACCGACGGGGTTCAGACATGCTTGGCTTTACCCCCGGTGATCTGGTCAATGCGACCCTTGAAACGATCTGGCAGGATACAGAGGAGCGTGCCGGGTTCTCCAATCTCATAAAAACCGGAGGTCCCGTCCGCACTATCGAAGCACACCTTACACAAAAAGCCGGGGGGACACTGACGGTTCTCATATCTGCAGGGACACTTCCGGAGCAACGCGTCGTCCTGACGGTTACCGACATCACTGACAGGGAAAACCTGCTGACCGAGATGCGGAAACTATCAGACGTCCGGGAGAGCATCATTTCAAATGCGAACGTCTGGCTGATGGTGCTCGATTCTTACGGCAGGATCCTTGAATGGAACCGCGCGGCAGAGCAGATCAGCGGGTATCCGGCTGTGGAAGTGATTGGCAGAAATGAGGTATGGAAACGCCTCTACCCGGAGAGAAATTACCGTAAGAAGATTACCGGAAAGATCACGGAGATCATAAAAAAGGACAATTATCTGGAGAACCTGCAGACAACAATCGTCAGTAAAAACGGGACGAAGAAGACCATCCTGTGGAATACCCGGGGATTACCGGATAAAAAAGGTGGTATTGGAAGTTATATTGCGATTGGCATTGACATCACCGATCGCGAAAAAATCGAGCAGGTATCGAGAGAATATGCGGAATGGTACTCAACCCTTCTCAGGACAACCCAGGACGGTTATAATCTTGTCGATGCCACCGGCAGGCTGATTGAAGTAAATGACAATTATTGCCGGATGACCGGATTTTCCCGCGAGGAACTGCAGGGAAGATCTATCTATGATCAGGACGCGGATGAGGAGAAAGATGTTGCGTTCGCGCACATGCAGAAAATTCTCGCAACCGGTTCAGACCGGTTTGAGACCCGGCACCGAACAAAGGGCGGCGGGGCTATTGATGTTGAAATAAGCGTAGTTCTCCAGGCTCAAAAGCGGCAGTTTATCGTTTTTGTGCGTGATATCACCGAACGAAAACATGCTGAAATGGAGATTTCCAAAAGTGAAGAGAAGTTCCATACGATGGCAGATTTTACCGCAGACTGGGAATACTGGCAGGGGCAGGACAAACAGATCATCTACATGTCCCCGTCATGTCACCACATAACAGGTTATACATCGCAGGAGTTCCTTGCCGATCCGTATCTGCTGGAAACAATTGTTCATCCTGATGACCTTACATCAGTTCAGGAACATAACACTGTCGCTTGGGAGACCCGTCAGGCATTATCTACGGATTTCAGGATTATCCACCGCGATGGTACTATACGATGGATCAGTCATGCCTGCCGGCAGGTTTACGATGATGATGGAAAAGCACTGGGACGGCGGGTGAGCAACCGGGACATTACCGACCAGAAGATTGCCGCACAGGCTCTTTGTGAGAGTGAAGAGAAGTTCCGGGCGTTCTTTACTACATCGCGGGACTGTGTATTTATCACTTCTTTGGATGGACGCTGGATCGATTTCAATAACTCCGCCGTGGAGTTGTTCGGGTACGAAAGCCGGGACGAACTAATGACGGTGAACATTGCCGATCTCTATGTACATCCCGAAAAACGAAATGCGCATCTGAAAATTATTTCAGAACAGGGATTCTCAAAGGAATATCCGGTTGACCTGAAGAAAAAGGACGGGACGATTATCAATACTCTCATTACTTCCGTAGTGCGAAGCGATCAAAAAGGCACGATCATTGGATTCCAGGGAACAGTACGGGACGTTACTGAACTGAAACGGGCGGAGATGGAACTTCAGAAACTTGCTTCGGTAGTCCGGCACTCCGGCGAGCTTGTCGGTATTGCATCACTTGATGGAAAGATTACGTTCCTCAATGATGCGGGATCACAAATGCTTGGCATTCTACCGGCAGATGCCATTGGAAAAGATTTCTTCCGGTTTATTCCTGATCATCTGAATGAGAAAGTACAGAATGAAATCCTTCCAGCCTCGATGGGACGGGGTGCTTGGAGTGGCGATCTCCAGTATATACATCAAAAATCCGGTAATCTGATTGATGTGCATGTGCTGGTATTCATGATCACAGACCCTGCTACCGGAAAACCGCAGTACATGGCTAATGTCTCGCTGGACATCACGGCTCGTAAACGGACAGAAGAGGCACTGAGGACAAGCCAGATCCTCCTCACAGAAGCAATGGATCTCGCACATATGGCACACTGGGAGCTAGACGTTCCCACTGGCATCTTCACGTTCAATGACCGGTTCTACGCATTGTATGGCACTACTGCAGAGCGTGAAGGCGGCTACCAGATGCCGGCAGAGGTGTATGCCCGAACATTTGTTCACCTAGATGACATGCAGGTAGTTGCCGATGAAACAAATAACGCAATAGCGGCTACTGACCCGGACTATACCCGGCAGATCGAGCATCGGATTGTCCGCAGGGATGGTGAAGTGCGGCATATCATTGTGCGTTTCGGGATTACCAAAGATGCAGAAGGCAGGACGGTGAAAACCCATGGTGCCAACCAGGACATCACAGAACGCAAACGGATGGAAGAGGCACTTTTACTGAGTGAGGAACGGTATCGTACGCTGGCGGAAGCATCACCCGATCAGATCTTTATCATTGGCAGTGACGACACCATTCAGTATGCGAATACTGCGGCACTAAAAATGTTCCGTCTCTCCAACGATCAGGTAATGGGAAGACCGAGAAAGAGTCTGTTCCCGCCAGATAATTATGAAGCACAAAGCGAACTTTTAACGAAAGTATTCGAAACGAGAGAGCATGTCCGCAAGGAAGAGAGAATTCAGTTTGGTGATCGGGTATTCTGGATTGACACCAGTCTGGTGCCATTAATTGGCACGAAAGGGACTGTCACAGCAATTCTCGGTATAGCGCGAGATATCACGCAACGAAAGGCAGTAGAAGAAGCGCTCCAGCTTACGAATGCCATACTCACTTCCCAGATGGAAGCCACCATCGATGGGATCCTCGTGGTCGATGAATCAGGGGAGATCATGAGTTACAATCACCGGTTCACAGAGATCTGGGGGATTCCTCCCGACGTGATCGCATCGCGATCGGACGAACGTGTCCTCCAGTCGGTACTCAATAAGCTCGTCAATCCGGAAGAGTTCTTCACCCGTATCAGGTACCTTTATGCGCACAGGGAAGAAAAGAGCAGGGAAGAGATACGGCTGAACGATACACGGACGCTTGACCGGTACTCTGCCCCCCTGATCGGGAGCGATAGCAGGTATTACGGGCGGGTCTGGTACTTCCGGGACATCACCGAGCGCAAGCGAGCGGAGGAAGCGATACAGCAGGCAAACCGACAGTTGAACCTGCTCTCTTCCATCACCCGTCACGACATCCTCAACCAGCTGATGGCGCTCAAAGGGTACCTTGAACTCTCGCATGAGGTCATCGACGACCCCACGATACTCACCGGTTACATCCGGAAAGAGGAGCAGGCGGCGAATACTATCGAACGCCAGATCACGTTCACGCGGGATTATCAGGAACTGGGTGTCGCAGCACCCGAATGGCAGAGCGTGAACGCCAGTATCCATAAGGCAATTGCAGGGCTGCCGATGCGGGATGTCC
>Ga0247842_10008934_pt1 | contig 10367 bp, 9 predicted proteins | sample LaCruzMarch2015__3_FD_192411 | JGI IMG/M metagenome (GOLD analysis project Ga0247842, IMG submission 192411) | Freshwater microbial communities from meromictic Lake La Cruz, Castile-La Mancha, Spain - LaCruzMarch2015_19m | ecosystem: Environmental > Aquatic > Freshwater > Lake | place: Spain... | reverse complement strand
GGCCTGGAGTGCTGTCATGAGGACGAGAACTGGGCATGTTGATGGCACAGCTTCTCTGCCTGTTTCTTATTTGCGTTCATTTGCGTTCATTTGCGGACTAACCCTCTTCATCCTGCCAGCGGAAACACCCCATGTCTGATTCTTCATCCCGCCCGCCCGGTTGCCTGATCGGTGTCTCTCTCGGCCCCGGCGACCCGGGTCTCATCACCCGCCGCGCCTGGGAGGTCCTGCAGTCGGGGGGGCGCTGGGTCTATCCGGTCAAGGGCAAGGACGCGGCCTCCTATGCCCTGGACATCGTGAGCCGGGCGGGGTTGGCGGTGCCGGCGGATGCGGAGTCACTGCATTTTCCCATGACCAGCAACCCCGAGATCCTGGCCCTGGCCTGGACCCGCGCCGGGGTGCGCTGTGGCGAGCTGCTCGCCGAGGGGCGGGACCTGCTGTTCCTGGTCGAGGGCGACGCCTCCACCTATTCCACCTTCGGCCACCTGGCGCGGGTGGTGCGCGGCCTGGGGGGCGCGGTGGAGGTCATCCCCGGGGTGCCCTCCTTCAACGCCGCCGCCGCCCGGCTCGCCGTGCCCCTGGTGGAGGAGGACGGGACCTTCGCGGTGATCCCCGCGGCCTATGGCATCGAGGTCATCGAGGGGTTGATCGACGCCTTCGACACCCTGGTCCTGCTCAAGGTCAAGCCCCTGCTCGATTCCCTGCTGGACCTGCTGGAGCGGCGCGGGCTGACGGCGCACGCCTGCTTCGTAGAGAAGGTCGGCACCCCGGACGAGCGGGTGGTGACCGGGGTCGGCATCCTGCGCGGGGAGCGGGTCAATTACCTTTCGCTGCTCTTGGTCCGCAACCCCGGGCGGGTGCGCGGGGACTTGGCGCGGGGGTGTTCCGGGACCCGGCAGCCCTTATCCATGCCGGTGATTGCGGAGGATTAGTAACGAGTCAAGAACACGCCAGACACAATCGTTGTCGTTGTCGTAATCGGAGAAGCGATGCACTTTGGGGTGCGAGGGCCTTGATCATAACCCCGGCCAAGCCGCACCGCCAAGCGCACGCGCTTGAACCCGCTCGGACGATGGGAGCGCCGCACCCCAGTGCGGCGCGGCCTCGCAAGCGACCACAGCGCTGCGTTCTGCGGATAGGCCGCGCCGCACTGGGGTGCGGCGCTCCCGGGGGCCGGAGTTGTGATCAAGGCCGGGTGCGAGAGAATCCGGGGCGCTACGATAACCTCGACAACGACAACGACAACGAAAATGGCACTATAGGCAGTCCCTGATGGAATTGTTTAACTTATTGGTGAGCCGTTCCTTGGTCCGCGAATGAAGCGAATGAATGCGAATAGAATTGCCGTGCTGGCCATCACCCGCCCGGGTGTCGCCCTGGCGGGGCGGCTGGTTGCGGCCCTGCCGGGGGTGCACCTGTTCGTTCCCGCGGCCCTGGGTCCGCAGGCGGCGGTCGCCGCGCCGGGTGCCCACACCGGCTACGATGGGCCCACGCGGGACCTGATGCCGGGGCTGTTCGCGGACTGGGAGGCCATCGTCGCCACCTTCTCCCTGGGCGCGCTGGTGCGGCTGATCGCCCCGCACCTGCGCGACAAGTATCGGGACCCGGCGGTGCTGGTGCTCGACGAGGCGGGGCGCTTCGTCATCCCGGTCCTCTCCGGCCATCTGGGCGGGGCCAATGCCCTGGCAGCGCACGTCGCGCGGGTCTTGGGGGCGACCGCGGTGCTGACGACCGCCTCGGACGTGCAGCAGACCATAGCCGTGGACCTGCTCGGGCGCGAACTGGGCTGGACCCTTCAGGCAAGTTCCGCGGACCTGCTGCGGGCGAGTGCCGCGGTGGTCAACGGGGAGCCGGTCGCCCTGGTGCAGGAGTCCGGCAGCCCGGACTGGTGGCGCGGTCATGCCAATGGCCGCAACGGGCCGCTGCCGTCCAACCTGCACTGCCTGGACCCCGGTGAGGCGTTGGACTCAGGCGACTATCGCGCCCTGCTCTGGATCGGCAGCGGTACCCCGCCCGCGAGCCTGATCGCGGGGTTCGATGGTCCAGTAATCGTCTACCTGGCTAAAGAAAGTACGTTAGTACGTTAGTACGGGCCCCCAGCCGACGCCGGGGCCTCCGGACTAACGTACTTCCGTAAAGGAGAATGCATGGCTGCCACCCCCATCCCCGCACGTTCGCGCCTCGCCCTGGGCCTGGGCTGCGACCGCGGCACCCCGCTTGCGACCCTGGAGCGGGCGGTCGCGGAGGCCCTGGCCGGCCTGGGCGCCGATCTCAGTCAGGTGGCCGTCGCCGCGACCATCGACCTCAAGGCGGACGAGGCGGGGCTGCTGCAATTGGCCGCGGTTCACGGCTGGCCGTTGCGCTTCTACAGCGCCGCCCAACTGGCGGCGGTACCGGTACCCAATCCGTCGCCGACGGTGCTTCGCCATACGGGCACGCCCTCGGTCAGCGCGGCGGCGGCCTTATTGGCAGCGGGGCGCGCGGCCGGCCCCCTGCTCCTGGAAAAACATAAACTGCAAGACGCCGCGGGCAAGCACGCCACGGTGTCCATTGCGAGGATCGACGATGACTGAACCTAAGCCCCCCGGCAAACTCTTCCTGGTCGGGCTCGGCCCCGGGGGGGGCGAGCACATGACCGGGCGCGCCCGGGAGGCCATCGCCGCGGCCGATACCCTGATCGGCCACGCCACCTACCTGCGCCTGGTGGCGGATCTGGTCGGTGACCAGCAGGTGGTCAAGAGCGGTATGACCGAGGAGGTGGAGCGTGCCCGGCTGGCGGTGGAACTGGCCCAGGCGGGCCGCACCGTGGCCCTGATCTCGTCCGGGGACAGCGGGGTCTACGGGATGGCGGGGCTGACCTTCGAGGTCCTGTTCCAGTCGGGCTGGACGCCGGAAACCGGCTTTGCGGTGGAGGTCGTCCCCGGGGCCACGGCGCTGACGAGTTGCGCGGCCCTGGTGGGCGCCCCGCTCAGCCACGACTTCTGCGCCATCTCGCTGTCCGACCTGCTGACGCCCTGGCCGGTGATCGCCCGGCGGCTCAACGCGGCGGCGGCGGCGGACTTCGTCTGCGCACTCTACAACCCCAAGAGCGGGCGGCGTACCCGCCAGCTCCAGGAGGCGCAACGCCTGTTCCTGTGCCATCGCCGCCCGGACACCCCGGTCGCCCTGGTCCACGCCGCCTTCCGGCCGCGCCAGCGGGTCGAACTCACCACGCTGGCGGCGCTCGACGGGTGCGAGATCGGGATGTTGACGACGGTCCTGATCGGCAACAGTCAGACCCAGGTGCGCCACGGGCTCCTGATCACTCCGCGCGGCTATACCAACAAGTATGACCTGGCGGGCGGCACCACGGTCGCGGGGGAGCGCGCCGGGACCTCGCTCTCCAGCGGGCTGGACGCCTGGCTCGCGGCCATCCGCGCCAGTACCGAGGGCGTGGAGCAGCTCGCCGCCCGTTACCAATTGCCGGCCCACTACATCGCCGAACTGTTGGACGCCCCGGACGCCGATGTACGCCATTGACCGCCATGCCTGGACCAACCGCTGGTACCGGCACCACCCCGGGGAGCGGCTGCTGCTCGCCGGCGGGGGCCTGCTCCTGGCCCTGACCCTGCCGCCCCTGACCGCCGGGCCCTTGCTGTGCGCCCTCATGGCCGGGGCGACGGTGGCCGGGGCCCGGGTCCCGGCCCGCGCCTTCCTGGGGGTCATGGCCCTGCCCGCGGGATTTCTGCTCACCAGTGCGCCCTTTCTCGCGCTCTCGCTCGATCTTAGTGACGGGGTTCGCCTCGCCTACTCACCCGCGGGGGCGACGGCGGCCCTGACGGTGACGCTGCGCTCACTGGGGGCACTGTCCTGTCTGGCCTTTCTGACACTGACCACCCCGGTGGCGGAACTGGTCCCCTGGCTGCGCCGCGTGGGGGTGCCGGGGGCCGTGGTCGAGATCGCGCTCCTGATCTATCGGCTGATCTTCATCTTCATGGAGCGCGCCCTGGCGGGTCAGCAGGCCCAGGCCGCGCGGCAGGGGTACAGCACCAGGCGCCGCGGTCTCAGGTCACTGGGACTCCTGGTCGCGACCCTGTTCCAGCGCGCCCTGGAGCGGGCGCGGCGGCTCGAGGTCGGGCTCGCCGCGCGCGGCTATGTCGGCGAGTTGCGGGTCCTCACGCCGGAGCGCCACCTGTCGCCGCGCCGCCTGGCGGGGATCGGGGGCCTGCTGCTGGCGGTCGCACTGGGGTCGCTCCTGCTGGATCGTGCCCTGGCATGAGCCCGCCCATCCTGGCCGCCCGGGGGCTCGAATACGACTACCCCGGGGCCATCGCGGCGCTGCGCGGGCTGGATCTCACGGTGCCGCGGGGCCGCAAGCTCGCGCTCCTGGGTGCCAACGGCTGCGGCAAGACCACGCTGCTGCTGCACCTGAACGGCACGCTGAAGCCCTCGCGCGGTCAGGTGCTGCTGGACGGCCAGGCCGCCGACTATGGCCGGCGGGCGCTCGGCGCCTGGCGCAACCGGGTCGGGCTGGTGTTGCAGGAACCGGACGACCAGCTCTTTTCGGCCACCGTCTACCAGGACGTCTCCTTCGGTCCACTCAATCAGGGGCTGCCGGAGGCGATGGTGCGGGCGCGGGTCGCGGCGGCCCTGGAAACCCTGCGCATCACCGCCTTGGCACAGCGCCCGACCCATGCCCTGAGCTTCGGGCAGAAGAAGCGGGTCGCCATCGCCGGGGTCCTGGCCATGCAGCCCGAGGTCCTGATCCTGGACGAACCCACCGCCGGGCTCGACCCCCGCGGTGTCGCCCACCTGCTCGCCGCCCTGGAGCAACTGCGCCTGGCGGGTACGACCCTGGTCTTCTCGACCCACGATGTCGACCTGGCCTACAGTTGGGCCGACGAGGTCGCGATCCTGGGACAGGGCCTGGTGCTCTGCCAGGGCGAGGCCCTGGCGACCCTGGCCGACCCCGAGCGCCTGCACGCCGCGCACCTCAAGACGCCCACGCTGCTGGCCCTGGCCGTGGCCCTGGGGGTCGCCGATGGGCCGGGGGGGCCGCCCCGCACCCAGGCTGCCCTGGTTGCGCGCTTGCAAGTGCGTCCGGGGGATGGCGAGGCGCTGCCCCACACATCGGCACTGCCCCCCGGCTAGTCCCGCGCAGTTGAAGCCCCGATACCAGTCTGGCGATGAAGCAAGGCCCAAGAAATTAGACAGGATGAACAGGATTTTGCAGGATTAACAGGAGATAGGGTGCGACGCGCACCAGCAATACATCCTGTAAATCCTGAGAAATCCTGTTAATCCTGTCCATTTCTCAAGGTCACGGATAATCTCGACTGAGATCGGGATCTGCGCTTCGAGGTATTAGGCCCACTGACCACGCCCGCGCGCGCGAGCCCGACCACCAGTATAGTGCCGACTCATCGCGCCGCCGGCAGGGCAGCGAAGAGTGCCGGGTCGTCGAGCAGGCCGGCGGCGATGTTGACCGTCAGGGCCAAGAGCGTGGTATTGAAGGCGAAGGCGATCAGGCCCTGGACCATGACCAGTCGCCGCATCCGGGTCGTCGCCAACCCAACATCTGCCGTCTGGGAGGTCATTCCGATGACGATGGCGAAATACATGAAGTCCATGTAGGCGGGGGGTTCCCGACCAGGAAACGCAAGCGCCGGCTCGACACTCTCGCTTCGCGGCCCGTAATAGGCGTGGGCGTAGTGCAACGCGAAGGAGGTATGGACCAGCAGCCAGGAGGCCAGGAAGGTGACCACTACCAAGGCGAGACGAAGTTGGCGCTCCTCCAGTGGGATCTTCTCCAGGCCCCAGAGTACCATCACGATCGCGGCCACGCTGGCCATTGCCGCGGCCACCGTCAGAAATAGCACTAGCATAGCGCCGTCGTCCTGTAAGCTCGCTCGGCGCTTCATCTGTTCAATCGAGGTACGAGCGAACAGGTGCCAGGCCAGCACGAGATAAAGCCCCGCCCCGATATCCCAGGTGATCAGGGCGCGCAGTGTCGGCTCGATCGGCGTCAGCAGCAGCATCAGATAGGAAAGGACCCCGATCACCACCGAGCCGGCGAGCCGCCCGTGAATGCAAATGTGAGACCACAGCTTGAGGATTGAGGAAGGGATGTGATTCATCGGTAGCCTTGATGTTTACGACGGATCGGGCGTGAAGCGGGTCCCCGGCGCATATTTGCACAATCTCGGGGTTAGGCACGAGGGAAATTCTTGCACGACCTCAGCGCTTTGGTGCGAAGGTGCGGTGGATAAGGCGTGCAGGACGGCCCTCGGGCTTGGCACGACGGCCCGGCGCGGCGCATCCACCACCTCAGCCTTGGATGGACAGGGCCAAGGCTGAAGCCTTAGGACTCCAGAAGGTGGTCGCTGGCCGCAACGACGATCGAGGCCCGGCGGCAGCCGGGACGGCATGCCCCGAGCGGGGGCCTGGTCACGGCGGGGCGCGTCGCGGCTGGCGTCGATGATTGCTTATCAGTATTTCTGTCTTTGCGCCTGCCTGTCTCCGTGAGAGAATTCCCTTTTTTCAGGATCTTAGGTCAGGGCGGGGCCCGCCCTCCAAGTCGATCCACCTCGCGCATCCCCAGAGCGGACATTGAAACTATGCCGTACCGACCCGAAACCAATCGCACGACCATCCGCCGCCTCCCGCGGCCAGGCGGGACCGACCGATGAATACCCTTGAAGCAGAATCGATCGAGATCATCCGCGAGGCCGTGGCGACCGCGCGTAATCCGGTGATGCTCTATTCCATCGGCAAGGACTCGTCGGTGATGCTGCACCTGGCGCGCAAGGCCTTTCACCCCGCGCCCCCGCCCTTCCCGCTGCTGCATGTGGATACGGGGTGGAAGTTCAAGGAGATGTACCTGCACCGTACCCGCATGGTGGCGGAGAGCGGGATGCGGCTCATCACGCACACCAACCCGGAGGGTCTGGCAGCGGGGGTGAATCCCTTCACCCACGGCAGCAACTATCACACCGACGTGATGAAGACCCAAGCGCTCAAGCAGGCGCTGGATGCGCAGGGCAGCGACGTGATCTTCGGCGGGGCGCGGCGTGACGAGGAAAAGAGCCGGGCCAAGGAGCGCGTCTTCTCCTTTCGCGCGCCGGGCCACCGCTGGGACCCCAAGGCGCAGCGCCCGGAGCTGTGGAATCTGTACAACACCCGCATCAAGCCGGACGAGACGATCCGCGTCTTTCCCATCAGCAATTGGACCGAACTCGACATCTGGCAATACATCCACGCCGAGCAGATCCCGATGGTCCCGCTCTATCTGGCGGCCGAGCGCCCGGTCGTCAACCGCGGCGGGCAGTGGATCATGGTCGATGACGACCGGTACCCCTTCGCCCCGGGCGAGCAGGCGCAGCTCAAGCGCGTGCGCTTTCGCACGCTCGGGTGCTGGCCGTTGACGGCCGCGATCGAGAGCGACGCCGATACGCTGGAGGCGGTGATCGCCGAGACCTTCAATGCCCGCGGCTCGGAGCGTGAAGGCCGGCTGATCGATTCCGATACACCCGGGTCGATGGAAAAGAAGAAGCAGGAGGGGTATTTCTGATGAGCATCCTACACGCCCGCGACATCGCCTCCTATCTGGACAGCCAGCGCAACAAGGAGACGGTGCGCTTCATCACCTGCGGCAGTGTCGATGACGGCAAGAGCACCCTGATCGGGCGCTTGCTGTTCGAGAGCAAGTGCATCTTCGACGACCAGTTGCAGGCCCTGGAGACCGACTCGCGTCAATACGGCACCCAGGGCGAGAAGATCGACCTGGCCTTGTTGGTCGACGGGCTGCAGGCCGAGCGCGAGCAGGGCATCACCATCGATGTCGCCTACCGCTTCTTCGCCACCGACCGGCGCCGCTACATCGTCGCCGATACCCCCGGCCATGAGCAGTACACCCGCAATATGGCCACCGGTGCCTCCACGGCTGATCTGGCGGTCATCCTGATCGATGCGCGCAAGGGGGTGCTGACACAGAGCCGCCGTCACAGTCGCATCGTGGCGATGATGGGCATCCGTCACGTCGTGCTGGCAGTCAATAAGATGGACCTGGTGGGCTGCGACCAGGCGGTCTACGACGCGATCGTCGCGGATTATCGCGCCTTTTCCGCCGGCTTCGGATTCATCGACATCCAGGCGATCCCGCTGTCCGGCCTGGACGGGGACAACGTCCTGCACGCCAGCGCCCGGATGCCCTGGTACAGCGGTCCCAGCCTGATGGAATATCTCGATACGGTAGACGTGCGCGAGGCCAGTGGGCGCGGCGCCTTCCGGATGCCGGTCCAGTGGGTGAATCGGCCGAATCTGGATTTCCGGGGCTTTTGCGGACGCCTGGCCGAAGGGACCTTGCGCCCGGGTGACAGGGTGCGCGTCCTGCCCTCGGGCGTGTCGGTGCAGGTAAAGGGAATTCTGGCGGGTTTCGATGAGGTCGATGCGGCCCAGGTCGGCGACGCGGTGACCGTGACCCTGGCGGCCGAGGTCGACGCCAGCCGCGGCGATGTGTTGGTGGCGAGCGCCAATCCCCCGGAGGTGGCCGACCAGTTCGAGGCCAAGCTGCTATGGATGGTCGAGCACCCGATGTCACCCGGCCGCCAATACCTGATGAAGCTTGCCTGCAAGGAGGTCACGGCGACCGTCACCGCCATCAAGTATCGCGAGGATGTCAATACCGGCGCCCACCTGGCGGCGACCAATCTGGGGCTCAATGAGATCGCGACCGTCAATCTGTCCACCAGTGCCCCGCTGGTCTTCGAGCCCTATGGGGTGAATCGGGTGCTGGGCGGTTTCATCCTGATCGACAAGCTCAGCTTCGAGACCGTCGGCGCCGGCATGATCGACTTCGCGCTGCGGCGCTCGAGCAACATCCATTGGCAGGCACTGGAACTGAACAAGGAGACGCGGGCCGCGCAGAAGCACCAGACACCGCGCTGCGTCTGGTTCACCGGCCTTTCGGGTTCGGGCAAGTCGACCATTGCCAACCTGCTGGAGCGGCGCCTGCACGCCGAGGGCAAACACACCTACCTGCTCGACGGCGACAACGTCCGCCACGGGCTCAATCGCGACCTGGGCTTTACCGAGGCGGACCGGGTGGAGAACATCCGCCGCGTGGCCGAGGTGGCGCGGCTGATGGCCGATGCCGGGCTGATCGTCCTGGTCAGCTTCATCTCCCCCTTCATCAGCGAGCGCCGCATGGCGCGCGACCTGTTTGCCCCGGGCGAGTTCGTCGAGGTCTATGTCGACACACCGATTGAGGAATGCGAGCGGCGCGATGTGAAGGGCCTCTATGCCAAGGCGCGCGCCGGGGCGCTGAAGAACTTCACCGGCATCGACAGCCCCTATGAGGCCCCGCAGGCGCCCGAGGTCCACCTGGAGGCAGGGCGCCTGTCCACCGATGCATGTGTCGAGGTGTTGGTGCAGGCGCTGGGGTAGGCGCCAATCCTCCTCTCCTCTTCGCCTCGATCGTCGTTCCGGCCGCAAGGAGACAGGAGGTCGAGGCTTACCGTGAAAGTCGCGCAGCGACGCTGTGGGAGCGGCTTCAGCCGCGACGGGCCGCGCGCGCGGCTTCGGAGTTCGCCGCGGCACCGCATCGCCGCCGGAGGCCGCTCCCGCAACGGACTTTCATGTTCCGGGGAGACGGGCAACCCCGAAACATGAAAGCCCCCGGCGGGAACGGCCTTCACGGTAACCCGACTGACGCGATTCCTCTCTGCGTCTCTGCGTGAGACTCTTTAAGAGGTCTCACGCAGAGGCGCAGAGACGCAGAGGCGGTAACCCGCGACGCTTGCGCTTAACGCACTAACGGTGCAGCGTGAGAATCCGCACATCCAATTGAATAACAATGGATATTTTTCCCGAGAACCCGAGCAACGCCGGTTCATGCGGCAGTTCGTCCGCCGAATCGCGGCTTAGGCGGCAAAGTTGGCGCATCGTGCCCGGACAGCGTTGCGCATGGTCGCGCCAGCACATTGATTAAGAGAGGTAATTTTGCTGAACCACCCAGGAAGCCCCGGTTGATGCGAAACGCTCTTTGTCCCGCGGCGTGGTTTAAGCGGCAAGATTGCAGGATAAGCCGCTAACGGTGCAGCGTGCTGGCGCGCCCAGGGTCTTGACAGCCGCCCGGTTTCTTGATCCACTAGGAGCGACCCGGCGGGTTATGAGGTAGTTCGTGCGTATTCCACGCAAACTGGACAGCCGTTCCACTGCAAACTGGACACCTGTTCCGCCGCAAACTGGACGGCTGTTCCAAGCCCAACTGGACCGTCGGAGCGAAGCGACGCGCGGGGGTGATGCTGTTTACTCTGTGATGGTCCCGCCGTCAATGCGGGGCTGCTCGTCTGGACCTGGTTGGCGGTCGGGCTGGCGCCATCCCGCCA